>Ga0255334_1000576_pt1 | contig 26548 bp, 26 predicted proteins | sample EtOH5_35cm_T3_12_FD_202080 | JGI IMG/M metagenome (GOLD analysis project Ga0255334, IMG submission 202080) | Sandy soil microbial communities from University of British Columbia, Vancouver, Canada - EtOH5_35cm_T3_129 | ecosystem: Engineered > Artificial ecosystem > Sand microcosm > Unclassified ... | reverse complement strand
CGGCGTACGAAAGGTCTGCATTCGCCAGTTGGAGGTCTTGGTCACCTCGCGCGCCGCCTGGATCTCGTCGTTCAGCAGCACCAGCACGCCGCGCCCGCGGCTGTCCGGATGGCCCGCGGTACGCACGGCGTTCAGGAGGTTCATGCCCGCATCGGTCGAAAGCCCCGAGGCCGGGCGCTGCGAGCCGACGATGACGACTGGCACCGGCACCTTCAGGATGAGGTTCAGCACATAGGCGGTCTCCTCCAGCGTCGCGGTGCCATGGCCAATAACGATGCCGTCCAGATCCGGATGTTTCGCGACCAGGCTGGTGCAGAGCGCGGCCAGTTCCTTCCAATCCGCGAAATAGACGTTGGGGCTCGGCGTGTTGCGGAAATCGACGGCGATGACCTCGGCGATCTCGCTCACCTCGGGGTAGCGGGCGAGGATCGTGCTGGCATGCATGCGGTTTTCATGCACGCCGTAATCCTGGATCTCCAGCGGGTGGATGCCGAGCGAGGAGATCGTGCCCCCGGTTCCGATGAAGGCGACTTTTGGCTTGGGCGAGGCGCTCACGTGGTTTGGTTCCCCGGTTGCGCCGGCAGGCCTATGGGCTCGGCCGGCTGTCGATCTCGCCGCCAGCTTGCAGGGAAGCCGCGCGCGCGGCCAGAGGGTGCCGGCGGGGCCGCCGCGATCTCGCGCGGATAGATGTTCACGCCGCCGGAGACGATCATGAAGGCCTTGCGACCCGACAGGCATCTTCTTTTGACTGTGCCTATGCGGGTGGAACCCACGCAGGCCAGTGGTGGCAGGTCGGGCGAAACACCACCGGGCACAAAAAATGGTTTGATCCCTCGAACCTTTTTTGCTTAGACTTTTCTCCGGCCAAGGTGGGAAGCATCGGGCCAGGGGCGTTGGTGGCGCAGGCCGGCACCGCCCCAGGGAGCGAAAACGTCAATGAACTTCGAATTCTCCGAGGACGTGCTTGCCTTGCGCGACCAGGCCCGGCGCCTGCTGCGGGAGCGTTCCTCCCTGCGGCTGGCGCGGCAGGCGTTGGAGGGCGATGCCGCCGACGCTGCCGGCCTCTGGCGGGAAATCGCGCGACTGGGCTGGCTCGGCGCAGCGGTGCCCGAGGAATATGGCGGGGCCGGGCTCGGCTACGAGGCGCTTTGTGTGATCGCCGAAGAACTGGGGCGGGAACTTGCGCCTGTGCCTTTCTCCTCCTCCGTCGTGCTCGCGACCGAGGCGCTGCTGCTGATGGGCAGCGAGGCGCAGAAACAGACCTGGCTGCCGCGCCTCGCCGACGGTTCGGTCATCGGCACGCTGGCGCTCGCCGAGGGACCGGGACGGATCGGCCGTGCGATGATCGCCGCCGATTTCGCCGCAGGCGAGTTGCGCGGCAGCAAGTGGCCCGTCCCAGATGCTGCCGAAGCCGGGATCGCCATCGTGATCGCGCGCGACGCCGCCGGGCGCATCCTGCCGTGCCTCGTTGAACTGGCCTCGCCCGGCGTCACCCGGCAGCCGCTGGAGACCGTGGACGGCAGCCGCGGCCAGGCACGGGTGGTGTTCGACGGCGTGACCGCCGAACCGCTCGGCAGCGTCGAGGATGGCTGGGAGAAGGTGCTGAGCCTGCTCGACCGCGCCGCGATCCTCACCGCCTTCGAGCAGATCGGCGGTGCTTCCGCCTGCCTGCAGATGGCCACCGATTTTGCGAGGGAACGCCATGCCTTCGGGCGCCCTATCGGCAGCTACCAGGCGATCAAGCACAAGCTGGCCGACATCTTCATCGCCAATGAGCTTGCCCGCTCCAATGCCTATTTCGGGGCGCTTACCCTGTCCTCCAGCACAGGCGACCTGCCGCTGGCGGCGGCGGCCGCGCGGATCTCGGCGATCGATGCCTATGCCCTGGCCTCACGCGAAAACATCCAGACCCATGGTGGCATGGGCTTCACCTGGGAGGCCGACTGCCACCTCTTCTATCGCCGCGCCAAGCTCCTGGCACTCGGCCTGGGCAGCGCGCCCTATTGGAAGGAACGGCTGGTCGCCAGGCTGGAACGACGGAACCTCGGCTGAAGGGAGGATACGGCATGGATTTCGACGATACCGCCGAGGAAGCCAGGTTCCGCGCCGAGGTGCGCCGCTTCCTCGATGCCCATGCCACGCCACGGCTGCGTGCCGATGCCGCCCCCCGCGTCGGGGAGCCGGAGGCTGAGCGCCTGCGGAAGGCCAAGGCCTGGCAGGCGAGGAAGGCGGAGGCCGGCTATGCCGGCATCACCTGGCCGAAGGAATGGGGCGGGCTTGGCGGCACGCCGATCCAGCAGGTGATCTACAATCAGGAGGAGGCCGGCTACGCGGTGCCGAAGGGCGTCTTCGAGATCGGCCTCGGCATGTGCATCCCGACCATGTTCGCCTATGCCACGCCGCAGCAGTTGCAGCGCCATGTCGCCCCGGCCCTGCGCGGCGAGGAGATCTGGTGCCAGCTGTTCTCCGAGCCGGCGGCCGGCTCGGACCTCGCGGGGCTGCGCACGCGGGCCGAACGCGACGGCGATGCCTGGGTCATCAACGGCCAGAAGATCTGGACCTCGGGGGCGCAGTTTTCGGACTTCGGCATCATCGTGACGCGGACCGACCCCACGGTGCCCAAGCATGCCGGGCTGACCATGTTCTTCCTCGACATGCGCACGCCCGGCATCGAGATCCGCCCGATCCACCAGATGTCCGGCGCCTCCAACTTCAACGAGGTCTTCTTCACCGATGTGCGCGTGCCGGATGCGCAAAGGCTGGGCGAGGTCGGCCAGGGCTGGAAGGTCGCGCTGACGACGCTGATGAACGAACGCCTGGCGGTGGGGGAGGTGCATCGCCCCGATGCCGAGGACCTGCTGGATTTCTGCCGCGGGCTGCCGGCGGATGGCGGCCCGGCCCTTGCCGATCCGGCGGTGCGCGAACGCATCGCCGATTGGTATGTGAAGGCCGAAGGCGTGAAATACACCCGTTTCCGCACCATCACCGCGCTGAGCCGGGGCCAGACGCCGGGGCCGGAAGCCTCCGTGGCCCGCATCGTCAATGCCGCGATGCTGCAGGAGATCGCCTCCTTCGCCATGGATGTGGCGGGCATGGCCGGCAGCGTCACGGATCCTGCGCTGGCGCCGGGCCAGGGCCTGTTCCAGCAGGCCTTCCTCAACGCCCCAGGCCAGCGCATCGCCGGCGGCACCTCGGAGATCCTGCGCAACATCATCGCCGAGCGCGTGCTCGGCCTTCCCGGCGACATCCGGCCGGACAAGGATGTGCCCTTCAACGCGATGCGGCAGGGCAGCCGGTGACGCAGCGCCGGCACCACGCCATTCTCAGCGCAGCCACATCTCCTCGGCGTCCAGCATGCGCGCTTCCTTCGATTCGCCGAGCAGCCGATAGATCTGCGCCAGCGTCTCCAGGATCTGCGTCAGGTCCCTGCCCGGAAACAGCGCGGCGAAGCGTTGTGCCAACAGCTCCTCAAACCCCTTCATCTGTGCAAGGCCCTCCGGCGTGATCTCGATCCGTGCCGCCCGCCCATCGGTCGGATCGGTCCCGTCGAGGATCCATCCCTTTTCCCGCAACCCGTTCAGGCGGCTGGTGACGGTCGGCTTCTTCAGCAGCGCCGCCTCGGCGATTTCCCCCGCGCGCTTCGGACCCGAGCGCAGGAACAGCAGGGTGCGATACTGCCCCATGTTCATCTCGCTCAGGCGCGAGGTCTGTTCGAACTCGCGGTACACCAGGATGACCGCGCGGATGGCGCGTATCGGATCGCCCCTGTCGAGCATGCGGCACAACCTTCCGTTGCAGCGCATGATATATCGCCTCACTGCAACCCAAGCCATGGCGACGGCGAGGACAGCGCATGTTTCGTGACGCGCTCCTGGCCGGCAGCCGCATCCTCATCACCGGCGGTGGCAGCGGGCTGGGGCTGCATGCGGCCACGCATCTGCTGCGGCTCGGCGCGGATGTCGAAATCTGGGGCCGCCGCGGCGCGATGCTGCGGGCCGCGATCGCGCAGCTCGATGCCATCCGCCCCAACGCCGCGCTGGCGCGCATCGTCGATATCCGCGATGCGGAGGCCGTCGATGCCGCGGTTGCGCTGAGCTGGTCGGAGGGCCGCCCTCTTACGCAACTCGTCAACAACGCCGCCGGAAACTTCCTCAGCCGCACCGAGGATCTGTCGCATCGCGGCTTCTCGGCCATCGCGAACACGGTGTTTCATGGCACCTTCCATGTCACCCAGGCGCTCGGCAAGCACTGGATCGCCGATGGCAGCGGCGGCGCCGTCGTCTCGATCATCGTCAGCTGGGTCTGGACCGGTGCGCCCTTCGTGGTGCCCTCGGCGATGTCCAAGGCGGGGGTTGCGGCGATGACGCGCTCGCTTGCGGTGGAATGGGGCCACCACGGCATCCGGCTGAGCGCCATCGCCCCCGGCACCATTCCCACCGAAGGCGCCAATGCGCGGCTGCATCCCGGCGAAGACCCCAGCGCCGAACCCGCGGCGCGCAACCCGCTCAAACGGGTCGGGGAGCCGGAGGAGCTGGGCAACCTCATCGCCTTTCTTCTGGCACCGGGCTGCGGCTGGCTCACGGGACAGCTCATCGCGCTGGATGGCGCCGATGCGTTGGCCAATGGCGCCAGCACCACGAAGTATCTCGCCTGGGGCGATGCCGATTGGGCGGCTGCGCGCGACAACATCCGCAGCCATGACACCCGCGACAAGGCGCAGCGCAGCGCCGTTCAGGAAGGACCCGGACCATGACGGAGACGACGACCCTGACCGAAGCGGCACCGACCACGCATGCCGTCTTTGCCGATGGCGTGCTTGAACTGACGCTCAGCTATCCGCGGCGCCGCAATGCCCTCGCGCTGGAATTGCGCGCGGCGCTAGCCACGCATCTGGAACGCGGGATGGTCGATCCGGAGTGCCGCGCGATCATCCTGACCGGCGGTGGCGAGCATTTCTCGGCGGGCGGCGACATTTCCGGCATGGCCGGGGTGGTCGGCATCCAGGGACGCCAGCGGATGCTGGCCGGGCACCATCTGGTCCGGCTGCTGGTCGAGGGCGAAACCCCGGTGATCGCGGCGGTGGAGGGCCATGCCGCCGGCGCCGGCCTGTCGCTCGCCGCGGCCTGCGACATCGTGGTGGCGGCGCGGGATGCGGTGTTCACCTGCTCCTTCAACCGCATCGGCCTGGTCCCGGACCTCGGCATCGCCTGGACGCTGTCGCGCCGCATGGGGTTCGGCCAGGCGAAGCTGCTCATGCTGCTGGGCCGGCCGGTCACGGCGTCGGAGGCGGAGCGGCTCGGCATCGTCGACCGCCTTGTCGAGCCGGGCGGCACGTTGCAGGAGGCGCGCAGCGTGGCACGGGAGATCGCGACCAAGGCACCGCTGTCCAATGCGATGGCCAAGACCCTGCTGAACCGCGCCTCCGGCACGCTCGGCGAGTTGCTGGCGGCCGAAGCGGATGCGCAGGGGTTGCTGTTCCAGACCGAGGACTTCGCCGAAGGCCGCACCGCCTTCATGGAGAAGCGCCAGCCTCGCTTTGCTGGCCGATGATCACCGCCCCATCAGGAATGTTGCTCACATGACCGAACGAAGTCTGCGCGGCAAGACCGCGATCGCCGGCATCGGCGAGACCACCTATTACAAGCACGGCAAGTCGCCGGATGCGGAATTCAAGCTCGCGCTGATCGCGATCCTGGAAGCGTGCAAGGATGCCGGGATCGACCCACGCGAGGTGGATGGCTTCGCCTCCTACGGCAATGACCGCAGCGATCCGCCGCGGCTTGCCGCTGCCCTGGGGATCAAGGAGCTGCGTTTCTCCAACATGCAATGGGGCGGCGGCGGCGGCGGCGTGGCGGCGGCGGTGGGCCATGCCTCGGCGGCGGTCGTCACCGGCATGGCCAATTGCGTGATCGCCTTCCGCTCCCTGGCGCAGGGGCAGTTCGCCCGCTACGGCCGTGGGGCGCAGGCCAATACCGTCAGCGACGAGGCGGCATTCGGGGCCCCCTACGGGTTGCTGTCGCCGGCGCAGCGCTTTGCCATGAAGATCACCCGCTTCATGACCCAGCACGGCATCCGGCACGAGGCGCTGCGGGCCATCGCCATGACCTCCTATGCCCATGCGCAGAACAACCCCCGGGCGGTGATGCGCGGCCGGCCGCTGGACGAGAAGACCTATGATGACTCCCGCTGGATCATCGAGCCTTTCCACAAGCTGTTCGACTGCTGCATGGAAAACGACGGCGCGGCGGCCGTGCTGGTGGTGCCGGCGGAACGGGCGCGGGACCTGCCGCACAAGCCCAGCTACCTGCTCTCCGCCGCGACCGGCTGCGACTACCGCAGCGCCGCACCGGTGCACAACGGGCCGAACTACGCCAGTTCGCATTTCGCCTCGGTCGCACCCAATCTCTACGCGATGGCGAAGATGGGGCCGGGCGACATCGACGTGCTGCAATGCTACGAGAATTTCACCGGCGGCGTGCTGATGAGCATGGTGGAGCACGGCTTCTTCACCGGCGAGGAAGCCAACGACTTCCTCCAGCCCGAACACCTGCGCGCGGCCACCGGCAAGCTGCCGCTGAACACCAGCGGCGGCAACCTCGCCGAATGCTACATGCATGGGTTCGAGATGGTGAACGAGGCGGTGCGGCAGGTCCGCGGCACCTCGCCCAATCAGGCGCTGCGCAGCGACGCCTGCATGGTGGTGGGCGGGCCGATGGTCTGGCCCGTCAGCAGTCTGATCCTCGGTTCGGGAGCCACGGTCTGATGTCCGATACACCTGCCTACCTCCCCCCCGGCCTGCCGATCCCGGTGCCGAGCCCCGACGGGCTGACCCACCCCTATTGGGAAGGCACCCGTGCGGGCCGCCTTATGGTGCAGCGCTGCCGCGGCTGCGGCGGCTGGCAATGGGGGCCGGAATGGATCTGCCATGCCTGCCATTCCTTCGACCTGGACTGGGCCGAAGCGAAAGGACGCGGGCGCATCTATAGCTGGCAACGCCCCTATCATCCCGTGCACCCGGCGCTGAATGGCCTCGGGCCCTATCTCATCGTGCTGGTGGAACTGCCGGAGGCGGGAGGGATCCGGATGGTCGGCAATTTGCTCGACGATCCGTTGCAGGAGGTCCGGATCGGCGATGCGGTGGAAGCGGTCTTCGAGCCGCACGACCAGGCCGAGCCTCCCTTCACCCTCGTGCAATGGCGGCTTGTGGTCGAGGCCGGCTGACCGCACCGGGGCTCCCGGTGCGGTCAGCCGCCGCAGGCGACGAGCTTCATCCAGCGGACGAACTGGCGCCGCTTGTCGGCCGGCAGCGGCGCCAGCAGCGCGCGTTGCAGCGCGGCGGCGCCCGGCACCAGCCCTAGCAGCGCCGCCTCGCCCGCGGGCGTCAGGGAGACCAGGGCGGAGCGGCGGTCCTCGCCATTGTCGGATTTGGCGATCAGCCCCTTCCTGACCATGCGGCGCACCATGTCGCTGAGCGTGCTGAGGTCCACGCTGATGCGGGATGCGAGTTCGGTGAGGGTGAGCGCGCCGCGCTGATGCAGGGTGAGCAGGGCGCCGAACTGGCGCGGCGTGACCTCGTCCTGCCCGGTCAGTTCCTGGTACAATTGTGTGGACCGCGTGCTCAGGAGGCGGACGAGAAAGCCGACGCCATCGTCGAGCCTCAGCGCCTCGGCCAGCGCCACCGGGTCCCGCGCCGCCAGCCTGTCGACCCCTCGCGTCGTCTCGCCGGATCCCATGCAGCCTCCTCTTCCCAATCGCCGGGCCTGCCGGCGGTCCATGCCGTGTTTCGCACGGACGCGGCCTGGACCGAAAGGGCCGTCCGCGCTTCCTCGCCCCGCCCGTCAATGTCCTTGCGTGCCCGGCGCGCCGCTGCATATACTACGCATACGCAGTAATGGCGGCCCGGTGAGGCGGCCCAAGAACACAACCGAGGGACAGGCGGAACGTGTCGGACACCCTGCAGGATCGCGCTGAGTTTCCGGGCGGGCAGCGCCGTCGGGTGAGCCGGCCGGAGGCTGCACCGGAGCTGGTGCTGCGGGATTTCCTGTCGATCCCCTATCGGATCCAGGCCTCCACCAGCGAGGTGTCGTCCGGGCAGTGGCGGCGGCGGGCCGCCTATCCCGAACTGCCCGGCTGTGTCGCCGAAGCGGCGACGATCGAGGAAGCGCTGACCCGGCTGGAGCATCGGCGGATCGAGATCATCCTGGCAATGCTGCGATCGGGCACACGCCCCCCCCTGCCGCGCCCGCCGCTTCGCGACAGCGATCCGGAAGGCATCGCCGAACAGCTCGGGCTACGCGAGCAGGTCGCGCCTCTGCTGGACCACACCGCCAGCCAGATCGCCGGATACCATGCCGTGCCCCATCGCCCGCCGCCCCCGCAACCCTGAACCGGCGGCACGGCGCGCTGCGCCCCGCCCAAGCACAAGGACCGCGCCATGCTTTCCCATGCCGACAACGAAACACTGGTCAGGGTCGGCGCCGGCACGCCGATGGGGTCGCTGTTCCGGCTCTACTGGATCCCGTTCTTCCTCTCCCGCGATCTGGAGAAGGATGGCCAGCCGAAGCGCGTCAAGCTGCTCGGCGAGGATCTCGTGGTGTTCCGCGACACCGAGGATCGCGTCGGGCTGATCGCCAATGCCTGCGCGCATCGCGGCGCGCCGATGATGTTCGGCCGCAACGAGGATTGCGGCATCCGCTGCATCTACCACGGCTGGAAATACGATGTGACCGGCGCCATCGTCGACATGCCGGCCGAACCGCCGCGCAGCCGCCTGATGGAGCGGGTGCGGATCACCGCCTATCCCTGCCGCGAAAGGAATGGCGTGGTCTGGACCTATATGGGCGCGGACACCGAGACCCTGCCGCCTTTGCCCAACATGGAATGGAACCTCGTGCCCGAGGCCAATATCCATCTCTCGATGCGGGTGCAGGAGTGCAACTGGTTGCAGGCCCTGGAGGGCGAGATCGATTCGGCACATGCGCCGATCCTGCATGCGCGCATCGATTCGCAAGGTGCGATCAACGACTGGATCGCCAAGCGCGACCTGCGGCCGAGCTTCGAATGCATGCGCCAGGAATTCGGCATGAGCATCGCCGCGCGGCGCCAACTCGACGACCGGACCCTGTACTGGCGGGTGAACCAGTTCGTGCTGCCCTTCTATTCGCTGGTGCCGCCGCAGTCGAAGTTTCCCGAGCTCAGCGGCCATGCCTGGGTGCCGATGGATGACGAGACCACGATCTGCCTGATGTTCTCCTACCACCCTTCGGAGCCTTTGCTGGACCGCACGCGCGAGCTTTTCATCGAGGGGCACCGTGGCCGCGAAACCGGCCATGCCAGCCGCCACGCCTATGCGCCGCGCCCGGCGACGACGCCCTACGCGGAGTACTGGACGAAGTTCACCCCTGACACCGGCTTCCAATTCGACTTCGAGAGTCAGCGGACCACCTGGTTCTCCGGCCTGCCGGGGCTCTGGGTGCAGGATGGCGCCTGCCAGACGGGTCTCACGCCGATCTATGACCGCACGCAGGAACATCTGTGCGCGAGCGACACCGGCATCGTCATGACCCGCCGCCTTCTGCTGGAAAGTGCCACCGCCTACCGCGATCGCGGCATCCGGCCGAAGGGGGTCAGCGACCCCGATACCTTCATGGTTCGCGCCGTGTCCATGACGCTGCCGGAAGGCACGCCCTGGGCCGATGCCGGGCGGATGCCGATGACGGCGCGGCTCGGCGCCGGCTTCGGCTACGACCTTTGACCCCGCCGGTGGGGACGATGATGTGAAGGAGGAGATGCTCGAGGTGCAGTTGCACAGGGTCACCTTCGAGGCAGATGGCATCAACTCGTACGAGTTGGTGCCGCTGCCGGGGCAGTCGCTTCCCGCCTTCACGGCGGGGGCGCATGTCGATCTGTGCCTGCCCAATGCGCTCATCCGCAGCTATTCCCTGCTGAACGATCCGCGCGAGCGGGCGCGCTACACCATCGCAGTCGCCAAGGACGTGAACAGCCGCGGCGGATCGCGCTATGTCCACGACAGCCTGCGGGTGGGCGCGCTCCTGACGATCAGCCCGCCGCGCAACAATTTTCCGTTGCAGGAGGAGGCCGCGCATTCGGTCTTCATCGGCGGCGGCATCGGGATCACGCCGCTGCTGTCGATGATCGCGCGGCTGCAGGCGCTCGGCCGGTCCTGGGAACTGCATTACGCCAGCCGGACGCGACGGCGCGCGGCCTTCCTGGACCGCCTCCGCGAACTGGCCGGGCCGGGCGGGGAAGCGCGGCTGCATCTCGTCTTCGACGGCGAGGCGGGCGCGAGCCCGCTCGACATCGCCGCCATCGTCGCCGCGGCCCCCGCCGATGCGCATCTGTATTGCTGCGGCCCGCTGCCGATGCTGGCGGCCTTCGAACAGGCCACGGCCAACCTTCCGCCGGCGCAGCGCCATGTCGAATATTTCGCGCCGCGCGAGGCCGCAGCAACGGAAGGCGGCTTCGAGCTGATCCTGCAGCGCAGCGGCCGCAGCCTTCACGTCGCGCCCGGGCAGAGCATGCTGGCGGCATTGCAGGAGGCCGGGGTCGACGTCGCCTTCGCCTGCTCCGAGGGGCTTTGCGGCACCTGCGAGACCCGGGTGATCGCCGGCGTGCCGGACCATCGCGACCAGTTCCTGACGGATGCGGAAAGGGCCGCGAATGCCAGCGTGATGATCTGCTGCTCGGGGTCGAAAACCCCGAGCCTGGTGCTCGACCTGTAGCGCGGGGCGCATGCGCCGCATCGCACGCGCCCGATACCAACAACAAGAAAATGGGGGACGAAGGGAATGATCAGGGCGATGGGCATGAACAGGCTGGAGCCCGGCGATGTTGCCTGACCGGTCGGGACAAGGCTTGCGGATCACGCGCCGCGGCGCCGTCATCGCCGCCCTGGCGGCCGGCAGCCTGTCCACGGCGCAGGCCGCCTTTCCGGACCGGCCGCTGCGCCTCGTGGTGCCCTATGCGCCCGGCGGGACCACCGACCTGCTGGCACGGCTGATCACCGCCCGGCTGGGGCCGGAGCTCGGCCAGACGATCGTGGTGGAGAACCGCTCCGGGGCGGGTGGCATCGTCGGCTGCGAGGCGGCGGCGCGCGCGGCACCGGATGGTTATACGCTGCTGCTCGGCAATATCGGCCCGATCGCGCTGAATCCCTCGATCTACGCGCAGCTGCCCTATGATCCGGAACGCGACTTCGCAGCCATCGGTCGCGTCGCCGATTTTCCTTTGCTGCTGGTGGTGCCGAGCACGCTCGGCGTCGCCTCGGTGGCGGAGCTTGTGGCGCTGGCAAAACGCGAACCGGGGCGGGTCAATTTCGCCTCGGTCGGCAATGGCTCGATCTCGCATCTTGCCGGAGAGATGCTCAACCGCGCCGCCGGCATCAGGATGACGCATGTGCCCTATCGCGGCGGCTCGCAGGCCTATGTCGATCTGCTGGGCGGGCAGGTGCAGATGCTGTTCTCGCCCGGCCTCGAGGCGGTGCCGCATTTGCAGGCGAGCCGCGTCCGCGCCCTGGCGATCACCAGCGCCGAACGGTCGCAGGTCGCCTCCGAACTGCCGACCATGCGGGAACTGGGCTATCCGGATTTCGACATCGTCGCCTGGTTCGGGCTGCTGGCGCCATCGGCGGTGCCGCCGGCGGCGCTGACGCGGATCAGCGACGCGCTGCAACGCGTGATGGCGACAGCGGAACTGCGCCAGTCCGTGCTCGGCGTGGCGGCGGAGCCGGTGGTGGATACGCCCGAAGCCTTCGCCACCCTGATCAGCGCCGATATCCGGCGCTGGGCCCCCATCATCACGGCGGCGGGGGTACGGATCGAGTGACCGGGGGGCACGCCTGACGCAGCCCGACGCACAACAAGAATGGAAAGGAAATTCCATCATGTCGTCACGACGCAGCCTTCTTGCTCAAGCGATCCTGATGCCGGCGGTCGGCGCATCGCTCCTGTCGCGCGGGGCAGGGGCGGCCGAGGCCGCCCAGGGCTTCCCCTCGCAGCCGGTGAGGGTCCTGGTGCCGCTGGCGCCGGGCGGGTCCATGGATGCCTTCTCCCGCCTGCTGGGTGAACGCCTGTCACGGATCTGGAGCGTGCCGGTGGTCGTCGAGAACCGGCCCGGCGCCAATGGCATGATCGGCGCGACCGCGCTGACCACGGCACCGGCGAATGGCTATACGGTGCTGTTCAGCCACAGCTCCATCGTGCTCAACCCCTTGCTGCGGGCGAGCCCCGGCTATCGGCTTTCGCAGTTCACCCCGGTGGTGTTCCTGGCCGACCTGCCGGTGGCCTTCGGCCTGGCGCAGTTACAGGCCACCAGCGTCGCCGGCTTCGTGGCGCTGGCCAAGTCCCGGCCGGGCGAATTGGCCTATGGCTCCTACGGCGCCGGCTCCGTCGCGCATATCCTTGGCGAGTTGCTGCAACGCCGCACCGGCATCAGCCTCGTGCATGTCCCCTATCGCGGCGAGTCCGAGGCGATCACCGCCCTGCTCGGCGGCCAGATCGCGGCGATGTTCGGCTCGGTCGGCGGCGTGTCGCAGCAGGGCGAGCGGATCGCCTTCGCCGCCGTCGGCAATGCGCGGCGGCTGGAACGCTTCCCAGATGTGCCGACCTTCGATGAGGTCGGGCTTGCGCTCGGCGATCTGTCGGGCTGGGCCGGGGCCTTCGTGCCCGCCGAGACCCCGGCCCCGATCACCGCCAAGCTCGCGGCCGATCTGCGCCAGGTGCTGGCGCAGGAGGACATCATTTCCCGCACCCGCGACCTCGGCTTCGAGCCGCGTGGGGCGGAGGCGCCACCCTTCGACGATTTCGTGCGCAAACAGACCCGGCTCTGGGCCGCGGCGATCCGCGATGCCGCGGTCAGCGTCGAGTAGCCGCCGATGCCAAGGGGAGAGGGTGGGATGCACCAGGATGCCGTGCTGATCGACGGCGAGACGCGCTCGATCGAGGGCGTCCGCCTGCGGGCGCGGCGCGCGGCCGCCGGGTTCGCCGCGATGGGGATCGGCGAAGGCGATGCGATCGGGCTGTTGCTGCGCAACGACTTCGCCTTTCTTGAGGCATCGCTGGCGGCGGTGCATCTGGGCGCCTATGTGCTGCCGCTGAACTGGCATCTGACCGCCGACGAGGTCGGCTATATCCTGCGGGATGCGGCCCCGCAGGTGCTGGTCGCGCATGCCGATCTGCTGGCGGAAGCCCGGGCCGTGGTGCCGCCCGGCACCGCGCTGCTGACCGTGCCGACGCCGCCGCGGATGCAGGCGGCCTTCGGCCTGGGCGACACGATCTGCGCCCCCCCGCCGGGCGATGTGGTCTGGGACGGCTGGTGCGACGGATTCGTGCCCTGGGACGCGCCGCCGCGACCGATGCGGGCGACGATGATCTATACCTCGGGCACCACCGGGCGGCCGAAGGGCGTGCGGCGCCACCCCGCGACCGAGGCCGAGGCCGCCGCGAACCGCGCGCTATTCGCCGAGGTCTATGGCGTGCGGTCCGGGATGCGCGCCTATGTCGGCGGGCCGCTCTATCACGCCTCGCCCAATGCCTTCGCGCGCTTCGCGATCGGCAGCGGCAGCCTGCTCGCCACCGAGGCGCGCTTCGATGCCGAACGACTGCTGGCGCTGATCGAGCGGGAGCGGATCACCCATATGGTGATGGTCCCGACCATGTTCGTGCGGCTGCTGAAGCTGCCGGAAGCGGTGCGGCAGCGCTATGATGTCTCCTCCCTCGAATGGGTGACGCATACCGGCGCCCCTTGCCCGCTGGAGGTGAAGCGCGCGCTGATCGCCTGGTGGGGCCCGGTGCTGCACGAGACCTATGGCGGCACCGAGGTCGGCGCCGCGGTGCACTGCGATTCCTTCGACTGGCTCGCGCATCCGGGCACCGTCGGCCGCCCCGTAGCCGGCACGCTGCTGCGCATCCTCGACGAGGCCGGCCGGGATGTCCCGCCGGGCACGCCGGGCGAGATCTATGTCCGCTGCCCGGCCTACGCCGATTTCACCTACCACAACATGCCCGAGCAGCGGCGCGAGGTGGAACGCGACGGCCTCGTGACCTGCGGCGACATCGGCTATGTCGATGCGGCGGGGTTCCTCTACCTCTGCGACCGCAAGCGCGACATGATCATCGTCGGCGGCGTCAACACCTACCCGGCCGAGATCGAATCCGTGCTGGTGCAGCATCCGGCCGTGCGCGACTGCGCGGTGTTCGGCGTGCCCGATCCGGATTTCGGCGAGATGGTGATGGCGGTGGTCGAGCCGGCCGATCCGGATGTCACCGAGGATGCGCTGCTCGCCTTCCTGGATGGCCGTCTCTCGCGCCAGAAGCACCCGCGGCGGTTCCGCTTCCAGGCTCAGCTCCCGCGCGAGGAGAGCGGCAAGATCTTCAAACGCAAGCTGCGCGATCCGTTCTGGCAGGGCGCGCAGCGGGCGATCTGACATGCAGCGACGGGAGAAACACGGGATGCAAGGCAAGGTCGCGATCGTCACCGGTGGGGCGAAAGGCATGGGCTACCACTTCGCCGCGGCGCTGGCGGCCCAGGGTGCGAAGGTGGTGATCCAGGATCTCGCGGGCGGCGAGGCGGCCGCCGCGCGGCTGCGTGCCGAAGGGGCGAGTGTCGCGCATGTCGATGGCGACATTTCCGCCGAGGCCGATGTCGCGCACATGGCCGCGCATGCGCTGGACCAGTTCGGCGGGATCGACATCCTCGTGAACAACGCCGCGATCTTCACCACCCTGTTGCCCCAGGCCTTCGAAAGCCTGTCCGTCGCCGAATGGGACCGCATCATGGCGGTGAACGTCCGCGGGCCGTTCCTCGCCTCGCGCGCCGTCATCGCGCCGATGCGCCGGGCCGGCGGCGGACGCATCGTCAACATCGCCTCCACGGTGGCCTATAGCGGCCTGCCGCTGTTCGTCCATTACACCGCAAGCAAGGGCGCCGTGGTCTCGATGACCCGCGCCATGGCCCGGGAATTGGCCGAGGCCAATATCCTCGTGAACGCCATTGCCCCCGGCTACACCATCACCGATGGCGTGCGCGGCAACCCCGAGCAGCGCAACGCCCTTGGCCCCATCGGCATGGCACGGCGCGCCCTGAAGCGCGAGCAGGTGCCGCAGGACCTGGTGGGCGCGCTGCTGTTCCTGTGTGGCGAGGCTTCGAGCTTCATCACCGGGCAGACCCTGGCCGTCGATGGCGGCGGCGTCATGAACTGAGACAAGAGCAGGAGGAACCATGCCATGCTGGACATCACCGCGGCGGCAAGCATTGCCGACCCCGCCTTCTATGCCGACCCGAACAATGTCGATGCCGTGTTCACGATGCTGCGCCGGCAGGCGCCGGTGCATTGGACGGAAGCCGAAGGTTACCGCCCGTTCTGGACGGTGACCAAGCATGCCGACATCAAGGAGATCGGCCGGCAGCCCAAGCTGTTCCTGAACGAGCCGCGGGCGGTCCTCGTCTCGATCGCGGTGGAGGAGGAGATCCGCCGACGCTCGACCACAGGCCGCCACATCATCCGCTCCCTGGTCCGCATCGATGATCCGGACCACAAGGTGCTGCGGGCCCTGACCAATGACTGGTTCCTGCCCGCAAACCTGCAGAAGCTGCGCGGCAGGATCGAGGAACTGGCGCGCGGCGTGGTTGATCGGATGGAGGGCAGGGACGGCGCCTGCGACTTCGCCCGCGATGTCGCGAACTGGTTTCCGCTGCGCGTGATCCTGATGATCCTCGGCCTGGGGCCGGAGGATGAACCGCGGATGATGCGGCTGACCCAGGAATTGTTCGGCCCCCAGGACCCGGAGACAAGGCGCTCCCGCGACCAGCTCACCTATGCCGACACTGTCCAGGAATTCGATAGCTTCTTCGCCGCTCTGACCGAACAGCGGCGCCAGGCGCCGAAGGACGACCTGGCCAGCGTCATCGCCAATGCGGTGATCGATGGCCAGCCGATCAGCCAAGCCGATGCCAATGGCTACTACATCACCATCGCCACCGCCGGGCACGACACCACGAGCTCCACCATCGCCGGCGGCCTGCTGGCCCTGATGCAGCATCCTGCCGAACTGGCGAAGTTGCGAGCCAGTCCACAGCTTTTGCCGATCGCGGTCGACGAGATGCTGCGCTGGGTCACGCCAATCCGGCACTTCATGCGGACCGCGACCACCGACTACACTCTGCGCGGGCAGACCATCCGGGCCGGCGACGATCTGTTCCTCGCCTTCCCCTCGGCCAACCGCGACGAGGATGTCTACGAGGATCCCTTTGCCTTCCGCATCGACCGCACGCCGAACCCGCAGCTTGCCTTCGGCTTCGGCGGGCATCTCTGTCTCGGGATGGCGCTGGCGAAGATGGAGATCCAGGCCTTTTTCCGCGAACTCCTGCCGCGGCTGGAACAGGTGGAGCTGGCCGGCAACCCGGCCTGGGTCGCGACGAATTTCGTGCAGGCGATGAAGCGCATGCCGATCCGCTACCGGATGCTGCCGCGCGGATCGTGAGGCCGGCAGGAGCTCGACCGACACTTCGACGAAGGGGATGGATGTCTCATGGCCCAGGACGGGTTGCTGGACGGCAAGGTGGTGCTGGTGACGGGGGCCGGGCGCGGGATCGGCAGGGATCTGGCACTCGCCGCCGCTGCCGCCGGCGCAAGCGTCGTGGTCAATGACCTTGGCGCGACGCTCGATGGCAGCCCGTCGCCGACCAACCCCGCCGGCGAGGTCGTGGCGGCGATCCGCGCGGCGGGCGGCCAGGCGATCGCCGATGGCAACAGCGTCGCCGATCCTGCGGGTGCGGAGGCCATGGTCGCCGCCGCCGTCACCGGTTTCGGGCGGATCGATGGCGTCGTGAACAATGCCGGCATCCTGCGCGACAAGATGTTCTGGAAGATGGACTTCGAGGAATGGGATGCCGTCATCAAGGTGCATCTCTACGGCACCTACAATGTCTCGCGAGCCGCGGCGGCACGGTTCCGCGAACAGCAGTCCGGTGCCTTCCTGCACATCACCTCCACCGCCGGGCTGGTGGGCAATGTCGGCCAGGCGAATTACGCGGCGGCCAAGCTTGGCATCGTCGGGATCTCCCGCTCCATCGCGCTCGAGATGGGGCAGTTCAACGTGCGGTCCAACTGCGTGGCACCCTTCGCCCTCACGCGGATGGTGACCTCGATCCCCGGCGGCGACAGCGAGGCGTTTCTGACCAAGCGGCGGAAGATGACGGCGGCGAAGGTCGGGCCGCTGGCGGTGTTCCTGCTCGCCGATGCTGCCCGGGATGTCTCCGGCCAGATTTTCGGCGCGCGGGGGAATGAGATCATGATGATGAGCCAGCCACGCCCGGTGCGCAGCATCCACCGCGGCGACGGCTGGACGCCGGAAACGGTGCGCGACTATGTGCTCGGCGCGCTGCGGCCGAGCCTCTGCCCGTTGGAAAGCACCATGGACGTGTTCAATACCGACGTCATCTAAGGCTCGAGTGCCGACCCGGCATGGCGCAGGCCGGCGATCCTGAACAGCGTCAGCGCTGCCGAAGGCGCTCCGCCAGCAGGTCTCCGGTCGCGCCGATGTGAATCTCCAACAAGGCAAGCGCCCTCCGCAGATCTCCGCTCCGGCACAGTGCCAGAAGCGTCCTGTGACCGTCACGGCCCAGCGGGTTGGTGCCAACAAGCCCGGTTGGCCGAATTTCCGTACGGCGCTGGCTGATTTGAAAGCGCCGAGGATTCCCCCAGCACGGGTGCTGTACGTGGGACAGAGCCTGCGCGCGGACATCACCCCGGGCAACAGGCTGGGGCTGCGAAGCGCCCGGGTCCACAGGCCGGGCCGGCTCCTCGGCCTCTCCGGCGAGGGCGCCGCGGAAACCCGCACGGATATGGAGGTGAGCAGCCTCGCCGAACTCGTCGCTGCACTGGCCTGGTGATCGGGCGGCTCGCTTCTGTGGTACCCACGGAGTCGAACCGCGCGAGAGGCGCCCTCCCCCGGCCAGTTGGTTCAGGCCGACGCCAGGATCGGCACCGTGCCTTCCAGTGTCGTGCGCTGCATGTGGCGGGTGAAGCGGTCTTCGTCGAAGCCGGTCGCACAATGCTGCGTACAGCGGTTGTCCCAGAGGATCGCATCGCCCTTCAGCCACATGTGGCGATAGACGAACTGCGGTTGGTGAGAGAACTCGATCAGTTCGCGGATCAGGGCCTCGCCCTCCGCCTGCTCCATTCCCTCGACCTCGCAGGCCCAGCGACCGATGAACAGCGAGGTGCGCCCCGTGACCGGATGCTGCCGCGCGATCGGATGCCACACATCGGGCCGGTCCAGCTTCTGCTGTTCGGTCAATGCCGGGAGATGCGGGTAGTGGACGTGATGCAGCCGCTCCCGGCTGTAGCAGGCGCGCTTGCCCGCGACGCGCCGCTTCGTCGCCTCCGGCAGCGCGTCCCAGGCGGCATACATGTCGGCGAAGAGCGTGTCGCCGCCCTCATCGGGGACCTGCAGCCCATGCAGGAAGGACCCGGCGTTGGGGATCGCCTTGTCCTCGCCGTCGCTGTGGAACCCCATGCCGGCGCGGGGCAGGCCGAGCAGCTTGCCGCCCTCCTGCGCATTGCCGATGACGAGCACCTCGGGGTGGTCGGGCCTGTTGAAATGCATCGGCAGCATGATGTGCAGCGGCCCGAGGCGCCGGGTGAAGGCGATGTGCTGCTCGGGCGACATCGTCAGGCCGCGGAAGAGCAGGATGCTGCGTCGGAACCAGGCATCCTGCACGGCGGCGAAACTTGACTGGTCCATTTCGAGGGTCGGGCTGACGCCCACCACCTCGGCGCCGAAGTTCGGGGTCAGCGGGCGGAATTCCAGGGCGGTCATGAGCGGAACCTCCTTCTGCATGGGCCATGGGCCGAGCCCATGTCATGAAACGATTCACCACAACGGCGTGCCGCTGTCACCATGGGTAGCGCCCCGGCCTGCTCACGTTTCCTCGCCGGCGGGCAGCAGGCGGCAGTCCCGCCCGTCGAGCACGAGGAACAGCTCGCGCCCCGGGCAGGCAAGGCCGCTGCCGGGCGGATCCATGGTCTCAGCCTCGATCATCTGCCCGCCCGGCACGCGCAGGCGCAGTTGGCTCCGCGCACCGATGTAGATCGCGGTCTCGATCGTCGCGGGCAGCACCGCCCGACCAGGCGCGGCCGCGGGCGCCGCGGCGGCAAGGCCGATGCGTTCGGGCCGGATCACGACCGATGCGGCGCTGCCGGCGGGCGGTGCTTGCGCCGCCTGGGCATGGATCACGCCGGCGGCAGTCTGCAGCGGGACCAGCCCGTCCGTGCCGGCCCCCGCCCCCACGGTGCCGGGAATGATGGTACCGCCACCGATGAATTGCGCGACAAAACGCGTGGCCGGGCGCAGGTAGATGTCGCTTGGCGCCGCGCATTGCTCGATCCGCCCGGCGCGCATCACCGCGATCCGGTCCGACATCGCCAGCGCCTCGCCCTGGTCATGCGTCACGAAGACCGCGGCGATGCCGAGCCGGCGCTGGAGCTGCGAGATCTCCAGCCGCATCTCTTCGCGCAGCTTGAGGTCGAGGTTGCTCAGCGGCTCGTCCAGCAGCAGCATGCGCGGCCGGATCACCAGCGCCCGCGCGATCGCGACACGCTGGCGCTGCCCGCCGGACAGCTGTTGCGGACGCCGCGCGCCCAGGGTCGAGAGCTGCACCAGATCCAGCGCCTCCCGCACGCGGTCGGCGATCTCGGCCTTGCCGATGCGGCGCGTGGTCAGGCCAAAGGCGATGTTCTCGGCCACGGTCAGATGCGGGAACAGCGCGTAGTCCTGGAACACCACGCCAAGGTCGCGGCGGAACGGCGGCAGGGCCTCCACATGCTGGCCGCCGAGCAGGATGCTGCCGCCGCTCGGCGCGACGAAACCCGCGATCATGTTCAGCGTCGTGGTCTTGCCGCAGCCCGAAGGGCCGAGCAGCGTGACGAATTCGCCTTGCTGCACCTCAAGGTCGATGCCGGCTACGGCCAGATGAGCGCCATAGCGCCGCTCCAGCCCGATCAGCCGCAGCGCGGGTTCAGGCATTCGGGCGCTCCTGCGCATAGAGGAAGTCCCCGATAGGAACGAAGCGCTGCACCACGGCGATCAGCAGCAGCGGGATGATCAGCGCGATCATCGACACCGCCGCCAGCGTGGGGGCGAAGCCGTATTCGAGGAAGGCGAGGATGGCGACCGTCACCGGCTTGTCGCCGGGGCTCGCGAGGAAGATCGAGAGATTCACATCGGTGAAGGAGTGCACGAAGGAGAACGACATGCCGGCGAAGACCCCGCCCGCGATCACCGGCAGCGTCACCCGCCGCAGCACCCCGACGGGTGAGGCACCGAGGCTGGCCGCCGCCGCCTCCAGGCTGGCCGGCATGGTGCGCAGCGCGATCGCCACGGTGCGCACGCTGAATGGCAGGCAGATGATGGCATGCCCGATGAGCAAGCCGCGGAATCCGACGAAGGCGCTGAGCCCGACCGCATGCAGGAATTGCAGCAGGGCGATGCCGGTCACCAGCGTCGGCAGGATCAACGGCCCCAGCAGGAGCATTTCCACAAAGGATTTTCCCACAAAACGCCCCCGCACCAGCGCGAAGGCGAGCAGCGTGCCGGTGATGGTGCTGACGACCCCGACCAGCGCCGCCAGTTCCAGGCTGAACAGCATCGGTTCCGCCCATTTCCAGCTCAGCGCCTCCGCCCACCAGCCCAACGAAAAGCCTTGCGGCGGAAAGACCGAGCGGGCACTGCCATTGAACGACACGGCGGCGGTGATGATGATGGGGCCAAGGATAAAGGCGAAGATCAGCGCCACCACCACGCGCAGGCTGATCCAGGGCAGGTCGGTGCGGCGCGGACTCATGCCGCCGCCGCGCGCTTGCCGCCGGCCAGGGTGCCGAGCAGCAGCAACAGCAGCGAACTCGCGAGCAGGATGACCCCCATCGCCGAGCCGAGCCCCCAGTCCAGCAGCACGACCATGAAGTTGCGGATGGTGGTCGCCATGGTCTCGGTCGCCGGACCGCCGAGGATGGCGGGTGTCGCATAGGCGCTGATCGCCAGCGAGAAGGCGAGCAGGAACCCGCCGGTCACTCCCGGCATCGTCAGCGGCAGCGTCACGCGCAGGAAGGTGCGAAAGCGCGTGGCGCCAAGGCTCATCGCCGCGCGCTCCAGGGCCGGATTCATGCCGTTCAGCGAACTCATGATCGACAGCACGCCATAAGGCAGCAGCGCATGTGCGAGGCCGACGATGATCGCCGCCGTGCTCGGCAGAAAGCGCAGCGGCTGTTCCACCAGCCCTGTCGCCAGCAGCAACCCGTTCAGCGCGCCCTCCTGGTTCAGGATGACATACCAGCCATAGGTGCGCACGATGACGCTGGCCAGCAGCGGTGACAGCGTCACCGCGATCAGCAGCCCCTTCCAGCGGGAGGTCGTGCGCACCAGGAAATACGCGACCGGATAGGACAGCAGCACGACCACAAGCCCGACCCCGATGCCGATCCCGAAGCTGCGCAGGATGATGGACTGGTAGAGCGACCGGCTGAGCAGGAGGTGGTAGTTCTCCAGCGTCGGAGCCCCCGGCGTCATCAGCCCCTCCGAAAGCAGGACGCTTGCCGAAAACAGATAGGCCGTGGGGGCCACGAAGAAGATCAGCAGGAACGCCGTCGGCAGCCCCACAAGAAGCCAGGTCCGCAAGCTGCCCCCGCGGCTGTCGCCGAGCACCGCGATCAGCCGGCCATGATTTCCTGCCAGCGCATGGTCCATTCGCGGCGCTTGCTGGCCAGCACCTCATTGTCCGGGAAATCCATGGCCGCCATCTGCGCCTCGGTGGTGATCTGCACGGCCTTGTAGTCGTCGGGCCAATCGGTGATGTCGGGCCGCGCCGGGCTGGTCCTGTAGAGCAGGTTGAAGGCGCGCTGCACATCCGGGTCCAGGCGGAAGTTCAGGAACTCGAAGGCCAGGCGCTTGTTGGCCGCGCCGACCGGGACGGCTGCGCAACCGGCCAGCCCGATGGTGCCATCGGCCGGGACCTTCACCTCGATGGGGTAGCCGGCGGCGCGGTAGTAGATCGCGCGCGCGCTCCAATAAGGCGCCAACCAGACCTGCCCATTCTCGAAATACGGGGCCGCCTGGGCCGAGGTGGTGACGACGGTGCCGACATATTCCTTCTGCGCCCGCAGCAGCGCCCAGGCCGGATCCATATTGTCCACGCCGCCGCCGCCGAGCTTGGCTGCCATGATCAGCGCATAGATCGACAGAAGATTGCCCGGGTTGAAGTTGATGACATGCTGGCGGATCGCATCGCCATAGGCCTGCCCCGGTTCCCAGTAGTCGCGCCAGGTTTCGGGCGGCCGCACCTTCTCCTTGTTCCAGATCAGCGCTGTGTACTGGTAGTTGTGCACGATGCCGACCGGCGGGATCATGGTCTTGGAACGCGCCCAGACGTGCCGCAGGTTCGGCACCTCGCGTTCGGTCAGCGGCTCCAGCAGATGCTCGCGCGCGCCCAGCAGGATCTCGGGCGGCGTCAGCTCCGCCGCAACGTCAAAGCCCGGCGCGCCGCGTGAGGCGCGGATACGCGCATAATCCTCCGATGCCGTGCCGGTGCCTTCGTAGGTGACGCGCACGCCAAACTTCTTCTCGAAGGGACGCAGCACGGTCTCTTCGAAGATCGGCTGGTACTCGCCGCCATAGGCGTTGACCGTCAGCGTTTCCGGCGTCTGCGCGACGAGCGCCGGTGCGCCGAGCCCCGCCGCCGCGGTGCCGAGGATCAAAGCCCGGCGCGAAACCGCGCCGCCCTTGCGGTGGCTGCCCACCAGCATCGCGTCAGATCGCATCTGTCTACCCCTGCCCCGCCTGTCGAGCGGCAAAGCTTAGGGAGTCGTTGTGCACCGCGTCAATGGATCGTTTCACCGATCCCTGTCACGAGGGCGCATCACCCGGCGGTGCTGCGCAGGATCCCCGCAGGATCAGCTCGGTCGGCACCAGCAGCCGCTGGCCCGGCGGCACGGCGCCATCACCCTTGAGCACCGCGAGCAGGATGCGCACGGCTTCGGTGCCGATCTCGTTGGCGTCGTAGCGGATCGCCGTGATCGGCGGGTCGACCAGCTGGGCCAGATCCCCATCGCCCCAGCTGACCACCGAGATGTCGCGCGGAATCCGGCGTCCGCTCTCACGGATCGCGCGCAGGACGCCACCCAGGCTGCGGTCGCCGGCGGTGATGATCGCGGTCGGCGCGTGGCGGCGGCCGAGTGCGGCGCGCGTCGCATGATGCGCGGCCTCGGCGGTCTGGGCCTCGCCGAACACCAGATCCTCATCGACCGGCAGGTCGCGTTCGGTGAAGGCGGCACGATAGCCGGTGACCCGTTCGCGCCCCGACCGGTTGTGCTGCGGGCTGGTCATCAGCGCGATGCGGCGATGCCCGAGGTCCAGCAGCATGGTGGTCGCGGCATGCAGGCTCTGCGCCTGGTCGGAGGCGACCATGCCGGCCAGCGGTATCGGCGCCTCGCGTTCCAGCAACACCAAGGGCGCGCCCATTGCCGCATAGGCCGCGTGCAGCGCCGGGTTCCCTTCATCGGTGGTGACCGCGATCACGCCATCGACGCGGCGGCGGCCAAAGGTTTCGATCAGCTTCAATTCGCGCTCGCTGCTCCAGCCGGTGCCGGCGGCAAGCATCGTGTAGTCCGCCTCCGACAGCGCGGCCTCCGCGGCGCCCAGCACCGCCGCATAGAGCGGGTTCTGGATATCGGGCACGACGCAGGCGACGAGCCCGGTCGCGCGGGTCCGCATGCTCTGCGCGGCCGAATTCGGCTGATAACCGAGTTGCGCGATGGCGCGCAGTACCTTGTCGCGCACGTCCTCGCCGACATTGGCGTGGCCGTTGATCACGCGGGACGCGGAGCCGAGCGCCACCCCGGCCAAGTCGGCCACGTCGCGGATGGTGGGTCGTGCCGGTCGTCTGCTTGGCACGGCCAGCGCCCTCCTCGGTCCGCGATTCGGCTGGCCATACGGGGCGGGGCGCCGGTTGGCAAGATTGGCAGCCGCGGGGGCAACGCCCGCGGCCATCGACACGGATTCCATCGAACCACATGCTCCCTTCGCGATTGCAGGAGAGTGGAACGCGATGTTTGTCCTCAATGACCTTCCGGGCCAGGTCGATCCTGCCCTGATCGAGCTGCTGGGCCGGGCGGAGCCCGCGACCATCGGCCACTTCCGCCACGTGGGCTTCATGGAGCCGGCGATCCGCGGGCTTCTGCCGGACCGGCGCATCGCCGGCACGGCGGTGACCGCCCGCTGCTACGGGCCTGACACCACGATCATCCATTATGCGCTGGGGCAGCTGCGGCCGGGTGACGTGCTGGTGATCGACCGTGCCGGCGACCATCGCCACGCGGCCTGCGGCGGTGGCGTGGCCTTTGCTGCGCGGGCCGCAGGCTGCATCGGCATCATCATCGACGGCATGGCGACCGACATCGGCGAATTGCGCGACTACGGGCTGCCGGTCTGGGCCCGTGGCCTTTCGGCGGTGACCGGCAAGCGCAGCTTCACCCAAGGCGAGTTCTGCGTGCCGGTGTCCTGCGGCGGTGTTTCGGTTGCCCCCGGCGACGCCATCCTGGCCGATGAGAATGGCGTGCTGGTGCTGCCCGCAGCCGACATCCCGGCGGCCGCCGAACGCGCGATCGGCATGCAGGCGGCGGAGAAGACCACCCTCGCGCGGATCGCGGCCGGCGAGCGCATGCCCGACATCAACGGCACCAATGCCCGGATCCGGGAGATCATGGCGGCGGCCGCAAGCTAGCCTGGAAGGTCACCAGCCGCGGTCGCAGGGCCACCGGGGGGGGGGCGGTGTCCCCGACCCCCTCGCTTCGGCAAAACGCAGCCCGGTCACCGCCCAGCCCAGCCGCGCCGGGTCGGTCAGCGACAGCGTCATTGTCAGCGCCACGGCGTCGCCCGGGCCGAAATCCAGCGCGATGCGCCCCGGCGCTTCGAGGCGGGAGGCCTGCAGCCTGGCCGCGGCCGGATCGGACCGCGCCGCCAGCACACGGTCGCGTGCCGCCGGTTGCTGCCAGGCAGCCGTCATCTCGGCCGCCATAGCGTCAAGGAAGCGCGCCGCATCGCCGCTGATCGCCGCGCCCGCCGCAGCGTGCAGGTCACGCGCCAGCCCCGCGGTGACGAGGGGCCAGTCGATGCGCGCGGTCAGGGGCGCAAGATCCCGCCGCGCGATCCCGCCCAGGATATCGGCGGCGCCCAGCGCCGGCCCGATGAACCAGGCGGCCGGCAGCACGAGCAGCAGGAGCAGCGGGCGCGGCCACCGCCACCGTCGCCGCACCGACGGCTCCGCGGGTCGCACCGGAGGCGTCGCGGCGGCCGACTGCCGCCGATCGAAATCGGCCCAGACGCTGTCCCATACGTCGAAGCCCGCATCGTGGCCAATACCGGCGACGGCATGGGGAAGCTGGGCCATCAGGCAGGTCTCCCGACGCCTGCGGCGCGGCAGGTGCCGGAAGCGTGGCCTTGTGCCGACCCCGCCGGTCAATCCCACCGCATGCGGCGTCATCTCATATTTTGAGATTATCGCCGCGAAAGTGCTTGAAAGGTTAGCGCCTCCTGGCGTCTTCGTTGGTCAGGCGAAGCTGGAGAGCACGTTTTCCAGCGCCGTCATCGCTGCGGCCAGGGCCTCGGTGCAGGCCGCGGCCACGGCTCCCGGGGCCGGTCCATCGCGGCTGGTAGAGGCAGGCAGGGGCGCCTCGCCGGCCACCGCCCATTGACGCAGCACTCGGCCATCGCCCCCGGTGTCGGCCTCGGCCAGCAGCACCGCCGAGAGTGCGGCCCGTGCCTTGCCGCTGCGCAGATCCGCCTCGAGCGCGGTGACCTCGCATTCCAGCACAAGATCCGCCCGCGCCCGCGTACCCGGCGCGACGACGCCGGCGAAAAGCCCGGCGCTGGCCATCCAGCGCCGCATGACCTCGTCGATCAGCTCGGCGGGCGGCGCCGCCCATTCCGCATAGGGGTCCAGGTGCTCGGTGCCATCGGCGCGGATGGTGCGCAGGCCGCGCACCTCCATCCCCGGCGCCGAGCGCACAAGGCGCACCAGCAAGGTCCGGCGCAACGGCCGGCCGACCACGACGGGCGCGGTGCGGGTCGGCTGCAGCGGGTAGCGCAGGGTTTCGATATAGGGCCGGTCAGGCAGCAGCGAACAGCCCGCCAGCATCGGCAGGGTAAGCAGGGCGGTACGTCGGGCGAGGATCATCGGCGGCGGTCCCGGTTGGTCGGCGGCGGCGGCGGGCTGCCCCAGATGGCCTGGGACGGTGCGCGCCGAATGGCCTCGGTGGTGTCACGCAAGTTACTGGCGGTGGCGCGCAGGTCGCGCAGCACCGGCCCCATGTCGGCCTGGGTGTCGGAAGCGGTGTTGCGTATCGTCCGGACCGCCTGCTCCACCCCGGCGATGGCGGCGGGCAGGCGGGCGATGGCCTGGCGCATGTCGGCCGCGGCCGCGGCGGTGCTGGCCAGGGTGCTGCGCACCTCAGGGCCACCGACCAGGGCGCGGGTGTCGT
>Ga0255334_1000575_pt1 | contig 26579 bp, 27 predicted proteins | sample EtOH5_35cm_T3_12_FD_202080 | JGI IMG/M metagenome (GOLD analysis project Ga0255334, IMG submission 202080) | Sandy soil microbial communities from University of British Columbia, Vancouver, Canada - EtOH5_35cm_T3_129 | ecosystem: Engineered > Artificial ecosystem > Sand microcosm > Unclassified ... | reverse complement strand
GACAGTGAAACGACTTTGCGCCGATGATAGTGCGGGTTCCCGTGTGAAAGTAGGTCATCGTCAGGCTCTTATCAGCCCAGCTACGCCCCACTCAATCTCTGAGTGGGGCGTTTCTGCTTGGGGGTCCATGTCGCATCCCGGACGATCATATGGGCGCTTGTGAAACAGGGGGCTAAACCGCTAGTGCGGTAGGCCCACTGCCGAGACCATGGGCGTGACCGGCCAGGTGATCCTGTCTATGTTGCGCAGCTGCCCACGAGTTCACCGCGATGGGTCCACCTCAGGACATCCGCGTTGAGATTCTGCGCAGTGCAGGCGCGGTCACTGTGAGCTGGCCCATTGATGCAGCGGCGTCATGTGCAGCCTGGCTGCGAGAGTGGCTTCAGTGCTCCGAATCGATGCGGCCTGGCTGGCCACCACCCCACTGGAAATGCGCGCGGACACCGCATTGGCCCCGGGGCATCGCCGTCTTCGGCGCCGCCCACCCCCATCATGCTTACCTGTTTGCGAGCAAACGTGTCAATCGCCTGGAGACCCTGCTGCACGACGGCATTGGCATCTGGCTGGCCGCACGCCGCCTGCACCAAGGCAAGTTCCTCTGGCCCATGGCCGGCAGCGCCAACTACAAGATCGAGCGTAAGCAATTCGATGTACTGGTCATGGACCTGCCCTGGCAACGCCTGGCCGACGGTGGCGTCATCACCGTGATCTGACCTGCAGGCCACTGCCGCCAGGGATCAGGCGCAAAATCTGGACAGGGCCCGGCTCACGCGCTAAGGTGCTTTGGCTGCGTTGAAACTGAAAACGGTAGTTGGATGCACCCAAAGGTGCCGTGATGGGCATGCCAGGCAAGGCTGAGCGCTGCGGCTCCAGCAGCACCTGCGCCCTGCAAGGGCGACGACGCAGCGGGCCATTGCCCTGTTTGCCCGCAAGGACAAGCGACGCCGCATGGCGTGGCCAACTCGGCGCATCCGGGTGCATGGTGTGCTCACCACCGAGGTGAACTCCATCGAAGGCAGGAAAGTTAGCCGTCAACGGTGTTTGAAGAGAAAACCAAGCGGTCAACTGCCGTTTTCAGGTTGAAGGAGGCAGTGACATGCCCGACGACCAGTCCGTGCTGCCCGTTGTCGCGCCTGCGCCGGGCCTCAACCACCATGTTTTCTTTGCCGTGCTTGCGGATGCCGAAGCAGCGCAAAAAGCAGTTCGTCTGCGCGATGAGGAGATGGCCATGCGCCACCTGGCAGGCAGCAATGTGCCCAGGGAGAGGCTGCATGTCACCCTCGTGTGCCTGGGGTGGGACGCCGAGTTTCCAGAGCCCAAGGTCTGGCTTGCAAGCCTGGCGGCTGCGCAGGTGGATGCACCTGCATTTTCCCTGCGGCTGGACCGTTGTCTGAGCTTTCGGCGGCGCAAAGCAAGGCGTCCCCTGGTGCTGAGTGGCCATGGCGCCGGGGTGGCCGGTTTTATGGAACTCCACCGCTCGTTGTGCGGCGCGCTGGATAGTGCATTTTCTGGTGGGGCAAGTGCGCCACGTGCCGCACCTTCCGTGACCCCTCACATGACCCTGATGTACAGCCCCTCTGGCGTGGCGGAGCATGAAGTGGAGCCCGTGGGGTGGACGGTGCGGGAGTTCCAGTTGCTCTACAACCTGCGCGGCTCCCCGGGGCCGTACCGGGTGCTGGGACGGTGGACGCTGCATGACCCGCGGTGCATGTGAGTGGCGGTTTGCACTTGATCTTTATGCCGTCCCCAGCGGGTGTCTGGCCATGGTGCCTCAAGGGCCCTTTTGCCATCACCACGTCGGTGCGTCGGCACAATGCGGATCTTGTCCCTTTTTCGCGCTCCATGAGCTGACCCGAGAGGGTGCTCCCTGGGGATCGTGCTACACCTGATGAACACTTTTCTTCCCTGCGCGCTGGTGCCAGTGGTGCCAGCTGCAGGCGCTGCAACATGAATTCGCCCTCAGACTTCTGGCCCCATTGCGGCTTTCACTCGCTTGCCCGAGACACGCGTGGCTGGCTGGTGCCTACTGAAGCGTACTTTCGGTGGATATTGGCAAGACCGGAACTTGCCTTGGTGCCCGAGTCGTGCGCTGCCGAGATGGCCCTGCACCAGTCTCTGGCCACATCGCCATTGCGGCCCGTGGCGCCGCAGGAGCTGGTGGCCCTGGCGGATGACGACGCGCGCGAAAACTACGCCGTATTCCTGCGTTTCCGCGATGCGTTGTTGCGCGCGGGCACGCTGGAGGCCTACTACCTGCAGCTCATGCGCAGCGGGGCGGTGAACGTGCCTGCCGTGTTCATCGACGCCGTGGTGCAGGCGCTGCTGCGCAACCTGCTCGATGACTGCAACGACGCCCTGGAAGCCCGCGCCGCCGAGATGCTGTTCCGGCCTCAGCGCATCACCTTGCACGAGGGGCAGATGCTCGCGGGCGACCGCGCCACGCTGGATATGTTCAACGAGACAGCAGGCCTGGGCGACATGGGGCGCCTTCTGCTGGAAAGCGGCGCGCTGCAGCCGCGCATCGATATGCAGGTGCTCAGTGCGGACAACGCCCTGCAGTACTGGCAGGCGAGCGATCGCCACCACTACTTGCTCGATCTGACCCATGAACTGGCGCAGGACCTGAGCCATGGCCTGACCCTGAAAATGACGCGCGCCCGCTCGGGCCTCAAGGCCCTGGCGCGCGTGCTGGAGCGCTGGGTCGCGCACCTGCTGGGCGTGCAGGTGCAGATCGAGCCTGCGCACCAGATCACCGACAGCGCGTGGCGCTGGCATGTGGGGCTGGATGTGGAGTCCACCGCCATCCTCAACGACCTGTACCAGGACCGGCCGGTGGATGCCGACCGCATGCAGCGCCTGGTGAGCCTGTTCACACTGACTTTTGCCAACCCCGCCGAGATGCGCGCCGATGTGGCGGGCAAGCCGGTGTATCTGGGGCTGGCCACCACGGCGGACGGCGTGGTGCGCATCAAGCCACAGAATCTGCTGCTCAATCTGCCACTGGCATCCTCGTCTTGAGATGCTGCTAAATAGATAGCTGTTAGCGCTTTACCCATAAGCGCTGGAGCCCGATTTCATTTGAATTTTTTGTTTCGGCCCGTCGGAGCGTTGCACTGCGCCGGGCTGAGAACCCTGCTGGTGTCGGGTTACGCCCTTGCCGGGTACCCTGGCCTACGCGGCAGATGCTCGCATCGCGGTCTTTGATTGCTATTTAATGGATAGCTGCTAGCGCTTTACCAATAAGCGCTAGCAGCCAATTTCATTCAAATTCTTATCCGGTAAGTCGCCGTACTGCGTCGGGCATTCAACCCATCGTCATCAGGCTCGCATTGCCCCCCGCAGCCGCCGTGTTCACGCTCAGCGCCCGCTCGATCAGCAGGCGCTCCAGCGGAATGTCCACCGCGCCCGGTTGCAGCGCCGTCACGCCCACGATGGGCCCGGCGCGGCGGGCGAGGGCGGTGCACACGGCCTGCAGCGATGGGGCGTCGCCATGGTGCAGCACGGCGTCCAGCTCCAGCGTGGCGTCGTTCAGTGTGTTGTCCTGCAGCGTGACCTGCGCCTGCACCAGCGTGGGCAATTGCGCGCGCAGGCTGGCCTGGGCGCTGGGCCACAGGGCTGTGCCACCGCTGGCGAGCACTGCTGCAGTCTGCGCCAGCAGGTCGTCCACGCTTTGTGCAAGGCACATCACGCGGGCGCGTGGGGCCAGTGTGTAGACGTTGCGTTCGCCCGTGGGGCCGGGCAGGGTGCGGGCGGTGCCGCTTTGGGTTTGCTGTGCAAAGCGTTGGCAGGTGCTGACCAGCGTAGCGTTGCCCTGGGCCTGGGCCCATTGCTGCAGGGCGATCAGCGGCGCCAGCAGGCGTTCGCGCAGTGCATCCTCGGGCGGCGTGGCGCGGTCGGCCTCGGCAAAGGTGCGCGCCAGCGCATCGGCCGGGCGCTGCGACAGTAGGCGCAGCAGGTACAGCGGCCCGCCCGCCTTCGGGCCCGTGCCCGACAGGCCTTCGCCGCCAAAGGGCTGCACGCCCACCACGGCGCCGACCATGTTGCGGTTCACGTACACGTTGCCGGCGTGCGCGCGGTTCACCACGCGGGCAATGGTTTCGTCGATGCGGGTGTGCACGCCCTGGGTCAGGCCGTAGCCGGTGGCGTTGATCTGGTCGAGCAGTTGCTCCAGATCATTGCGGGCGTAGCGCACCAGGTGCAGCACGGGGCCGAAGACTTCACGTTGCAGCTCGCCGATGTGGTTCAGCTCGATCAGCGTGGGTGGCACAAACGTGCCTTCGCTGGTTGCCGCAGCCAGGTTCTGCAGGTGCTGCGGATGCTGAAAAACGCGGTGGCCCTTGGCCTTGAAAGCCTCGATGTGTTGGGTGATGCCCGCTTGTGCTTCGGCATCGATCACCGGGCCCACGTCCACGCGCAGCTCGGCAGGGTTGCCCAGGCGCAGCTCGCCCATGGCACCCTGCAGCATCTCCACCACGCGGTCGGCAGCTTCTTCTTGCACACACAGCACGCGCAGGGCGGAGCAGCGTTGGCCTGCGCTGTCAAAGGCGGACGACACGGCATCGCCCACCACCTGCTCGACCAGGGCGGACGAGTCCACGATCATCGCGTTCTGACCGCCGGTCTCGGCGATCAGTGGAAGGGGGCGGCCTGCGGCATCCAGCCGCCCGGCCACCGTGCGCTGCAGGATGCGCGCCACTTCGGTGGAGCCGGTGAACATCACACCCATCACGCGGGCATCGCCAATCAGGCGTGCACCCACCGTCTCGCCCTGGCCGGGCAGCAACTGCACCGCCGCGCGGGGCACACCGGCCTGCCACAGCAGGCGCACGGCCTCGGCAGCGATCAGCGGGGTCTGCTCGGCGGGCTTGGCCAGCACGGGGTTGCCAGCGGCCAGCGCGGCGGCCACCTGGCCCATGAAGATGGCGAGCGGGAAGTTCCAGGGGCTGATGCAGGCCACGGGGCCCAGGGGGATGTGCGTGGTGTTGTCGAAGGTGCTTTGCACCTGCGCGGCGTAGTAGCGCAAGAAGTCCACGGCCTCGCGCACTTCGGCCACGGCGTTGCTGGCGCTCTTGCCCGCTTCGCGCATCAGCAGGCCCAGCAGGGGCTGCATGCGCGCTTCCAGCAGATCGGCCGCGCGGAGCAGGGCGGCGGCGCGCTCGGCGGGCGGCGTGGCGGCCCAGGGGGCTGCGGCGGCCTGGGCGTGGGCCAGGGCCTGGTCCACATCGGCCGTGGTGGCCTCTTGCACCTGGCCCACCACGTCGCTGTGGTTGGCGGGGTTGCGCACGGGTTGGGTGGGGCCTGCGGGGGCATCGGTGCCCAGCAGGGGCGCAGCCGTCCAGGCATGGGCTGCCGTGGCTTGCAGGGCGGCGGTCAGTTCGGTCAGCGTGTTTTCGTTGGACAGGTCCAGCCCGCGCGAGTTGGTGCGGTGGGCGCCATACAGCCCCCGGGGTGTGGCAATGCGGGGGTGGGGCAGTCCGGCGGCGCCTTCCACAGCGGCTTGCTGGTCCACCACTTGCACGGGGCTCTTCACCAGTTCATCCAAGGCAATGGTCTCGTCGGCGATGCGGTTCACGAACGAGGTGTTGGCACCGTTCTCCAGCAGGCGGCGCACCAGGTAGGCGAGCAGGGTTTCGTGCGTGCCCACGGGCGCGTAGATGCGGCACGGGCGGCCCAGGCCGACCCTTGCTGCTTCTCGGCCCAGCTTGCCCGCAGCGATGGCGCCCACGACCTGCTCGTACAGCGGCTCGCCCATGCCGTGCAGGCACTGGAATTCGTATTGGCCCGCGTGGTAGTTGCTGCCCGCCAGCTGGTAGATGGTGGCCACCGTCTCGGCGTTGTGGGTGGCGAACTGGGGGTACACGGCCTCGGGCGCGGCCAGCAGCTTCTTTGCGCAGGCGATGTACGAAATGTCGGTGTGCACCTTGCGGGTGTACACGGCGTAGTCCGTGAGGCCATCGACCTGGGCGCGCTTGATTTCGCTGTCCCAGTACGCGCCTTTCACCAGGCGCACCATCAGGCGGCGCTGGGTGCGGCGGGCCAAATCCACCACATAGTCGATGACGAAGGGGCAGCGCTTCTGGTAGGCCTGGATGACAAAGCCAATGCCGTTCCAGCCCGCCAGCGAAGGCTCGTGGCACAGGCGCTCCAGCAGGTCGAGCGACAGCTCCAGCCGGTCGGCTTCTTCGGCGTCGATGTTCAGGCCGATGTCATACTGCTTTGCCAGCGCGGTCAGGCGCGCTACCTGCGGGTACAGCTCGTCCATCACACGGCCAAACTGTGCGCGGCTGTAGCGCGGGTGCAGGGCCGAGAGCTTGATGGAGATGCCCGGCCCTTCGTAGATCCCGCGCCCGGCGGAGGCCTTGCCGATGGCGTGGATGGCTTGCTCATACGATGCGTAGTAGCGCTGGGCATCGTTGCTGGTCAGCGCGGCCTCGCCCAGCATGTCGTACGAATAGCGAAAGCCCTCGGCCTCCATGGTGCGGGCGTTGCGCAAGGCCTCATCAATGGTCTCGCCGCTCACGAACTGCTCGCCCATCATGCGCATGGCGATATGAACGCCCTTGCGGACCAGCGGCTCGCCACCCTTGCCGATCAGGCGGCTGAGCGATGCCCCAAGGCTGCCTTCGCTGTGCGTGGCCACCAGCTTGCCGGTGATGAGCAGGCCCCAGGTGGCGGCGTTGACGAAGAGGGACGGGCTCTTGCCCAGATGCGCATCCCACTGCCCGTGGCTGATCTTGTCGCGGATCAGCGCATCGCGCGTGGCCTTGTCGGGGATGCGCAGCAGCGCCTCGGCCAGGCACATCAGCGCCACGCCTTCCTGCGACGACAGCGAGAACTCCTGCAGCAGGCCCTGCACGATGCCTGCGCGCCCGGCGCTGGCCTTGCGTTCGCGCAGGGCCTTGGCAATGCGCAGGGCCAGTTGCTTGGCCGATGCGGCCTGGTCCAGCGGCAGGCGGGCCTGGGCCAGCAGCGGGGCGAGGGCTTCGGGCTCGGGGCGGCGGGTGGCGGCGGTGATGTGGGCGCGCAGCGGGTTGCCCAGGGGGGGGCGGGGAGCGAAGTCGGCGAACGGCGCGGAAGGCTGTGCGGTGGGCTGCGTCATGGCGGTGTCTTTCGGTGGTTGTGCAGGCCAGACGCGGGTTGAAGTGCGGGTCTGGCGTGTTGATGGCAATGATCCTTGGACATGTGATGAATAAATGGTCGAAAATCTTCGATCACACCGAATAAATCGCTAACTGAAATGCAAACAGAACCCGATCTGGACCGGATTGACCGCAAGATTCTGTCAATCCTGCAGGAAGATGGCCGCATTGCCAACCTCAAGCTGGCCGAGGCCGTGGCCCTGTCGCCCACGGCGGTGCTGGCACGCGTGCAGCGCCTCACGCGCGATGGCTTCATCCTGGGCTACGAGGCGCGGCTGAACCCCCTGAAGCTGGGCGCGGGCATGCTGGTGTTTGTGGAGGTGCTGCTGGACCGCACCACGCCCAACGTGTTCGACCAGTTCAAGGCCGCCGTGCAGGCGCACCCCGAGATCATGGAGTGCCACATGGTGGCGGGCGGATTTGACTACCTGCTCAAGACGCGGTCGGCCGACATGAATGCCTACCGCGTGTTTGCGGGCAACGTGCTGTGGCAACTGCCCGGCGTGCGCGAGACGCGCACCTATGCGGTGATGGAAGAGGTCAAGCACAGCAACCACCTGCACCTGCGGTGATGGTGGGCCGCCGGGCGGGCGTTGGCTGTGGGGGCCATCGCCGCATAATGGCCGGACATTTCAGCCAGAGCCAGGAGAAGACCATGTCCGCATTTCCGTACACCGCCGTTGCACTGGCTGCGGCCTTTGCCAGCCAGTCGGCCGCAGCCGCCTGCTATCTGGTGTATGCACCCAACCAGGAGATCGTTTACCGGGCATCAGTGCCGCCGGTGGACATGTCGCGTGAACTCCATGAAACCCTGCCCCAGGTGGCCCCGGGGGGCACGCTGGTGTTCTCCCTGGACGACCAGGGCTGCGAGATCACCATCAACAAGCTGCCGCTGGCGTCCGCATCGGTGCGGGGCGGCAAGCGCCCTGCGCGCGCAGACAGGGGCTGAACCGCAGCGTCTGCACCGGCTCGGGCGGGGACCGTCCCGCGCCTGAGACAATCGAGGGATGAGTGAACCGAAAGAACTATCCCCCTCGTTTGAACCTTCCGCACAGGACGCCTCCGATCTGCCCGAGGGCTGGCTGCAGGTGCAGTCCCTTGACCTCGATGCCCAGGGCGTGGCCCGCAGGCCCGATGGCAAGGTTGTCTTCATCGACGGTGCCCTGCCGTTCGAGCTGGTCACCGCCAACACCCACCGCAAGAAGAACAACTGGGAGCAGGCCAGCCTGACGGCGATCCACCGCGAATCGTCGCAGCGCGTGCGCCCCGGCTGCCCGCATTTCGGCCTGCATGCGGGCGCCTGCGGCGGCTGCAAGATGCAGCACCTGCACATTGGCGCCCAGGTGGCCGTCAAGCAGCGGGTGCTGGAAGACAACCTGTGGCATCTGGGCAAGGTCAAGGCCGAGACGGTGCTGCGCCCCATCGAAGGCCCGTCCTGGGGCTACCGCTATCGCGCCCGGCTGTCCGTGCGCCATGTGATCAAGAAGGGCCAGGTGCTGATCGGCTTTCATGAGCGCAAGAGCCGCTATGTGGCCGACATGGCGCAATGCCCCGTGCTGCCCCCGCATGTGGACGCCATGCTGATGCCGCTGCGCGCGCTCATCGCAGGCATGGATGCCCGCGACACCTGCCCGCAGATCGAGCTGGCCTGCGGCGACACCGTGACCGCGCTGGTGCTGCGCCACCTGGAGCCGCTGAGCGCCGGCGATATCGCCCAGCTGCACGCCTTTGCGGCCAGACACAACGTGCAATGGTGGCTGCAGCCCAAGGGCCCCGACACCGTGAAGCGGCTCGACGAAGGCGGCGAGCAGCTGTCGTATGCGCTGCCGGACTTCGGCATCACCATGCCGTTCAAGCCCACGGATTTCACCCAGGTGAACCCGCACATCAACCGTGTTCTGGTGTCGCGTGCACTGCGCCTGCTGGACGTGCAGCCGCACGAGCGCGTGATCGACTGGTTCTGCGGCCTGGGCAACTTCACGCTGCCGCTGGCCACGCAGGCCCGCGAGGTGCTGGGCATTGAAGGCAGCGAGGCGCTGGTGGCTCGCTCACGCGAAAACTATGCACTGAATCAGGCGGTAGCGCACGACCACAAAGCGCTGGCAGCTACCGAGTTTGTAGCGCGCAACCTGTTCGAAATGACCCCCGGGATGCTGGTGGCCGACGGATCTGCGGACAAGTGGCTGGTGGACCCGCCCCGCGAAGGCGCGTTCGCCCTGGCCAAGGCGCTGGCCGACATCGAGCAGGCGCGCATCGGTGCCGAAGGAGCCGGGCCGCTGCCCGCCGGAGCCGAGGGCTGGACGCCCCCGAAGCGCATCGTTTATGTGAGCTGCAACCCCGCCACGCTGGCGCGTGACGCAGGGCTGCTGGTGCATCTGGGGGGGTACCGGTGCACGGCGGCAGGCATGGTGAACATGTTCCCGCACACGGCCCATGTCGAGAGCATGGCGGTGTTTGAGCGGGCATGAGGCGGAGCGCGGGTCTGGAGGGCGCCTTCCTCCGGCCGGGCGCTGTGCCTGACCCTGGCCGTTAGCTGCGGCTGCGGCGGGTGGCTGCGTCGCGGGGCTCGGTCTCGATGTCGGCGGCGCGTTCGCTGCGTTCCGGCTTGTCCACCTTGCCGAGCACCGAGGGCGTGCCCTCGATCTTGTTCTCGCGCATGTAGCCGTCCATATCCTTCCAGCCTGCAAACACCGAGGCCTTGGCGGCCTTGGGGTTGAGGGTGAAGCAGTCTTCCAGCCCCCGCAGCGCATGGCGGCAGGCACCGCCGATGGCCTTGGCCTCGGCTTCGCGCTGGACGATGCGCGGGTCAGGGCCCAGGCCGGGAATCTCGCAACCGGCCAGCAGCAAAACCGCTGACGCAGCAAGCAGGCGCACTAGCGTGGGGGAGATTTTTGGATACATGTGCTTTCATTATCGGCAGTCTGGCTGCGCTATTGAGGCCTGATCGTGGGAAGTCGCCAAGAAAAAAGGCTCCCGAAGGAGCCTTTGATGGGGTGAAGATGGTGACCGGCGTTATCAGTCGCGCTCGCCGCCCATGATGCCCAGCAGAGCCAGCAGGCTCTGGAACACGTTGAAGATGTCCAGGTACAGGGCCAGCGTGGCGCTGATGTAATTGGTCTCGCCGCCGTCCAGGATCTGCTTGAGGTCATACAGCATGTAGGCGCTGAAGATGCCGATAGCCACCACGGAGATCACCATCATGCCCACGCTGGAGCCCACGAACACGTTGATGACTGCGCCCACCATCAGCGCCAGCGCGCCCACCATGAGCCACTTGCCCATGCCCGCGAGGTCGCGCTTGATGACGCTGGCCAGGCTGGCCATCACGAAGAACACGCCTGCGGTGCCGGCAAACGCCGTCATGATGAGGTCGGTGCCGTTCTTGAAGCCCAGCACCATGCCGATCAGGCGCGAGAGCATCAGGCCCATGAAAAAGGTGAAGGCCAGCAGCACGGGCACGCCAGCTGCCGAGTTCTTGGTCTTTTCGATGGCGAACATGAAGCCAAAGGCGCCGCCCATGAAAACGATCAAACCCAGGCCGCCGCTCAGCGACTGGGTGATGCCGCTGGCCACACCGATCCACGCGCCCAGCACCGTGGGCAGCAGGCTCAGGGCCAGTAGCCAGTAGGTATTGCGCAGCACCTTGTGGCGCTGCTCCTGCGAGATGCCATAGCCCGCAGAGTGGCCCAGGGTGGTGACTTGGTCATTCATCTTGTGTCTCTCCTAGTTGGCCTGCACGACGCAGACCGCTGGATTCTATGTGGCGATGTTCTGGCCAAATGCAATAACCGCACCCGGTCAGACAGTTTAGGTCACTATTCTTTCGCCCCAGGCAGCGGTTTGCAGCGCGCCGACTGCCGCTATGCTCGCCGTTTTCGTCCCGGGGCCTTGCAGCCCAGTCCCCCTCAACCCTGCATGGCAACCATGAAAACCAAACACGAACTCGAACTGGCCGACGTCAAGAAGATTGCGGCTGCTGCCGAAGCCGAGGCGCTGAAGAACCACTGGGCCGTGACCATCGCCATCGTGGACGATGGCGGCCATTTGCTGTGGCTGCAGCGCCTGGATGGCGCGGCGGCGGTGTCGTCGCACATCGCGCCTGCCAAGGCCCACACGGCCGCCCTGGGCCGCCGCGAGAGCAAGGTGTATGAAGACATCGTCAACGGCGGCCGCACGGCGTTTCTCAGTGCGCCCGCCATCGAAGGCCTGCTCGAAGGCGGCGTGCCCATCGTGAAGGACGGGCAATGCCTGGGCGCGGTGGGCGTGAGCGGTGTGAAATCCTCTGAAGACGCGCAGATTGCACGCGCGGGCATTGCGGCGCTGGGCCTCTGATTCGCGTGGATTGCTACTGATTTAATAGCTTATTGCGCTTGTGTCTCAAGCGCTGAAGGCCAAAAAACCTTCAAACAAGAAACCGGTCTTCAAGGACCGGTTTTTTTGTGCTGCCAAAGACTCCGTAGCGGTGGCTGGAAAAAAGCCTGGCTACGCGGGCAAACCCGTTGGCTGGCAAAAAGACCCTGGCGGGCTTATGACAAGCCCGGGAGTCTCCCCACGATGAAACTTTGAATGAAAGGACGCTCGCCGCGCAAGCGGCGTGGGGTTGTTGACGCTGCTGGCCGGCCGGCGCGCCCCGGTTTATTTGGTCAGGATCAGCTTGCCCAGCTTGGTGGCTTGCAGGCGGTAGACCGATCCGTTGTGGCGGATGGCCACGGCTTTCTGTCCCTGCAAGAGCGCGCTGCTTTCGACGGCCGCAGGGCCAGCCTGCGCCGCGAGCGGGCCGGTCGGCATCAGGGACGATGCCGCCAGATCGGAATCGGCCGAGCACAGGGGTGAGGCGTTGGTCGAGTTGGCTTGCATGATGGATCCTGGTGCTTTGCGATTCGTTGTGTTAATGATAACGATTCTCAATTGAAGGTCAAGTAATTTTTTCCGGACGGTTGGATGAAGGGGATGGGCGGATGGAGTGCCGAAGCGTCGAACGCCCAGGCTGCAGCGGCCAGGAAGCGGGCGAGCGCATGCAGCAAGGGCGTGTCATCCATCAATTCCTCCACGCGCTGGCCGCGCAATGCGGATGGATGCGCGAAGGGGGGGCGCAGCCAATAGCGGGCTATTGGCAAGCCGCCCGACAAAGCAGACGCCGCATTGCGCAGCCAGCCCGAAGGGAAAGCCATCCAGGCCGCGCATTGTGTCGTTGCCCTTCGCTTGTGTAGCCAGGCTACACGGCACTCAGGGCGCCTGGCACTGCACGGCCTGGCTGGCTTTCGCGTGGGGGAATGGATGGATGACACGCCCTGGGCAGCCGCCCCCACAAAGCCCGCCTATGGCTGCGGCTCGGTCACAAAGCCGATCTTGTGCAGGCCGGCACGTTGGGCGGCCGCCATGGCCTGGGCCACGCGTTCGTAGCGCACCTCCTTGTCGCCCCGGATGTGCAGGTCGGGCTGGGGCGCTTTGGCCGCTTCTGCCTGCAGGCGGGAAGAGAGTTCTTCGTCGGCAACCGGCGCACCGTTCCAGAAATACTGGCCGTCGGCGGCCACCGACAGGCGCACGGTCTCGGGCTTGATGAGCTCGGGCTGGTTGGTGGCGCGGGGCAGGTCCACGTTCACCGAGTGCTTCATCACCGGCACGGTGATGATGAAGATGATGAGCAGCACCAGCATGACGTCCACCAGCGGCGTCATGTTGATCTCGTTCATCACCTCATCGGCATCGTCTTGGGTTCCGAACGCCATGGCTCAGCTGCCTTTCTTCATGGGCAGCACCTTGCCGGGTTCGCCAGCATTCACGCGGGCGCCGGTGACAAAGTAGGCGTGCAGGTCGTGGGCAAAGCTGTTGAGGCCGTTCAGGATGGACTTGTTGCCACGCACCAGCGCGTTGTAGCCCAGCACGGCTGGAATGGCCACCGCCAGGCCCAGGGCCGTCATGATCAGCGCCTCGCCGATGGGGCCGGCCACCTTGTCGATGGTGGATTGCCCCGAGGTGCCAATGGCCAGCAGCGCGTGGTAGATGCCCCACACGGTGCCAAAAAGGCCGATGAACGGCGCCGTGGAGCCCACCGACGCCAGGATGGCCAGGCCCGACTGGATGCGTGCCGTGAACTCGTCGATGCAGTTGCGCAGGCAGCGGGTGACCCAGTCGCTCACGTCCAGGCTGTCATGCAGGTGGGCCTTGGTGTTGCGGTGGTGGGCCGTGGCCTCGCGGCCTTCCAGCGCCAGGTGGCGGAAGGGATTGGTGGGGTCGTTGCCCAGCGTGGTCAGTGCGGCGGCGAAGTCTGCGCTGTGCCAGAAGTCCCGCGCCGTGCGGGCCTGATTCTTGAACTTGATGATGTCCAGCGCCTTGATGAGGATGACGATCCACGAGGCCAGCGACATGGCCAGCAGCAGGATGGCGACGGCGCGGGTGACAAAGTCGCCCTGTGTCCAGACGTTGGCGATGCCGAATTGCGATTCCATGAAAACTCCCTGAACGGTGGATTGGTTATTCGAGAACAAAATTGATCGGCACCAGATTCCACATGGTCTCGGGCACGCCATTGCGCTTGCCGGGCACGAAGCGCCAGCGCATCACCGCCTCCTGGGCCTGGCGGTCCAGGCGGTCGTAGCCGCTGGATTGGTTGATTTCCACCTTCTGCGGCAGGCCGTCGGTGCCGATCAGCACGCGCAGCACGACCTTGCCCTGTTCACCCATGCGTTTGCTGATGGCCGGGTAGCTGGGTTTGGGGTTGTTGAGGTAGGCGGCATCGCTGGACGGCATCTCGATGCGGGGCGGGGCGGGCGGTGCTGGTGGCGCGGGCGGTGCCGGGGGCGCCACCGGTGCTTCGATGGGGGGCGCTGGCGGCTGGGGCGTGGTCACGCCGACCGGGGCATGCGGGGCCGGCGTGGGGTCTGCAATGGCCACGGGCATGGGGGCCGGGCGCGGGGCCTGTACCTTGGGTGCCGTCTTGGGCGGTGGCGGCGGGGCGGGAGGTACCGGCGGTGCCACCTTGGGCGCGGGTGGCGCGATGAATTCGCTCAGCAGTTCCGCGGGCACGATCACCTCCGCCGCGCGGCGCAGCAGCCCCGACTGCAGCGCCCACAGGCCCGCCACATGCAGCATCACCACCGACCCCACGATCACGGCATTGCGGCTCACGCCGCCCGGGGAGGCGAAACGATCTGGTTGGGACATATAAAAATGATAGCTGCCAGCGCTTTAGGGATAAGCGCTATCGCCTAAAAGTATTCAGATTACTTGCGAAAGATCCACCAAGCCGAGCCAGCCACGAAGATCAGGCTACCCGCGAGTGTAGAGAGGAGTTCCATGACTTGCTTTCCAAAATGGAGTTGGCAAGCTGGACCGGTTGCGCCGCGACCTCCTTGTGCAGGGCGGCCACCGGGCTGGTTGTGCTGCATTGCGCCACCACATCGCGGGCGCAGCTTTCGCAGCATCCGCATTGGGTGGCCACGCCCAGCTCGAACTGGATATCGTCGAAACTCATTCCTGCACGCGCATGGTGGGCAATTTCACGGTCGGAAATTCGGCGGCAAACACAGATGATCATGGCGGCAGGCAGTTTGGCTGGCTGTTGTTGATGGATTGATTATAAATGCGAATCTATCGTATTTGCAATAAATCAATCTTGCCACGAGGGCAAAAGTTTTTTCAGCGCCTGTTGTCGCCGGTGAAATCCGCATCCAGCAGCGCCGGTGATGCATCCGCCAGCGTGGCGCAACCAGTGAGGGCCATGGCGATTTCGAGTTCGTCGCGCAACAGGCGCAGCACATGGGCCACGCCGGCGGCACCGGCATTGGCCAGGCCCCAGACCGCAGGGCGCCCCACCAGCACGGCCGACGCACCCAGCGCCATGGCCTTGAGCACATCGGTGCCGCGCCGAATGCCGCCATCCACCAGCACCGGCAGCGCGCCACCCACGGCCTGCACGACACGCGGCAGGACGCTGGCGGTGGCGGGGGCCGTGTCCAGCGTGCGCCCCCCATGGTTGGAGACGATCACGCCCGCCACGCCCGCCGCCACCGCCTGGCGCGCATCGGCCGGATGCAGCACACCCTTGAGCAGCACGGGCAGGCGGGTGATGGATTGCAGCCAGGCAATGTCGTCCCAGGTGGGCGCATGGTGCAGCAGGCCGTCAAACAGCGCGCTTTGGCCGGGGCGCAATTCGGGCGAGGCCGGTGCCTGCAAGCCCGCGAGGTTGACCGGGCCCACGCCGGGTGGCAGCCGAAAGCCCGCGCGGCGTTCACGGTCGCGCACGCCGCTCGATGGCGCGTCCACGGTCAGCACCAGGGCTTCGTAACCGGCGGTTTCGGCGCGCTGCACCAGCGCCTGGGTGAAGCCCCGGTCTGGCTGCAGATACAGCTGAAACCACAGCGGGCCGCGCCCGGGGTCGGGCAGCACGGCTTGCGCTACGGCCTCCAGCGATACGCTGGCCTGGGTGCTGAGCACCACACCCGCGCCCAGCGCCGCCGCTGCATAGGCCATGGCCAGCTCGCCATCGGGGTGGGCCAGGCGCTGGAAGGCAACAGGCGCCAGCAGGATGGGGTGCGCCAGCGTGCGGCCCAGCAGTCTGACCCGGGTGTGGCCACCCGCCAGCGGCCGCAGCACGCGCGGCCACAGGGGCAGGGCGTCCCAGGCGCTGCGGTTGGCACGCAGGGTGATCTCGTCGGCGGCACCGCCGCTGAAATAGGCCCAGGCGTTGTCGTCCAGATGCTGGCGCGCCTGCTGTTCGTGGTCTGCCAGGTTGGCGATATCCGGGGGAAGCTGGTGTCGTGTGGGAATGTGGGTCATACCAGCGAAAACAGCACCTGGCGCTTGTTCAGCAAGCGCCAGGTGCTATTGAAAAGTGAGTGAGCAATTTCTGGCGAGCGTGCCATCGGGTCAGCCTACTGGTGCGCCATTACCTGGGGGATTGCCGCGTCATACATCGGCCCACATGCGCAGCAGGTTGTGGTACGTGCCCGAGAGCGCGATGACCGAGGGTTCCTTTTCGCCATGGGCCTGGCGCAGCTTGAGCAGCGACATGTCCATGTCGAACAGCAGCTGGCGCTGTTCCAGCCCCCGCACCATGCTTTCCACCCAGAAAAAGCTGCTGATGCGGTGCCCGCGCGTGACGGGCGACACCTGGTGCACCGTGCTGCTGGGGTACAGGATCATGTCGCCCGCAGGCAGCTTGATGCGCTTTTCGCCGAGGGCTTCGGTGATCACCAGTTCGCCGCCGTCGTAGTCTTCGGGCGGCGTCAGGAACAACGTGCACGACAGGTCGCTGCGCACCCAGCAGTTGTCTGCCTTCGAGTGCATGACGGCGCTGTCCACATGGTTGCCATAGAAGTTGGCGCCATCGCCGTAGTTGTTGAACAGCGGGTTGAAGATGCGCCGCGGCAGGGCCGCCGAGAAGAAGAGGGCGTTGCGGTGCAGCGCCGCCTTCACCATGGCCTGCAACTGGGCCGACAGCTCGCTGCCTTGCGCCAGCTGCAGGTTGTTCTTCTGGTGAATGGCCTGGCCGCCGGCGCTGCGCGATCCCTCAATCCACGGGGCTTGTGCCCCGAGGGCTTGCCGAAAGAAGGTGATTTCTTCGGGCGTCAGAACGTCTTTGATGTGCAGGAACATGGTGATTGGCCCCGCGGGGCCAGGCTTGGTTTCAGAAGCGGGTTTTCAGGGTCGCCTGAACCGAGCGGGGTGCGCCAGGGGTGTAGAAGCCCCGGTACAGCGCATCGGCGTAAACCCGGTCGAACAGGTTGCTCACGTTCAGCTTGAGCGTGGTCTTCTCGTCCAGCGCGTATTCGACCATGGCATCGACCGTGCTGAAACCGCTGGCGTAGTAGGTGCGCTGGCCTTCCGGGTTTTGCTTGCCACGGTAGGTCAGGCCCGCGCCCACGCGAATGCTGGCGTTGACGGCGTAGGTGCTCCAGACGCTGCCACTGTGCTTGGGCGTAAGGCCAGGGCGGTCGCCCTGTACCTGTGCGCCGGTGCCGGTGGCGCTGAGCGCCTGGTTGCTGCGGTCGATCTCGGCGTCAGGAATCCAGGTGTGGTTGAAGAAGACTTCCCATTTCGGCGTGATGCGGCCGGCCAGGTTGAATTCCATGCCGGTGGCGTGGCGCTTGCCGGATAGCAGCTCCTGCGCGGCAGCGGTGTCGGGATCGGTGTTGCGCTCGTTGTATTTTTCGCTGTAGAACGCGGCCACGCCCAGCAGCGCGCGGCGTTCAAACAGCTCGAACTTGCTGCCGATCTCGATGTTGCGGCTCTTTTCGGCGGGCGTGTTGGCGGCGCGCGTGGTGCCGCTGTTCAGGTTTGGGCCGAACTGGTAGGTGTCGCCCGAGGTGTTGTACGAAGTGCCGTACGACAGGTAGTACGAAGACAGCTCATCGGGCTGGAAGATCAGGCCGACGCGCGGGCTGAACAGGCTGTCGGAGCGGTCGCCGCTCACGCTGCCATTGGAGTTGCGGTAAGTGGCCTTGAAGTCGTCATACCGCAGGCCGCCCACCAGCTTGAGGGTGTCGTTGAGCGACATGGTGTCCTGGAAGTACAGGCCCAGGTTGCGGGCCGAGAACGTATTCCATTGCACTGGCGCACGTCCGTCCCGAACACCCACGCCGTTGTCGGGCGTGCCCACGGTGGTGTTCGGGCGGGGGGTGGTGTTGGCGTAGTTCTGGTTGCGCTTGGCATCGTCGTCGTAATAGTCCACGCCGGTCAGCACCGCATGCTTCTTGCCGCCCCAATGGAAGGTGTTGCTGTAGTCGCTTTGCACCTGCAGAACATCGCTTTCGCCGATGCGGCCCTTGGAGCCACGGGTCAGCACCGTGCTGTCGTTGATCTGGCCCAGCGTGATGGCGCTGTTCTGGAAGCCGATCGTGCTGGCCAGCATGTTGCGCTCGTAGGTGCCGTAGCGCAGGCGGGTGCTCAATTCGCCGCCGTCGTCAAAGCGGTGGATGTGGCCCAGCGTGGCGTATTGCGACGACGTGTTGTTGTAGTCGCTTTCCAGGCCATAGAAGTTCTTGGCGGGCAGGGGCGTGTTGATCTTGCCATCGGCCGAGAGGCGCCAGGGGTGGTTGTAGATCGGACGGCCCTTGGATTCGAGGTAATACAGCCCGATGGAGAACTCGTCGCGCGTGCCGATGCCCCAGGCAAACGTGGGCGCAATGCCGCGCTTGTCCTGCTTGGCGCCGTAGTTGTCGGCTTCCTGCACCATCGCGTTCAGCCGGAAGGCCGCGTTTTCGCCGGTCACGAAGTTGAAGTCGCCCGTGGCGCGGTGCGTTTTGCCGGTGCCAAAGGTGTAGGCCGCTTCATGCTGGTCGATGAGCAGGGGATATTTATTCACCTGGTTGACCACGCCGCCCGTCGATCCCTTGCCGAACAGCATGGAGGCCGAGCCCTTGAGCACCTCCACGCGGTCGTTGTTGAAGGTGTCGCGTTCGATCAACGGCGCGTCTTTCATGCCGTCGATGTAGATGTCGCCGGCCTGGCCCAGCGAGAAGCCGCGCAGGCGCACGTCTTCCTCGCCGGTTTCGCCGGCCAGGAAGGTCACGCCCGCCGTGGTGCGCAGCACTTCGCGGAAGTCGTCCTGGTTGCGGTCGGTCATCAGCTTTTCGGTGAACACCGTCACGGACTGGGGGATGTCCTTGATGTCCTGCTTGCCCTTGCCCACGGTGGTTTTCTTGAGCAGCAGCGTGTCCTTGCCCTGGACCTCTGCCGTTTCCTTGACCGTGACGGTCGATAACGTTGTTTCCGGGGTGCTGGTCTGTGCCATGGCGCCCATGGATGCAACCAGCATCAATGCGCCCAGGGGCAGCAGGGGCTTGTCCGACGAGATGCCGAGCGCGGGGGCCGGCGGGGTGGAAGCAGGGAAAGGGTGTGAACGCAGCGGGGTGCTGCGATGCTGGGCGCGTGATTTTGCCAAGGCGGCCTCCGTCATTGAATGGATGTGCAGGTGGCGCGCAAGTGCGCCAAGAGCAGGCGAGAGGCAATGGCTAGATCAACATGGCTGTGCATCGTCGTGCAGCTTTATGCTACATCAAATGCGGGTCATTCTCATTTGCATTGATGTTGGCGCACCACAGTTTTCGGAATTCCAGACGAAAAAAAACCGGCAAGGCCGGTTTTCTTGGGACAGCCAGCGAAGGGCTGCTTACTTGACGTGCTTGCCGATGAGGCCAGCCAGTTCGAACATCGACACTTGCGGCTTGCCGAACAGTTCCTTGAGCTTGGCATCTGCATTGATGTTGCGCTTGTTGGCGGCATCCTGCAGGTTGTGGGCCTTGATGTAGACCCACAGCTTGCTGATGATCTCCGTGCGCGGCAGCGGTGCAGAGCCCACCACGGCGGCCAGCGCGGGGCTGGGCGTGAGCGCCTTCATGAAGGCGGCATTGGGGGTGCGCTTCTTGGCGGGCGCGGCGGTCTTGGTGGCGGGCGCCTTGGCTGCGGGAGCGGCTTTTGCCGGAGCTTTTTTTGCAGTTGCCATGTTGGGTTGTCCTTGTTGGAAGTAAATTTTCACCAGCGAAAGCGAGGCTTTCCCACTGGCACAGTGATGCTACTGGGAAAAAAACACCTTTCCAAGCGAGCCGGGGCTTTTTTTCCCTCGATTTGTTGCTGTAGTGCACTGCGGGCGCTGCAGTGGGTCATGGAAGATGTCCATTGCCTCGCAATCGGGGTTTTTTCCGCGCTGCGAGACAATGCGCCGACGCCGAGGCGGCCATCCGCTTTTTCCCTGTAACTTCCCGCGTGAAAGGTTTCCGAACCATGACAGCCCCTTCTTCCACGGCATTCAGCACCTGTGATTTCTGCGATGCGCACAAGGGCGATGACAGCAGCACATTTCGCGTGCTGCCGCCCGTATTCCAGAGCTACGGCGGCGTGGCGGCCTTTGCTGGCGCCGTGGCAACGGTGAAGTGCTTCGAGGACAACACCCTGGTCAAGGCCGCGGTGGATTCCCCCGGCCTGGGCCGCGTGCTCGTGGTGGATGGCGGGGGCTCATTGCGGCGCGCCCTGGTGGGCGGCAATCTGGCCGCCGCCGCTGCCCGCAATGGCTGGGCGGGTTTGGTGGTGGATGGCTGCGTGCGGGATGTTGCCGAACTGAACGCCGCCGCCGTGGGCATTCGCGCCCTGGGCCTGATGCCCCTGCCCACCGAAAAGCGCAATGAAGGCCAGCGCGATATGGCGGTGCAGATCCAGGGCGTGTGGGTGCGTCCGGGCGACTGGCTCTATGCGGATGCCGACGGCATCGTGGTCAGCGCCCGGTCACTTTTGGCCTGAGCCTGATCGCTGGCCTGCACGCAAGGCCGCGCGCGTGGGCAGGGTGGCCAGCAGCACGCTGGCCAGCGCAATGCCGAACGCCAGCAACTGCAGGCCCGAGAAGGATTCGCCCAACACCAGCACACCCACCAGGGCGGCGCTGACAGGCAACAGCACGGTGAATATGCCGCCTTGCGCTGCCGGTACGACCTTCAGGCCTGTCATCCACAACCACACGGTCCACATGCAGGCGGCCAATGCATAAAACACCAGCAGCAGCCAGGTGGCCCAGCCCACCGCTGCAAAGTCAAATCCCCAGGCCATGTAAAGGCCCAGCGGGGTGGAGAGCGCAAACCCCCACAGGTTGATCAGCGAGGTGATGCGTTTGGGGCCGAGTGCCCCCGTGAGTTTCTTTCCGATGACCGAATACGCCGCTTCGCAGACCACGGCGCCCACCAGAAGCAATTGCCCCAGCCAGGCAAGGTTTGAAGTGTTTTTGGCATCTGGCGCTTGTGGTACGTGCGCTAATTGCTCTGATTTTGATAGCGAAAGCAGTGCAATACCGGCCACTGCGCAGGCCACCGCCACCCAGGTGCGGGGCGCCACGCGCTCGCGCAGGAAGGCCCAGCTCATCACCGCGACGGCCGCCGGAATGGCGGCCATGATCACGCCCGCGGACACGGCGCTGGTCAGGCTGACGCCATAGATCATGCACAGGGTGAACAGGAAGTTGCCGAGGAAGGATTCCAGAAACAGCAGCCACCGCATTTGGGGTGTCAGTGGCGGCTCGCCGGCGGGCTTCTTCAGCCAGTGCACCATGGCCAGCCCGCCAATACCAAAACGCATCCAGGCCAGCAGAAACACGGGCAGAGCGGCTGCCAGCGGCTTGGACAGTGCCACATAGCTGCCCACCAGTGCCATGCTCAGGGCCAGGCACAAATAGGCGATGGGGCGGCTGGGGGCGTTCACTGGACTGGAAATTTCAAAAAATCAGGACAGTGCATCATGCCCGACGAAGCGAGGCCCATTTTCCGGCACGATGTGTTGGCTTGGGCGCAAGCGCTGGATGCCCGGCTGCGCGGCGGGGTGCCGATATGTCTCAGGGGCGAAATCAACCCGGTCTATATTGCGGACAACGCTCCTGAACGTCCGGGGGGGCGTTTGCACATCGTATTTCTCACGATGCAAAAACATGATTTCATTATTTGAAATGACGGGCATGCTGCGGTGCCGCAAATTTTCTCAATACGAGAAATTGATTTTCATATTGAGAAATTATGGTGATAAACCATTGTTTTTTAAAGGGAAAATTTATCTCTTATATAAGACATAAGAGCTTGCGCAAGTCTTATAGAAGACATAAAGTTGTCTCCAAGGGCGGCGCAGTGGCAGCCCGGCGTTTTCAACCTACCTCTGGAGTGATCTCATGCCCCAATCCCTGAACGAACAACTGAGCCGCGAACAGCAAATTGCCGCGCTGGAAAAAGACTGGGCCCAGAACCCCCGCTGGAAGGGCGTCAAGCGCGGCTACTCCGCTGCTGACGTGGTGCGCCTGCGCGGCTCGCTGTCCATCGAGCACACGCTGGCCAAGCGCGGCGCTGAAAAGCTGTGGGACAAGATCAACGGCGGCGCCAAGAAGGGCTACGTCAACGCATTCGGCGCCATCTCTGCTGGGCAGGCCATGCAGCAAGCCAAGGCCGGCCTCGAAGCCGTGTACCTGTCGGGCTGGCAAGTGGCCGCCGACGGCAACACGTCGGAAACCATGTATCCCGACCAGTCGCTGTACGCCTACGACTCGGTGCCCACCATGGTCCGCCGCATCAACAACACCTTCAAGCGCGCCGACGAAATCCAGTGGGGCCGTGGCATCAACCCCGGCGACAAGGAATTCATCGACTACTTCCTGCCCATCGTGGCCGATGCGGAAGCCGGTTTCGGCGGCGTGCTGAACGCCTTCGAACTGATGAAGAACATGATCCAGTCGGGCGCTGCCGGCGTTCACTTCGAAGACCAGCTGGCTGCCGTGAAGAAGTGCGGCCACATGGGCGGCAAGGTACTGGTGCCTACGCAGGAAGCCTGCGAAAAGCTGATCTCCGCACGTTTTGCGGCCGACGTGATGGGTGTGTCCACCATCGTGCTGGCCCGCACCGATGCGGAAGCCGCCAACCTGATCACGTCCGACCACGATGCCAACGACAAGCCTTTCCTGACCGGCGAGCGCACGCAAGAAGGCTTCTACCGCGTCAGGAACGGCCTGGAGCAAGCCATCAGCCGTGGCGTGGCCTACGCTCCCTACGCCGACCTGGTGTGGTGCGAAACCGGCGTGCCAGACATCGGCTTCGCCCGTGAGTTCGCACAGGCCGTGCACGCTGCCTGCCCCGGCAAGCTGCTGTCGTACAACTGCTCGCCCTCGTTCAACTGGAAAAAGAACCTCAACGACAAGCAGATTGCTTCCTTCCAGGAAGACCTGTCGGCACTGGGCTACAAGTACCAGTTCATCACGCTGGCTGGCATCCACATCAACTGGTTCAACACCTTCCAGTTCGCCCATGCATACGCCAATGGCGAAGGCATGAAGCACTACGTGAACATGGTGCAAGAGCCTGAATTCGCTGCACGCGACAAGGGCTACACCTTCGTGTCGCACCAGCAGGAAGTGGGCGCAGGCTACTTCGACGACGTGACCACCGTGATCCAGGGCGGTTCGTCTTCTGTGAAGGCCCTGACCGGTTCGACCGAAGAAGAGCAGTTCCACTGATCTGCGGGGTTGATGCGCCACTTTGGTGTGGCGCAAAATGCACCGAATGAAAGCCCGAAGCGTCCGCTTCGGGCTTTTTTGTTGGCAGCAAGGTTAAAATACGAACAAATTCACTGCACAAGAGCGAGAAAGGCAATCTGGTTATGACACCGCGAACTACATCGGAGATGTTGACCGGCCGCTAAGGCTGGATGTTCGCGCCTGCACGAGATTGCACACCTCCTTCAGAAAGCGCGGACCTGTTCCGCGCTTTTTTGTTTCTGGGCCTGGCGCCTGCCCGCACCCATTGCACTGATTGAAAAGAAAGAGTTTTCCCATGATTCACATCACGCTTCCCGACGGCTCGCAGCGCGAATTTCCGGGCCCGGTCACGGTGGCCGAAGTGGCTGCCTCCATCGGCTCGGGCCTGGCCAAGGCGGCCCTGGCAGGCAAGATCCCTGCCGAAGGCGGTGAAGGCTTCAAGGTGGTGGACACCAGCTATCAGATCACGGCCGATAGCCCGCTGTCCATCATCACGGCCAAGGATGCCGACGGTCTGGACGTGATCCGCCACTCCACGGCCCACTTGCTGGCCTATGCGGTCAAGGAGTTGTTCCCCGAAGCGCAAGTCACGATTGGCCCGGTGATCGAGAACGGGTTCTTCTACGATTTCTCGTACAAACGCCCCTTCACGCCCGAAGACCTCGTGGCCATCGAAAAGCGCATGGCCGAACTGGCGGCCAAGGACGAACCCGTGGTGCGCCGCGTGTTGCCGCGCGATGAGGCCGTGGCCTATTTCAAGGGCCTGGGCGAACATTACAAGGCCGAGATCATTGCCAGCATCCCCAGCAATGAGGACGTGAGCCTGTACCGCGAAGGCAATTTCGAAGACCTGTGCCGCGGCCCGCATGTGCCCAGCACGGGCAAGCTCAAGTTCTTCAAGCTCATGAAGGTGGCGGGCGCCTACTGGCGCGGCGACCACCGCAACGAGATGCTGCAGCGCGTCTATGGCACGGCCTGGGCTACCAAGGACGAATTGCAGCAGTACCTCACCATGCTGGAAGAGGCCGAGAAGCGCGACCACCGCAAGCTCGGGCGTGAGCTCGATCTGTTCCACATCGACGACCATGCGCCGGGCGTCGTGTTCTGGCATCCCAAAGGCTGGTCGGTGTGGCAGGAGGTGGAGCAGTACATGCGCCGCGTGTACCGTGACAACGGCTACCTGGAGGTCAAGGGCCCGCAGTTGCTTGACAAGACGCTGTGGGAGAAGACCGGTCACTGGGACAAATACCGCGACAACATGTTCACGACCGAATCGGAAAAGCGCGACTATGCGCTCAAGCCGATGAACTGCCCCGGCCACATCCTGATCTTCAAGCAAGGCATCAAGAGCTACCGCGACCTGCCGCTGCGCTACGGCGAATTCGGCCAGTGCCACCGCAACGAGCCTACGGGCGGCCTGCACGGCATCATGCGCGTGCGCGGCTTTACGCAGGACGATGGACACATCTTCTGTACCGAGGACCATATCCTGCCCGAATGCACTGCCTACACGGCGTTGCTGCAGAAGGTCTACAAGGACTTCGGTTTTAACAACATCATCTACAAGGTGGCAACCCGCCCCGAGGCGCGCATCGGCTCTGACGAAAGCTGGGACAAGGCGGAGCATGCACTGATGGAAAGCCTGCGCGCGTCCGGCTGCGAGTTTGAAATCGCTCCAGGCGATGGCGCCTTCTATGGCCCCAAGATCGAGTACACGCTCAAGGATGCGATTGGCCGGCAGTGGCAGTGCGGCACCATGCAGGTCGATTTCTCCATGCCCGAGCGGCTGGATGCCGAGTATGTAGGGGAAGATGGCGCCCGCCATCGCCCCGTGATGCTGCACCGTGCCATTGTGGGCAGCCTGGAGCGCTTCATCGGCATCCTGATCGAGCAGCACGCCGGCGCGTTGCCAGTCTGGCTGGCGCCAGTCCAGGTTGCGGTGCTGAACATCACCGACGCGCAGGGCGACTACTGTCGTGAAATTGCCGCAAAACTGCAAAAAGCGTTGCCCCATCAAGACCTCAGGGTGGCCCTGGATCTGCGCAACGAAAAGATTACGTATAAAATACGCGAGCATTCGTTGCAAAAGCTGCCTTACATACTCGTCGCTGGTGACAAGGAGAAGGCAGCAGGTGCCGTCGCAGTGCGCGGCCGGGGTAATCGAGACCTCGGCGTGATGTCCGTTGAAGCGTTCGCAGAGCTGATCGCCCAGGATATCGCCTCCAAAGTGTGATTTTGATTGAAAACATGTTTTGGCGTGCGCCCATTGTGCGGTGTTAGCTACTTTTTTTGTAGCACTTTGATTCAAGGAAGATAGCCATCGCTACTGAATTTCGTGATCGTCGCCACCGTGAAGAGCGCAAGCACCGCCTGAACCGTGAAATCATGGCCCCTGAAGTCCGTCTTTCCGGGCCTGAGAATGAGCCCTTGGGCGTTGTGAGCTTGATGGAAGCCTTGCGCATGGCGGGCGAATTGGATGTGGATCTGGTGGAAATCGCGGCGACGGCGAACCCGCCAGTGTGCCGCCTGATGGACTATGGCAAGTTCAAGTACCAGGAACAAAAGCGTGCTGCCGAAGCCAAGGCCAAGCAGACGGTCATCGAGATCAAGGAAGTCAAGTTCCGTCCGGGTACGGATGATGGCGACTACAACATCAAGATGCGCAACATCCGCCGTTTTCTGGCGGATGGGGACAAGTGCAAGATCACGTTGCGGTTCCGCGGTCGTGAAATCACGCACCAGGAATTGGGTTTGGCCCTGCTCAATCGCATCCGCGACGAACTGGCTGACACCATCCTCATCGAGCAGTTTCCCAAGCTGGAAGGCCGCCAGATGATCATGATGATCGCCCCCGGCAAGAAGAAGCCCGCTGCGGCCAAGCAGGCTGCAGAAGGTGCCCCGGCAACGGGCACTGCGGCCTGAGATTGATTTGAGAATTTGAATGCTGCGACCGCAAGGGCGCGGCATTCGAAAAGGCGGTGCTTTGGTGCCGCCGAACGAAAGGCGAAAGCCTTTCGATAAAAGTGGCTCGGGGCCAACAAGTTTGCAGATCGGTTTGCAAACGCCTCGCGAGCACAACGAAAAGGAGCATTCACATGCCCAAAATGAAGACCAAGAGCAGCGCGAAAAAACGTTTCCGCGTTCGTCCCGGTGGCACCGTCAAGCGCGGTCAAGCCTTCAAGCGTCACATCTTGACCAAGAAGACCACCAAGAACAAGCGCCATCTGCGTGGTGCGGTTGCTGTGCATGAGACCAACATGGGCTCTATCGCACAAATGCTTCCCGGCGCTGGCCTTTAATAACGACGAACAAGGAGTACTCACATGCCTCGCGTCAAACGTGGTGTAACGGCCCGTGCCCGTCACAAGAAAGTTCTCGCCCTTGCAAAGGGTTTCCGTGGTCGCCGCGGTAACGTCTTCCGCATCGCCAAACAGGCGGTAATGAAG
>Ga0255334_1000574_pt1 | contig 26602 bp, 22 predicted proteins | sample EtOH5_35cm_T3_12_FD_202080 | JGI IMG/M metagenome (GOLD analysis project Ga0255334, IMG submission 202080) | Sandy soil microbial communities from University of British Columbia, Vancouver, Canada - EtOH5_35cm_T3_129 | ecosystem: Engineered > Artificial ecosystem > Sand microcosm > Unclassified ... | reverse complement strand
CTACCTGGTTCCCCTGCCGGTTGGAACTCGATACGAATTGGTATGTCATTCTGAAAGGGGTGAGATTCATCTTGCACACGCGAACGACATACGCAGTGCGCATGTAAAGGGCTTGGATAGCTTGATGCCAATTGAATAAATTTGAATTTTTCGCCCCCTAGGGGGTACCTTTTTACCCCCCCCTCAGACCTTACAACATTAAACATTTATGTAATCCGGGAAGACGAAAGTGGCTCACTTTTATTATTATCGCTCTGGCTCAAAAAGATATTGACAAAAACATCTGAGGACGTCTGAGGCCGAAACCGGGTGAAATAGAGGTAAAAATTACCGTTATTCTATGACCGACAAGCTGCTGCGGCCAAACAAGGGTAGAAATTACCGCTAATTTCCCATGGTGACATAGATTTGCCGGAATTTACAAAAATAACGGGAAAAATTCCCTCTATTTTAGGCTCAACAGGCTTCCGGGCTAATTAGCGGTAGAAATTCCTCCTATTTCTATCATTGGGCGTGTCCGGGTGATCACAAACAGGTCGGAGTTTCGGTCGAAACTGAACCGCTATCTGAAAAAGGACGCCCCCCAGCCGCTGGCAGATGTGAAGAACGAGCAAGACCAGCATCGCATCCGGCAGACCCTGCGAGCGATAGAGGGCTTCGTCATGTGCCAACGTATCGCAATAGGACTGCTGCAATTAATTGCCTTGCGTTTTTCGGGCCGGTGGTTTATTTACGCAAATCTATTTTTCGCTGGTTTGCTCAGTATCCACGTTTACCGATAACTCCAATTATTCGCTCCAAGCAGGCTACGACTGAGGTTGGCGCCGATTCCCTGGCTTCTTAAAGCTGTAGAACTTTTGACTGTCCAGCTTATTGAGCCTGTTGAGGATTATTTGTTGGATTAGCAACATTTTTTTGAAAAAAAGCATACAAAAAAAGCGACCACCTCTCGATCGAATACAAGAAGTGATCGCCGCTTCATATGCTCTTAGCTGGTGCTCTGAAGAAGCACAGCCGGCTTGCCAACCTTACCGCTCCTCGTTATCCACCTTCAGCACCTCAAACAGCTTGAACAAGAGGCTAAGGATGATGGCGACGACGGTGGCGAGGGCCATGCCCTTCAGCTCGAAATGGCCCCAGGTGAACTTGGTGCCGCTGATGCCGAGGACGAGAACGACCGCCGTGAGGATCATGTTCTTCGGCTTGTTGTAATCCACCTTGGATTCCACCAGCATGCGGATGCCGGAGACGGCGATGATGCCGAAGAGCAGGATCGAGACGCCGCCCATGACAGCCCCCGGAATCGCCGCAATCAGCGCGGCGAGCTTGCCGCAGAAGGCGAGGATGACCGAGAACACCGCCGCGCCGCCGATGACCCAGGTCGAGTACACCTTCGTCATAGCGAGAACGCCGATATTTTCTCCGTAGGTGGTGTTGGGGGTCGAGCCGAGCAGGCTGGACAGGACGGTGGAAATGCCGTTGCCGAGCAGGGAGCGGTGCAAGCCCGGGTCCTTGGTCAGGTCCTTGCCGACGATGTTGCTGGTGACGACCAAGTGGCCGATGTGCTCGGCGATGACGACGAGGGCCGCCGGCAGGATGATCAGGAAGCTGGAAAGATCGAAATGCGGGGTGTAGCGGGTGGGAAGATCGAACCACTTGGCGGCTCGCACGGGCTCCCATTTTACCAGATTGAACAAGGCGGGGGCGGAGATGACGTAGCCGACGATGATCGCGATGAGGATCGGGATGATCTTCATGAAGCCGCGGAAGAGGACGTTGCCGAAGATGATGATCGCCATCGTGATGACCGCGACGATGACGGTGTGGGGATCGATGTGGAAGGTGGCGGGATCGACGTTTTCGTTCGGGATGAAGCCGGCCATGCGGGCGGCGACAGGAACGAGCTCAAGGCCGATGACGGCGACGATGGCGCCCATGGCGGCGGGAGGGAAGACGACGTCGATCCAGCCGATGCCGACTTTGCCGACGAGCAGGGCCACGATGATAAAGATGACGCCGACGCCCATGAAGCCGAAGAGCGCTTGTTCATAAGAACCGCCGCTCGTCCCGAGAATGACGAAGACTGGAGAGAGAAACGCGAAGCTCGAACCGAGGTAAGCGGGAATTTTGCCTTTGCAGATGAAAAGATAAAGCAGAGTTCCGATGCCGTTCATCAGCAGGATCGTGGCGGGGTTGACGCCAAACAGGTTTGGAACGAGGACGTTCGAGGCAAACATGGCGAACAGGTGCTGCAGGCTGAGCGGAATGCTCTCCACGAGCGGCGGCCTTTCATTCACTTGGATAATGCGCGACAAAATAGTTCCCCCTCATTTGGAATTTGTTGATTTTTACCGAAAAATATGCCTCGATTATCTTAGCAGAAAACCCCCATCCGTGCCTAGTGTCTATTTTATGCCCATTTTTTCGAGCGGGATCGCTGCTATTCTTGACGAAGCAGCGCGGCAAGGGCATAATTGAAGTCAAACCAGTAACCGGGAAAGGGTCTCACCATGGGCATTGAGCAACTGATTAAGAAAGCATCCGCCTATATCAAGGAAAGCGATCTCGTCCGCATTCGCGAAGCCTATGAATTCGCCGACCAGGCGCATCAGGGGCAGCTCCGCAAATCGGGCGAGCCTTATATTTTGCACCCACTTGCGGTTGCTGATATCCTGATCAACATGCAGATGGACGCCACCTCGATCATCGCGGCCCTTCTCCATGACGTTGTGGAAGATACGACCGTTTCCCTCGACAAGGTGCGCCAGCAGTTCGGGCCGACCTGCGCCTCCATCGTGGACGGCCTCACCAAGCTGGAGAAGATCAAGTTCAAGTCGAAGGAAGAGCACCAGAACGAAAACTACCGGAAAATGTTCGTGGCGATGGCCCAGGACATCCGGGTGATTCTCATAAAGCTCGCCGACCGCCTGCACAACATGCGCACCCTGAAATACCAGTCGGAGGAAAGCCAGCGGCGGATCGCCGAGGAGACGCTGGAAATCTTTTGCCCGATCGCGCACCGGCTCGGGATCTCCGCGATCAAGTGGGAGATGGAGGACATCGCCCTCCGCTACCTCAATCCGCAGCAGTACTACCGAATCGCCAACCTCATGCAGAAAAAACGGGCCGAGCGCGAGCAGTACATCGAGAACGTCATCCGCATGATCCGCGAGAAGGTCGGGGAGATGGGCATCGAGAGCGACATCTCCGGACGCCCCAAGCACATTTACAGCATCTATAAGAAGATGTCCGAGAAAGGCAAACAATTTAACGAGATTTACGATCTGCTCGCCATTCGCGTGATTGTCGACAACATCAAGGACTGTTACGCCACGCTCGGTATCATCCATACGCTCTGGAAACCGATGCCCGGACGGTTCAAGGATTACATCGCCATGCCCAAGGCGAACATGTACCAATCGCTGCACACCACGGTGATCGGACCGAACGGAGAGCCGCTTGAGGTGCAGATCCGAACGTGGGAAATGCACCGGACGGCCGAATACGGGATAGCGGCCCATTGGGCGTACAAGGAAGGAACCGTCGTTCCCGATGGGACCTTTGAGGAAAAGATGAACTGGGTGCGGGAAATCCTCGAGCTGCAGAGCGAGGCGCGGGACGCTTCGGAATTCATGGAATCGTTGAAAATGGACTTTTTCTCAGACCTCGTCTTTGTGTTCACGCCCAAAGGCGAGGTCATCGAGCTGCCCGCTGGATCGGTGCCGCTCGACTTCGCTTACCGGATTCATACGGAGGTCGGCAACCGCACGATCGGAGCCAAGGTCAACGGCCGCATCGTGCAGCTCGATTACAAGCTGAAGAACGGCGATATCGTCGAGATTCTGACGTCCAAGCATTCCTACGGGCCGAGCCAAGACTGGATCAAGATGGCCGGCTCCTCTCATACGCGCAGCAAGATCAAGCAGTATTTCAAGAAAGAGAAGCGCGAGGAAAATGTCGAAAAAGGCCGCGAGGCCGTCGAGCGCGAGTTGAAGCGCCTCGGCTTCGAGCCGGGGCCGCTGATGACGGACGAGAAGCTGCAGGAGGTGGCGGCCAAGTTCAACTTCAACGACATCGACGACATGCTCTCCGCCGCCGGCTTCGGCGGCATCACCCCGGCGCAGATCACCACCCGCCTGACGGAGAAGCTGCGCAAGGAGGCCGAAGCGGACAATCTGCTTCAGCTCACCAGCGAGCTGAAGGAGGTCAAATCCGCGCCGGAGAAGGAGAAGAAGAGCCGGCCGACGCACGGAGTGCAGGTCAAGGGCGTGGACAACCTGCTCGTCCGCTTCGCCCGCTGCTGCAACCCGGTGCCCGGCGACGAGATCGTCGGTTACATCACCCGCGGGCGCGGGGTATCGGTGCACCGCGCGGACTGTACCAACCTGCCCTCCACTACGGACGACGAGAACCGTCTGATCGAGGTGGAATGGGCGGAGGATGCCGAAGCCAACTATAATGTCGAGATCGAGATCACCGGTCACGACCGCCGCGATCTTCTGCGCGAGGTGCTGCAGGCGGTCTCGGAGACGAAGACGGCGATCTCCGCCGTCTCCGGCCGCTCCGACAAGAACAAGCTGGCGCTCATTCACATTACGATCCTGATCCACAACATCGACCACCTGGAGTCAGTGGTGGATAAGATCAAACGCATCCGCGACGTGTATTCCGTGCAGCGGATCATGCAGACGTGAGCTTGCGGCAGAGAGGATCGTTTGGAGAAATGAACGGTAATGGCCTGTCATCGACCGCAGCTTTTCAATGGGCGGTTGTCCTGCCGGCCTATGTTTTGAGCTGTGCGCATGGCGAGCCCGCTTAAACCAGGGGGGATTTGGCGGACGGCGGGACGGATTCTTTTTCCGGGAGGAGCAACATGAAGCTGGTCATTCAGCGTTGCAAGCGGGCGCGTGTAACCGTGGAGGGGAAAGTGACGGGGGAGATCGGACCGGGCCTGATGGTGCTGGTCGGCGTCACCCATGAAGATACGGAGAAGGACGCGAAGTTTCTGGCCGACAAGGTGGCGGGACTGCGCATCTTCGAGGACGAGGAAGGCAAAATGAACCGTTCGGTGCAGGACATCGGGGGAAGCGTGTTATCGGTGTCCCAGTTCACGCTGTAAGGCGATGCGCGCAAGGGCCGGCGGCCGAGCTTCGTGGAAGCCGCCCGACCGGAGCAGGCGAAGGGCTTGTACGAGTCCTTCAACGGCTTCGTGCGCGCGAACGGGCTGGAGGTTCAGACCGGCGTCTTCGGCGCCGACATGGACGTCGAGCTGGTGAACGCCGGTCCGGTGACGATCCTGCTGGACAGCCGGGGGTAGCGGGCGCAGGGGTAGGCGGCGGGCTGCCTGCCGGACATCCGGCCTGGACTGGAGAGCGCGGGGAAAGGCGGCTGGCTATCCTGCCGGATAGCCAGCCTGGGCTGAGAGCGCGGGGAAAGACGGCGGGCTATCCTGCCGGATAGCTTGGGTGGAGGGTGACCGAAAAGCGGGAGGGTTATCTGACCGGGAGCTGGAAGCGGGCTGGATCGATCCCAGGCTGTAAGACGGCATGCGGAAGCGAATGCGGCGCTGCGGATGAAGCCCCCGGATTATTTGCGCAGCCATCCCAGCAAATAGCGGTAATTGTTACCGCAGTTTTGAAGCGGCGATATCCAAAGACAGAAACAGCGGTAATTTTTACCCTAATTTCCCCGAAAGTCTCCAAATGACGGAGGCCGGCAGCGGATAGCGGTAAATATTACCGCTGTTTTTTGGTGAATCCGTGTTATCTCGAGAATAACGGTAAAAAACTCCCTTAAATCGTGTCAGTTGAGGCGATAGAATCAAACGAATAGAAGAGGGAATGCTGCCGCCCTGATCGGCGGGCGTAACGGACATTTGAGACGTTTATCCGGCCAAAACCGCCTCGCCCAGTCTGTAACGGACATACGGAACGCTTAGAAGCAGAATTTTGCAGGCAGAGGGGGAAAATCAAGGTTTAAGCGCCGTTTAAGTCCGTTAGACCGCCTGCAGCGTGAATTTTGGGCTATAACGGTCGCTCATGTCCGTTATATGATGCAACCCGCGAAAGCGCCGCTCCTGACCAAACGGCGGATTCTTCCGACGGGTCGCGGGGAGGGCATCCCGCAGCGTGGGACTGGAAAGCGGGGAAGGGTGGCGGCCGCCGATTTTCCCGATCGGCTTATCGGGGTGCACCGCATCAGTGCTCAGTCCGGTTGGACGTATGGGATGGCGCTTTGGCGGACGGAGGACGGGGGAGGGCACTGGCGGATGCTCTCGGCGCCGAGCCTGCAAAAAGGTCCGATCAAGCCGGCTTACATCGGTTCGGACAGCTGCTGATACGTTACTCCCAACTCCCAACTCCCTGCTCGAATCGCGCATGCCGACGCTCGTCGTCCATCGCACAATCGACGCCGGGAAGAACTGGACCCAAGCAGACTTGCCGCTATCGGAGGATTGGGAGAGGAAGGCCGAATCCCGGATCACGTTCCTGGACGAGCGGCATGGATGGGTGTTGGTAACCGAGGAGGAACAGCTGCTCTCCCCGAAAAAGTCACACTCTCTCACCGTCGATGGGGGAGCAATCTGGAGTCCGGCCCGGCAAGCGGCGAAATCGGGAAATTCTCTGAAAGGTGCGAACCTGGACGGTCGAATCCTCCTCCGATCTAACGGGGGTGTAGGCCTCGAGACCGGACTTTTGACGTTTGTGGACTGCGATTACGGCTTTTGCCTGAAACAGCCAGGGCACTCTTCTGCGGACCGAAGACGGCGGCAAAACCTGGCAGAAGACGGCGTCAAGACTTGGCAGGAGACGGTGGTCTTTCTCGCTGGCGCCGCGCTTTCGCTGCATTTTATTTCCCCGGAAATGGGGTGGCTGGCAAGTGAAAGCTCACTCGTCGGCGTTTCCCACGGCGGGAATGCGTTCAAGACATACTGGGACCGGACGGAGAACTGAGCAAGAGCGGACTTCCCTGAAGAGACTGCTTTTGCCGGAAAACGGGCATACTAAAGCCGGAAGATACCGCGCAAGAGGAGGAGCCCGCCCGTGCATCAGTCTCCAAAAGAACGCCAAATCCTGGCGGCGTCCCGGCGGGTGATCGGGATCAACCTACAGGAAGCCCACAACGCCGAAGCCGCCAACGAATTTGGCAGCCTGGGAGACCCGACCTCCGACCGGCGGAAGCCCAAGGGAGAGGGACCGTATTCGCATCGCTGATCGAAGCAGCCTGCTCTTCCCTGGGGAGGTGGGCTTTTTTAAAATAAGGAGCTGCGCTGAAATAACATGCGAACAAAAAACAGGCTGAATAATCGTTCATTCAGCCTGTTTCCTTGCTTACAGCATGTACGCCAGGTCCATGGCGCTTCTGGTGGCGGACCGGATATTGCCGATCTGTTTGCTGTCTCCCACCTTGTACACCCGGATATTGCGGGCCTGCAGCTCCTCGTAAAGCTCCGCGCCGTTGGGACGCTGACCGGTTGAGTAGATGACCACATCGCTTTCGGCGCACTTTTCGCTGCCGGAGGCGTCTTTGTATACTACGGCATTGTCCCGGACCTCCACAACCTGGGCCTGCAGCTCCACGTGAGCGTCCTGGTTGAGAGCTTCCGTCAGCAGGCTCTTGTGCATGATCTCATGCCCTACGCAGAGCTCGTCCAAACGCTCCAGAATGGTGATCTCGTTGCCCTTTTCCAGCAGCATGTGGGCCGTTTCGCTGCCTACCGTGCCGCCGCCGATCACGACGACCTTCTTTCCTTCGGGCATGGGTACGCTGCCATCCAGCACGCTCCAGGAATCGTGCGCCTTTTCGATGCCTGGAATGGGAGGAACGCCGGGACGGGACCCCGTTGCCACGACGACCGCATCCGGAGCCAGGCCGGCCAGCAAGTCCGCCGTAGCTGCCGTATTCAGCAGCACCTTGATTCCCAGACGGTATACCTCTTGCGCGAACCAGGCATTTCCCTGCACCAGGTCTTCCTTATGCGGAGGCACACCGGCGATGATGAGCTGGCCGCCCAGGGCGCCGCTTTTCTCGAGCAGGGTTACCTGATGTCCCCGTTTCCTGGCGATAATGGCCGTCTGCATGCCGGCAACACCGCCGCCTACCACAACGATCGACCGGGGGGTTCCCGCCGCCGTAACGTTGGATTCCTGATGCAGGTCCTCATAACCGACATAAGGATTCAAGGTGCAATGGACGTTGCCGTGATTGAAGTAGAATTGCCCCATACATCCGTCGTCGCAGTTGAGGCAGGGGCGAAGCTGGCTCTCCAGGCCATTCTCCAGCTTCTCCGGCCAGAACGGATCGCAGATGAGCTGCCTTCCGATGCAGACCAGATCCGTGTCGCCGTTAGCCACTGCCGCCTCGCACAGCGCCGGGTCCCGCAGCTTGCCGACAGCCGCAACCTTGGCGGTGGTCACGGCCTTCTTGACGGCAGCCGCCAGAGGAAGGCGCTGGCCCTGCAGGTCCCATTGGCTCTCAGTGGATTGGGAAACGGTAGTATAAAAGCCGATGGTGGTGTTGATCATATCGGCGCCTGCGGCCTCACACAGCTTGGCCAGCTTTACGCCATCCTCGGTGGTCAGCCCTCCCGGAATGTGATCCATAACCGCCAGCCGGACGCTGAGCAGGAAGGGAGCGGGGCATTCCTTCCGCACACCCTCGATAATTTCCAACAGCATTCTTGCCCGGCCCTCGAAGCTGCCGCCGTATTCATCGGTTCTGCGATTGATTAACGGGCTGATGAATTGGTTCAGCAGATAAGCGTGGGCAGCATGGATTTCCACCCCGTCCAGGCCGGCGCGCTTGGCGATTACCGCCGCTTTGATGAATTTCTGCACCATATCCTTGACTTCCTGGGTGGTCATCTCTCTGGCCGGGTAGAAGGGGCTGCCTTCCGTGCCGGTGGCAGAAGAAGAGACATTCTCGACCCCATTGCAAAAATCCGGCACCGCCATCAGGCCTCCATGGTGAAGCTGGCAAATAATCTTGGTGCCGAAGGAGTGCACCGCATCCGTCAAATCGTGCCATTCCGGAGTTACGGAATAGTCGTTCATCTTCAGCTGCCGCTCGCTGATCTTGCCGTTGGGCCAGTCTACCGCCGTGGCCTCAACAATGATCAGACCGACTCCGCCCTTGGCCCGCTCCAGATAATAGGACATGCTTTTCCGGCTGAGAGTGCCGTCTATTGCCGCATAGTTCGTATCCATCGGGGGCATGACAATCCGATTTTTCAGAAGCGCACCGCCCACTTTCAGAGGTTGAAACAATTGTGAATATTTTCCCATAGTAGAGCCTCCTCATACTTGTCTCTTTCTCAACTCCGCTTAAATTATAAGTTGTGGTATAGTTATTGCGAAAGAAACAGAATTAGCGATTTGTACTATTTTTCACAAAAGGGCGGATGCGTCATGGATACGAAGGCGATCATTGCCGACACCATGTTCAACTTGCTGAAAACCATATCCTTCGACAAGATCAATGTCCAGATGATTCTGGACGAATCGCTCGTATCCCGCTCGACCTTCTACAGGTATTTTAAGGACAAGTACGATGTGATGAACTGGTGCTACCAGTCCTATGTGGACACGCTGCTGGCGGAGGTGAAGCGCAGGGGGGATTGGAAGCGTGCGCTGCATCTCATCTTTCACTTCATAGATGACAATCACCTATATTTTGAAAAGGCTTCCCATGTGCAGGGAAGAAACAACTTTTGGGAGTTTCTATACGAATACTCCTATATTTTCTATGAAAGGATCTATCTGCAGCATACGAATGAGAGCTCGCTGACGGATCAGGCCCGGGTCATCCTGGAGTTCAATTGCATGGGGGCGGTCCATATCGTGCGGCGGTGGCTGGAAAACGGCAGACAGGAATCCGCGGCCGACATGGCGGAATGGACCTTTCAGCTGATTCCAGAGATGTATCGAGTGTATCTGTAACGGGCCCCTTTCCGATTTCTTTGACCCCGAGGGGGCCGTCCGGTACAATGGAGTGACGATTTTTTTCCTGCGAGGAAATGGGGTTGGAAAAGCAGCATGAATGTCCTGGTGAGACGAACCGGCTTTGCCGATCATCAATTGGAGTTGTTTCACCTCGTTAAGCAATTTTGCGAGGATGCCGAGCTGTTTTATGCTCCCGAGCCGGAAAAGGATGCCGAGCTTCCCGCGGCCGACCTGGAACTGGACCTTCATGCGGCAATCGGGAATGGCGAGGTCACGGTGAGCGCGGAACTGAGGGCGCTTTCGGAACGGGCGGGATTTGCTCCCGAGCCGCCATACGCCGCGACGCACAGCCGGCCTTTGCCCAGTATGGAAAAGGAGGAGGTGCGGCGCACGGTCAAGCGGGCCGTGGGCTACGCGGCCGCCCGCCTGCTGCAGGAGGCTACCGGCATCCGCCTGCCCTGGGGAACGCTGACGGGAGTCCGTCCGACCAAGCTGCTGCACAACCTGCTGCGGCAGCACGACCGGGAGGAATGCATCCGTATTCTCCGCGAGGATTACCTCGTGACGGAGGAGAAGGCTCGGTTGGTCACGGAGATCGCCGAACGCCAGCTGAGCGTGATCCCCGATCTGTTCCATCTGGACGATGAAGTGAGCGTGTACATCGGCATCCCCTTTTGCCCGACCAAATGCGCTTATTGCACTTTCCCGGCGTATGACATCCGCGGCAACAACGGCTCGGTCGAAGGCTTCCTGGAGGGGCTGCGCCACGAAATCCGCGAGACCGGAGCATGGCTGAAGCAGCGGGGCCTGCGCATCACCACCCTCTACTTCGGCGGCGGCACGCCCACCAGCATCGAGGCGGAGCAGCTGGATGCGCTGTTCGCGGAACTGCACCGCTCTTTCCCCGGTATGGACGAGATTCGCGAACTGACCGTTGAGGCCGGAAGACCCGATACGATCACGCCGGACAAGCTCGCCGTCCTGAACAAATGGGACGTGGACCGGATCAGCATCAACCCGCAGAGCTTCACGCAGGCGACGCTGGATACGATCGGGCGGCATCACACCGTGACGGAAACGGTCGAGAAGTTCGAACTGGCGCGCGGGCTCGGCATGTCCAACATCAACATGGACCTGATCATCGGCCTGCCGAACGAAGGGCTGAAGGAATACCGGCATTCCTTGGCGAGGACGGAGGAACTGCTGCCCGAGTCCCTCACCGTGCATACCCTGTCGTTCAAGCGCGCCTCGCGCATGACCCAGAACAAGGACGACTACCGGGTAGCCGACCGGGAGGAAGTGCAGGCGATGATGGACCTGACCGCCGCCTGGACGGCCGATCACGGGTATGTGCCGTATTATCTGTACCGTCAGAAAAACATCCTCGGCAGCATGGAGAACGTCGGGTATTCTTTTCCGGGAATGGAGAGCTTGTACAATATCCTGATGATGGAGGACCGCCAGACGATCGTCGGACTCGGCTGCGGCGCGGTCAGCAAGCTGCTCTATCCGGCGGGAAGCGAGGAGGAGCGCGGGCACGAGAAGATCGAGCGCTTCCCGAACCCGAAGGAGCCGCACGCCTACATCGAGCATTACCGCGAGTATACGGCGAGAAAGCTGGAGCTTCTGGATCAAGGCTACGGACTGCGGGAGGATGCGGCGAAAGCGCGTTTTGTAACGGAAATGTAACCTGGCCTTCATGTTCCCTTAATGTCCGCCGCCTATACTAAACTCATGACCCCCTTTTGAATAGAGTACGGCTTTTGGTCAGCGGCTTCGCGCCGCTGGCCTCCTTTTTTTTCGCGGATGGAGGCACTTCTCCTTGACTTTGCCAAAGAGTTGCGTATACAATCGTATTCAATAACCATAAACACGCGATCGACCGATTCGATGATGGGACAAAGTACTCCGACCCGGCCTCTTCCAGAGAGGAAGCCTTGGCTGCAAGCTTCCGTGGCGCGCTCGTGACGAAAGACCTCCCGTAGAACCGTCGGCGAACACCGGAGACGTGAGCATTCCTGAGGGGAGAGCAGCGTCTGGAGGAAAAGTAGCCGTGCGGCGAGCACCGGGCGTTAACCGGTATGGAGGGAACGAAGCGGACTGCTTGCCGCCGGAAGGCGGTTGCAGGAAGCGGGCCTATGCCGATCGAAACGGCTGGCGGCGCGAGTTCCAAACGAAGGTGGTACCACGGGTGACTTGACAGTCCCCGTCCTTGACTTGACGGTCAGGGGCGGGGACTTTTGCTTTTGCGCCGGACGCCGGGTCGACGCGGGGGATTGGCGGCAAGCGGCTGAAGGCGGGATCGATATGGCAGGCAGCCTGTTAGTCGGCGGGAGGCGCGAAGCTGAACGGCGCGAGGCTGGAAGGCGTAAAGCTGAATGACGCGAAGTTGGAAGGCGTAAAGCTGAACGGCGCTAAGCTGGAGACGTGAAGCTGGAAGCCGCAAAGCCGGGAACCAGCCGAAGCTGAGCACGAGTGAGGAATGGCCGGCAAGCGCATGCTCCGGCGGGAGCAAAAGGAGCGCAATACGGATTCAACCTGTTTTGGAGGGAGTCGACATGAATTTTCAACGGCCGAAGGGCACCCCGGATTTCCTGCCGGGCACTGTGGAAAAATGGCAATATCTTGAAAGTACGGCGAGAGAGCTGACGGCTTTGTACCGCTATCGCGAGGTGCGCACTCCGATCTTCGAGCACACCGAGCTGTTTCAGCGGGGAGTCGGCGAGACGACGGACGTGGTCGAGAAAGAGATGTATACGTTCGCCGACAAAGCCGACCGCAGCATCTCTTTGCGGCCGGAGGGGACAGCGGGGACGGTCCGCGCTTACGCCGAGAACAAGCTGTATGCGGAGCCGGATGTGGCCAAGCTGTATTATGTCGGGCCGATGTTTCGCTATGAACGGCCCCAGGCCGGCCGCATGCGCCAGTTTCACCAGTTCGGCATCGAGGCGATCGGATCGCCGTCGCCCGCGCTCGACGCGGAGGTCATCGCCTTCGGGTACGATTATTGCCGGCGGCTCGGCATCCGCGATGTGCGCGTCGAGGTGAATTCCGTCGGTACGGAGGAGATTCGGGCGCGTTTCCGCACCAAGCTGCTCGCCTTCCTCGAGCCGATGAAGGGCGAGCTGTGCCGCGACTGCCAGAGCCGGATGGAGCGCAATCCGCTGCGCGTGCTCGATTGCAAGAACGACCAGCACCGCTTCGACGGGGCGCCGTCGATCCTTGACGAGCTCGATGAGGAGTGCCGCGCGCATTTTGCTGCGGTGCGCGGTTATCTGGATGCGATGGGCGTGCCATACAAGGTCAATCCGCGGCTCGTGCGCGGGCTCGACTATTACACGCACACCGCCTTTGAATATAAGGCGGCAGGCATCGGCGCCATCGACACGATCGGCGGCGGCGGCCGCTACAACGGGCTGGTCGGCCAGATCGCCGGCAGAGAGCACGAGCAGCCGGGCGTCGGCATGGCGCTCGGCCTGGAGCGGGTGCTGATCGTGCTGGAGGAGCAGGAGGTGCCGATTCCGGGGTTCGCGCCGCTCGATCTGTACCTGATCGGGCTCGGGGAGCGCGCCGAGGCGGAGACGGTGCGGCTTCTGCACGCGGCTCGCGCGGCCGGGCTGACCGCCGAGAAGGACTACCAGGGCCGGAAGATGAAGGCGGCGATGAAGGCGGCGGACCGGCTGGCCGCGCGCGCGGTGGCGATCCTCGGCGACGATGAGCTCGACGCCGGCGAGATCAGCGTCAAGAACATGGCGACGGGCGAGCAGCACAAGCTGCCGCTGGGCGGATTTATCCGCGCCCTGGCCGAAGCGAAGGGACAGGCGGCACCTCAGGCTGCTGAGGAATGAAAAGCAGCGGTTAAACGGACACCGAGCTTCAAATACCAATTCCATGACTTTGGGGGAGTATGAATCATGATACTGGCAAGAACGCATCAATCCGGCCTGCTCGGCAAGGAGCAGATCGGACAAGTGGTTACGCTGAACGGCTGGGTGCAGCGCCGCCGCGACCTCGGGGGCGTCCTCTTCATCGACCTGCGCGACCGCAGCGGGATCGTGCAGATCGTCTTCAACCCGGACTACTCCGGGGAAGCCTTGAAGATCGCCGACCGCGCCCGCACGGAATACGTGCTGGCGGTGCAAGGGCAAGTGGTTGAGCGCAGCGCCGATACGGTCAACCCGAACCTGAAGACGGGGGACATCGAAGTGCGCATCACCAAGATCGAGATTCTCAACGCCGCCAAGACTCCGCCCTTCTTTATCGAAGACGGGATCGAAATCGACGAATCGCTGCGGCTGAAGTACCGCTACCTCGACTTGCGCCGTCCGGAAATGCAGCAGACTCTCTACCTGCGCTCCAAAGCGGCCAAAGTTTTCCGCGATTATCTGGACGAGAACGGCTTTCTCGAAGTGGAGACGCCGATCCTTACGAAGAGCTCGCCGGAAGGCGCCCGCGACTACCTGGTGCCCAGTCGGGTGCATGGCGGGGAATTCTACGCGCTGCCGCAATCGCCGCAAATCTTCAAGCAGCTCCTGATGGTAGGCGGCATAGAGCGCTATTATCAGATCGCCCGCTGCTTCCGCGACGAGGACCTGCGCGCCGACCGTCAGCCCGAGTTCACCCAGGTGGACATTGAAACCTCCTTCCTCGACGACCGCAAGCTCCAGGAGATGATGGAGGAACTGATGGCGCGGTTGTTCCGCGAAACCAAGGGCATCGAGATACCGCGCCCGTTTCAGCGCCTGACCTGGGCGGAAGCGATGGACAAGTACGGCTCCGACAAGCCGGACCTGCGCTTCGGGCTGGAGCTGGCCGACGTCTCCGACCTCGTCAAGGACAGCGGCGTCAAAGTATTCGCTTCTGTCGTCGCCGGCGGCGGCATCGTCAAGGCGCTGAACGCCAAAGGCTGCGGTTCCTGGAGCCGCAAGGAGCTGGACGATCTCGCTCCGTTCGCCTCCCGCTACGGCGGCAAAGGCCTCGCCTGGATTCAGGTGAAGGAAGGCGAGTGGAAGGGCCCGATCGTCAAGTTCCTGACGGAGGCGGAGATCGCTGCTCTCGGCGCGCGCCTCGGCGCGGAAGAGGGCGACGTGCTCATCTTCTCCGCAGACAAATTCAAGGTCGTGAACGATGTGCTCGGCAACCTGCGGCTGAAGATCGGCCGCGATCTGGGGCTGATCGACGATTCGGCGTATAAATTTGCCTGGGTCGTGGATTTCCCGCTGCTCAGCTATGACGAAGAAGCCGGACGCTACGTGGCGGAGCATCATCCGTTCACCCGTCCGAAGGATGAGGACCTGCATTTCTTCGACACCGACCCGCTGCAAATCCGCGCTCAAGCCTATGATATCGTGCTGAACGGCTATGAAGTCGGCGGTGGCTCGCAGCGGATCTACAGGCGCGAGGTGCAGGAGAAAATGTTCTCAGCCCTCGGCTTCACGAAGGAAGAAGCCGCTGAAAATTTCGGCTACCTGCTGGAAGCTTTCGAATACGGCACCCCGCCGCACGGCGGCATCGCCTTCGGCTTCGACCGGCTGGTCATGCTGCTCGCCGGGCGCACCAACCTGCGGGAGACGATCGCGTTCCCGAAGACGGCGAGCGCCACTTGCCTCTTGACCAACGCTCCGGCCCCGGTCGACGACAAGCAGCTGGAGGAGTTGTCCATCCGCGTCGCCCTGAAGCAGGCGGCGGGCAAGCCGGCCGCGAACTGACCGGCCGACGCGGGATAACCGCAAACGAGACGCGAGACACGCGCGAGCGCGGGATAACCGCAAACGAGACGCGAGACACGCGCGAGCGCGGGATAACCGCAAACGAGACGCGAGACACGCGCAAGCGCGAGATAACTGCAAACGAGACACGCGCACGCGAGGGAGGACTTTGATAAGCCTATGCTGCACCAATTTTCCCGCAATGAGCTGGCCATGGGGCCGGAGGGGCTGGCCGTTCTGAAGAACGCGACCGTCGCCGTGCTCGGCATCGGCGGCGTCGGTTCGTTCTCCGTCGAAGCCTTGGCCCGCAGCGGCGTCGGCCGGATCATCATGATCGACAAGGATGTCGTCGATATCACCAACGTCAACCGGCAGATTCACGCGCTCTTATCCACCGTCGGGCAGCCGAAGGCCAAGCTGATGCAGGACCGCATCCGCGACATCAATCCGGAATGCGACGCCGTCGCTCTGCAGATGTTTTACAACGAGGAGACGTATGAACAGCTTTTTGCTGCGTATAAGCTGGATTACGTCGTCGACGCCTCGGACACCGTTGAATACAAGATTCACTTGATTATGCAGTGCCTGGAGCGGAAGATTCCGGTTATCTCCAGCATGGGCGCGGCCAACAAGATGGATCCGACCCGCTTCCGGGTGGCGGACATCTCCAAGACGACGGTCGACCCGATCGCCCGCGTCATCCGCACGAGACTGCGCAAGGCCGGCATCAAAAAAGGAGTCAAGGTCGTCTTCTCGACCGAGGAGCCGATCATCCCGCGCGAGGACATCACCCAGCAGATCGCCCCGGCGAACGCGAAGACGCGCAAGGCGAAGATGCCTCCCGCGAGCAACGCCTTCGTGCCGTCGACGGCGGGGCTGATCATGGCGAGCGTGGTGGTGCGCGAGCTGCTGGCCCAAGCGGGCGGCGAATGGATGGCCGAGCGCAAGGGGATTCAGCGCGATTAGCATTGATTAACATTGATTCGCATGGATTCGTACGATTCGGAAGTACGGGCATGGTATAATGAAAGCATGCTGCGGCGCTCGCGATTGGGTATGCGCCGCCGGCATGCTTTTGTTTTTTGCGGCTAAACCATCGGCCGGATCGACGAAAAGGGAAAGCGGGAGAACGCAAATGGATTTGTTCAGCTACCAAGCGGAGCGGGAGCCTCAGGGCAAGCTATTGGCCGATCGCATGCGGCCCGAGAAGCTGGAAGACTATATCGGGCAGGAGCATCTGGTGGGCTCAGGCAAGCTGCTCAGGCGGATGATCGAGGCGGACCGCATCTCTTCGATCCTGCTGTACGGCCCGCCGGGAACGGGGAAGACGACGCTCGCGCACATCATCTCGCGGCGCACGAACAGCGACTTCGTGAAGCTGAACGCGGTGGACGCTTCCGTCAAGGATGTCCGCGAGGTGATCGAGACGGCGCAGACGAACAAGGCGCTATACGGCCGCAAGACGATCCTCTTCCTCGACGAAGTCCATCGCTTCAACACGGCGCGGCAGGACGCCCTGCTCCCGGCGGTCGAGCAGGGCACGATCATCTTCATCGGAGCGACGACCGAGAACCCGTTCCACCATGTGAACGGGGCTCTGCTGTCGCGCTCGACGCTGTTTCAGCTGCACGTGCTCACGCATGAGCACGCGTATATCGCTCTGCGCCATGCGCTGGCGGACAAGGAGAAGGGCCTCGGCGCGCTGCCTTTGCAGCCCGACGAAGAGGCCCTGCAGCACATCGCCCGCATGGCGAACGGCGATATCCGGCGCGCCTTGAACGCGCTGGAGATCGCGGCCCTCACGACCCCGCCAGAAGCGGACGGGACCGTGAGGATCACTTTGGCGGCGGCGGAGGAATCCGTCCGCCAGCCCACCGTCAAGGCGGACCCGTCGACGCAGTACGATGTCTTGTCCGCCTTCCACAAGAGCGTTCGTGGCTCCAGCGACGCCGCGCTGTTCTGGTTCCTCTATGCCGTCGAGAAGCTCGGCATGGACCCGATGACCTTCCTGCGGCGGCTGATCGTCGCCTGCAGTGAGGATATCGGCCTGGCCAATCCGCAGGCGATGGTCCAGGCCGTGACGGCCATGGACGCCTATCACAAGATCGGCTGGCCGGAGGCCAAGATCAACATCGCGCAAGCCATCCTCTTCGCGGTGGAGAGCCCGAAGTCGAACAGCGTCGCGATGACGATCGGCAAGATCGAATCCGCTTTCGAGCAGGTCGGCAGCGCCGAGGTGCCGCTGCATCTGCGGGACGCCCATTACCGCGGCGCCGAGAAGCTCGGCCATACGGGCTACAAGTACCCGCATGACTACCCCGGTCACTATGTGGAGCAGCAGTACTTGCCCGAGCCGCTGAAGAACGCCGTCTTTTTCGAAGCGAGCGGCCAGGGCACCGAGGAGAAAATGCGGCAAAATCAGGAGCGGCGGAGGAACCGGGCCGGTCAGTGATGCGGGGGCCGAGCGGAGAATCCGCAAGGGAGGAATTCGTCATGATCCGGCTGCAAAAAGCGGAGCCTGTTCACGCGGCGGAGCTTGCCGCCATTCAGCGGGAAGCGTTTGACCGGGAATGCGAGAGGTATGGCAAAGAGGAGCTGGGCGGCCCACCGGGATATGCGGACGAAGAATGGCAAAAGACCATGATGAGGGAAGCATGCTACTATCTCATCCTGGATTCGGACTCGGAAGGCGAGGAGCAGGCGGACAAGCTCGTTGGCGGAGCCGTCGTGTTTCCCGACGAAAGCAAGAAGCTCTGCCACTTGGGCCGAATCTTCCTTCAACCCTGCGAGCAAAACAGAGGGCTCGGCCGCGCCGCCATGCGCGCCCTGGAGGAGCAGTTCCCCTGGGCGGAGGCGTGGGAGCTGGATACGCCCGATTGGGAGCTGAAGAACCACCGGTTCTATCCGCGCTGCGGGTATCGGCTCGTTCGTGCGGAGAGAGGTTTCTTTTACTACGAGAAAAAATGTTAGCAACATCAGCATCGGCGAACGGCGAATGGTGAATGGTGAACGGTGAGAGGCGAATGGTGAATAGTGAACCGGGTGCGGAACCGGCATCTGGACGTCGGCGAAATCCAGCGGTTTGGAAAATGTGATCGTTATATGGAAAATGAAGAAATAAAAACCTATTTTAAAGCTCTTGTGCAGCAATATGGCATGTCAAGGAAAATTGAGAATCTGCTGGCAAAATAGGGCTCAAAACCGCACAGCCCGATAGCGAATTTGGAGAATAGCGGGAATTTCGCCCGCTATTTTTTACCGAAGCTAATTAGCCTGAAAATAAGGGGAACCATTACCGCTAATTCTTCGATAACCGCCTCCATGAGGAGCTTCAGCGAGAATAGCGGTAATTTTTACTGCTATATCGAAGAAAATGGAGGGTCGTTAGGAAATAGCGGGAATTTTACCCGTTATTTCATTATGAGGAGCTTGCCGAGGGAAGCATCTTGTCCCGGAAATTTCGCCAATCGGATCGTTCGCTCGGTCACAAAAATCCGTTAGCCCAATAAAATAGTTGGGAAGACTTTTCGCAAAAAAACCTTCCTCACCAGGCGGCGGGAAGGAATATGCCATCCAAGCGGGAAGGGGTATCCGGCGGGAAGGAATACGCCATCCGATGGGAAGGGGTACGCAACCCGGGCGGGAAGGTTCATGTCAAAGGTTATGTGGAAATGTTCTTGCCGGGCTTAGTTAAGATCTGAGGGCTTATAAGCGGGTCCACAGGCTAAATGTAATGCGAAGCTTCCGGGCGGCGATCCAAAAGTCCGCCCTATGCTTGCGCATACCGGCCTGGCGACCAGCTTACGGAAGCGCCGGGTCCAGGGTCACTTCAGCTTCACGACCCGGTCGATCGTGCCGCCGCCCAGGCAGACATCGCCGTCGTAGAAGACGACGGCTTGGCCCGGCGTGACGGCCTTCTGCGGCCGGTCGAAGACGACTCGGACCGTGCCCGGCTCCGGCAGCACTTCCACGCGAACCTGCTGGTCGGGCTGGCGGTAGCGGAACTTGGCCGTACAGGCGAAGCTCGCCGCACCGCCAGCACCGCCGACCGCGTTCGCCGCACCGCCCGCGCCGCCGGCCGCGCTCGCCGCACCGCCAGCGCCGCCGGCCACGCTCGCCATACCGCCAGCACCGCTTGCCGCGCTCGCCGCACCGCCAGCGCCGCCGGCCACGCTCGCCATTCCGCTTGCCGCGCTCGCCGCCGCTCCCGCATCCGCTGCCGGAGTGCGCCCGCTGATCCAGTTCACTCCCGTCGCCGTGAGCGACGTCGAGTACAGGCGGTCGTCCTGCTCGCCCTGAACCACGTACAGGATGTTGTTCTCCAGGTCCTTGTCCGCCACGAACCATGGCTCGCCCGTCCCGGAGCCGCCGATCCCGAGGCCTTGGCGCTGCCCGAGGGTGTAGTACATGAGCCCGTCGTGCCGGCCCTTGACTTCGCCCTCATAGGTGCGAATCTCGCCCGGCCGAGCGGGAAGGTAGCGGCTGAGAAACTCGCGGAAATTCCGTTCGCCGATGAAGCAGACTCCGGTGGAATCCTTCTTCCGGGCGGTTGCCAGTCCCGCGGCGGCCGCCAGCTCCCGCACCTTCGGCTTGGGCAGATGGCCGATCGGGAACATCGCCTTGGAGAGCTGGTATTGATTCAGCCCGTTCAGGAAATAAGTCTGGTCCTTGTTGCCGTCCACTCCGCGCAGCAGGCGGTATTGCCCGTCTGAGGACTGCTCCACCCGCGCGTAATGCCCGGTGGCGATATAATCGGCTCCGAGCTCAAGCGCCTTGGCGAGGAATTCGCCGAACTTGATCTCGCGGTTGCACAGGACGTCGGGGTTGGGCGTGCGGCCTTTGCGATATTCATCGAGAAAATAAGTGAACACTTTATCGTAATATTCTTTCTCGAAATTGACCGTGTAACAGGGGATGCCGATCTGGGCGCAGACCCGGCGGACGTCGGAGGCGTCCTCCTCGGCCGTGCAGACGCCGAATTCGTCGGTGTCGTCCCAATTTTTCATATAGATGCCAATGACCTCGTAGCCCTGTTCCTTGAGCAGGAGAGCGGCCACGGAGGAATCCACGCCGCCAGACATGCCGAGAACGACCCGGGTCTTGCGATTGTCTGTCATCATTCATCAATCCTTCCCAAGCTGACTCGCCTCATTGTACCACAATCGGAACAAAAAGTTAGCCCGATGCATTTTCTCCCGAGCCCGTTTATGGTAACATATCCGATAGGCCTTTATGCCCTTCGTCACCGCAAAAGCGTTAAAACCCGTTTTTTTCGGCTAAAATGAGAAGCAGCGGTCCGCCGCGGACTTCCTTTCAACTTATCTGAATGAGGTGCCACTTTGAAAATATCGACCAAAGGACGTTACGGACTTACCATCATGATGGAGCTGGCCGCCCGCACAGGCGACGGACCGATCTCCCTCAAGAGTATTGCGGAGAAGAACAACCTCTCCGAGCACTATTTGGAGCAGCTCATCGCCCCCTTGCGGAACGCGGGGCTCGTCAAAAGCATCCGCGGCGCTTACGGCGGCTACGTGCTGTCGCGTTCGGCCGCCGAGATCACGGCGGGGGACGTCATCCGCGTGCTGGAAGGGCCGATCAGCCCCGTCGATTTCACCGACGAAGACGATCCGGCCAAGCGCGACTTGTGGATGCGCATCCGCGACAGCATCGCCAATGTGCTGGATTCCACGACGCTGCAATCGCTCGTAAACTACCATGACGAAGGAAAATACAGTAATTACATGTTTTACATTTAAATTGCAAATCGAGAGAAGTACCAACTGGGAGGTTCATCCATGGGAACATCCGCAACCATTTACCTCGACCATGCGGCGGCGACCCCGATGCATCCAGAAGCGCTTAACCGTATGCTCGCCTATATGACGGAACTCTATGGCAATCCCTCAAGCATTCATTCCTTCGGCCGCGAAGCCCTCGCGGCCGTGACGGAAGCGAGAGAGAGCATCGGCGCCGCCCTGAACGTATCGGGACGGCGCATCGTTTTTACAAGCGGCGGAACGGAAAGCGACAACCTCGCGATCCTGGGCCTGGCCGTCAGGAAGCACAACCGCGGCCATGTCATCACCGCCCAGACCGAGCATCACGCGGTGCTGCACGCCTGCAAGCGGCTGGAGGAGCTCGGCGTCGAAGTGACGTACCTGCCCGTCGACGAAACCGGACGGGTCAACCCGGCCGATGTTCGCCGCGAGCTGCGCGCGGATACGTTCCTGATCACGATCATGCTCGCCAACAACGAGACCGGCACCCTGCAGCCGATCCAAGAGATCGGCGGGATCGCGCGGGAAGCGGGCGCCGTCTTCCACGTCGACGCCGTTCAGGCGTTCGGCTCGCGAAAGATCGACCTGTCGCGGCTGCCGGTCGATCTCCTCAGCCTGTCGGCGCACAAGATCGGCGGCCCCAAGGGAATCGGCGCCCTGTACGTCGGCGACAAAATCGCCTTGCAGCCGCTCCTCTACGGCGGCACCCAGGAGCGCAGCCGGCGGCCGGGAACGGAGAATGTTCCCGGCATCGTCGGCTTCGGTGCGGCGGCGGCACTCGCCGCAAACCAAATGGAAGCGCGGCGCTCCTATCTGGAGAGCCTGCGCGCGCTCATGCTGGCCGAGCTCAAGCGGCTCCTGCCGGCCGAAGCGTTTGTCGTCAACGGCCATCCATCCGAACGGCTGCCGCATATTCTCAATATCAGTTTTCCCGGCATGTCGGCGGAAACCCTGCTCATGAACCTGGATCTGGCCGGCGTATGCGCGGCGAGCGGTTCCGCCTGCACCTCCGGGTCGCTTGATCCCTCCCATGTGCTGACTGCCATGGGACTCGGCCCGGGCCGGGTGAATTCCGCCGTCCGCTTCAGCTTCGCTCCCGTGACGACGGAAAAAGAAATTATCCGCGCCTCGCAAATTATTGCAACCTTTGTCCAGAGAAATTCGTAATTAACGAAAAGGCTCTTTTATAAAAATTTCAGAAAGCATTAATGCTGCTGCAACTTTTCTGATATTTCACCGGTAAACGACTGGCGTCAAAAAGACGCCGTAAGGCGTTTATCCTTGCGAAAAAGGAACCGGCCGCATAAATCCCTCCCGGGCGGCCAAGCTAGTGATGGGTTTGCCATCTGCGAGTCACAGGAGGGATGCCGGTTGTTGAAGGCCCGCGATCTTGTCGGTCTTCCTGCCATCGAAGTATCGACAGGACTTAAGATTGGAACCGTGCAGGATCTCATGTTTGACCGCTGGGTCGCCTGCTGCCTGCTGCTCGAGACGCGCGTCTGGTTCAAGGCGCCGCGGGCGGTGGAATGGAAGGAAGGCGTTTCGGTCGGAGAGGACGCGGTCATCCTGCCCCGAGGAATGGTTGTGCGCGATTGTCCGGAGGTCTCGGAGAATACTTTTTTTCTCCTGAAGGACCGAAGAATTACCGGAATTCCCGTATTGTCAAGAAATGGACAAGAATTAGGTGTGATTGAAGATGTTTACATCGCGTCGGAATTGGATAAAAGAATACTAGGCTTCGAATTATCGGAAGGCTTTCTGACGGATGTGACGGAGGGGCGAAAATGGCTCCCTTTTCCCGACAAGATTACATTCGGCAAGGACGCCGTGATCGTTCCGGTGCATAGCCACCAGGAAATTAAACCGCTCACTACTCAGGAGATAGGGTGATTGAGGAATGCGTTGTCCAAATTGCAATTCCAAAGATATCGGCAAGATCGGCTCCCACCAGTTTTACTGCTGGGGTTGCTTCATTGAATTGACCGTCAACGGCGAGAAAATGTCCGTGTACCAGGTTGAGGAGGACGGAACGCTCAGCTCTCTGGACGATTTGTTCTTCGAGGACGTTCCCATCATGACAGAGATGCAGGCAAACGGCTGAGCGTACCGCCGGCCGCAGACCATCGAACGCTCGGGCTCTGAAAGGCGGCTTGCCGACGGCAAACCGGTTTTCCGAACCCGGGTGTTTTTTTACGCGCTTGTTTCACTTTAAGGACCCCGCAGGGATTAACCGGACAAGATTCCACATATACTGTAAAGCAGCTATCCTGTCTGCTGGAGGTGCGGCTCTTGGAATCTCTCTCGAATAACCGTTGGTTCAAAATCCTGGTGCTGATCCTGCTCGGGCTGCTCATCATCTTCATGCTCATGCAGATCAAGCCCATGCTGCTTTCGATCTATCGCTTCCTGAGCGCGGTATTCGCCCCGTTACTCATCGCGATGGTCATCTCCTACGTGCTCAACCCGATCGTCTGCCTGCTGAACGAACGGAGCAAGGTTCCGCGCAGCATGGCGGTTCTGCTCATCTATGCCGCCTTCATCACGTCGTTCGCCGTCATCATGGCTAACTTCATCCCTATGTTCGTCCGCCAGTTGGCCGAGCTCAACGAGCACCTGCCCCAGTTCACGGCCAAAACGCAAAGCCTGATCGCCCAGTTCAACGAAAACCGCTACGTTCCGGACAGCGTCCGCGCCGGCATCAACCGCTCGCTCAGCAAAATGGAAGTGGGCATCTCCACCGCGATATCGGGCTACATCGACCGGATCGGAACGACGCTTAACACGGTGTTCATCGCCTTCATTGTTCCTTTTCTCGCCTTCTACATCCTAAAGGACTTCAACGGCATTCGGCGGGGCATACTCTCCGTGATTCCGAAGCGCCACCACCGCCATGCGACCCGCCTGCTGTCGGAGGTGGACGACGCGCTGGGCAGCTACGTGCGCGGCCAGCTTCTCGTCTGTGTGATCGTCGGCGTGATGGCGTGGATCGGCTACTGGCTCATCGGGCTGCCGTATCCGTTGCTGTTTGCTTCGGCGGTCGCGCTCACCGACATCATTCCATACCTCGGTCCTTATATCGGCGCGGCACCGGCCGCTCTGGTCGCACTGACCATCTCCTGGAAAATGGTGCTGTTCGTCATTCTCGTCAACTGGCTCGTCCAGCTCCTCGAAGGCAATATCATTTCGCCGCAGGTGGTGGGCCGAACTCTTCATATCCATCCGCTCACGATCATCCTCGTGCTGTTCGCCGGCGGCGAGATGGCGGGGGTCGTCGGCATGATCATAGCTGTTCCCTTATATGCCGTGACCAAGGTGCTGGTGCAGTATTTGCTCCAATACTACATCCGGCGGAAAATCACCTGAATCAATGAGGGACTGCGCTGAATTTTCCCGGTTTGACTCTCCCGGAATGCATTCGCTATAATAGAGGATGGATAAGTTTCTCTTCAGGGGAGGAGACCGGCTGTGAACAAGCTGATCAAAGACAGTTCTTTAAAGTTCATCGTGACGGGGGACTCCATCTCCAAGGGAGTCGTCTACGATGACGTCAAGGGCAAGTACACCGTACTCGAGAACAATTACGTCTCCATACTCCAGAACAAGATGAAGGGCATGGTGCGGAATACAGCCCGATTCGGCAACACCCTCATCAAGGGCATCGGACGCCTGAAGCATGACGTGGAGAGCGAGAGTCCCGATATCGTGCTGATTGAATACGGCGGCAACGATTGCGACTTCAACTGGAGTGAGATCGCCGACGATCCCGGGCGGGAGCACAGCCCGAAGACGGATTTTTACCTGTTCGAGCAGATGCTGAAGGAAACGATTCATTTTCTCAAAAATAACAAGATCATTCCGGTCCTGATGACCTTGCCGCCGCTCAACGCGGAACGCTATTTCAAATGGGTGAGCAAGAATGACTCGAATGCGGAGCGGAACATTCTGCAGTGGCTGGGCAGTGTGACGAAGATTTACTGGTGGCAGGAGCGCTACAACTCGATGGTCATCAAGGTGGCCGAGGAGACCCACACCAAGTGGATCGACATCCGCGGCGCCTTCCTCCAGGACCCGGATTACAGCAAATATCTATGCGTGGACGGGATTCATCCGAATGAAGCGGGGCACCGGATCATTGCGGACAAGGTCCTGGAATATGTGAGCAGCCGCTATTCTTACCTGCTCAAGGAAGACGCCGGACCGGAGCCGGCTTGATTCGCCGGCATCGCCGGCAGGAGCTCCAATTGACAAGCCTCCGGCATCCCGCTATAATTTGCATGTTGCTGTCATAACGGAAAGCGAAGATGAAACCCATACGGCCATCGCCCGTCCGGCAGAGAGAGAGCCTCGGCCCGGAACGGATCCGGCATCCCCGCGAAGCGGGTAGATGCGCGCGTTCCGCCCGGCCGGCTGAGAGGGCTTTTCGGCGAAGGATGCCCGTGCCAGTTTTGGAGTGTGAAGCCCTCTTCACCGGTTGGACCCGTTACCGTCCACTTGAGGAGACCGGACGCCGCCTGCCCGTGCAGGGGATGAGCCGGTAACCAGGGTGGTACCGCGAATGCAATTCGTCCCTGCTGTTGAGGCAGGGGCGTTTTTTGTTGCTTATACAAGTTCAAGTAAACTCAAGCAACCCCTAATCCAAGGAGGAACCATTGATGAAAGCCAGCGTCATTCGCCAGAAATGGGTCGATTTTTTTGCCGGGAAAGGCCACAAGATCGAGCCGAGCGCACCGCTCGTGCCGCACAACGATCCCTCGCTTCTGTGGATCAACGCCGGGATGGCTCCGCTCAAGCCGTATTTCGATGGCCGCGTGAAGCCGGAGAATCCGCGCATCGCCAACGCCCAGAAGTGCATCCGCACGAACGACATCGAGAACGTCGGCAAGACGCGCCGGCACCATACGTTTTTTGAGATGCTCGGGAACTTCTCCATCGGCGATTACTTCAAGGAGGAGGCGATCACCTGGGCCTGGGAATTCCTGACCGGGCCGCAGTGGCTCGGTCTCGACCCGAACCTCCTCTCCGTCACCGTGTACAAGGACGATGAAGAGGCGTTCGACCTGTGGAACCGGAAGATCGGCATTCCGGCGGAGCGCATCTACAAGCTGGAAGACGACAATTTCTGGGATATCGGCGAGGGCCCTTGCGGTCCCTGCACCGAAATCTTCTATGACCA
>Ga0255334_1000573_pt1 | contig 26618 bp, 25 predicted proteins | sample EtOH5_35cm_T3_12_FD_202080 | JGI IMG/M metagenome (GOLD analysis project Ga0255334, IMG submission 202080) | Sandy soil microbial communities from University of British Columbia, Vancouver, Canada - EtOH5_35cm_T3_129 | ecosystem: Engineered > Artificial ecosystem > Sand microcosm > Unclassified ... | reverse complement strand
GCAGGTTGGCTTCCAGATTCACCACCGGCACGCAGTAGGGGCCGATGGCCGCCGGGGTCAGGTCGATCAGGCGCAGACCGGGCTTGAGGCCGCGGAGGAACCCGTCGTTTTGCACGTGGGCGCCCGCGCTGGTGGCGTCGAAGACGAAATCGATGTCGGCGAACACCGGCAGGCGGCTCAGGCCCTCCACACCTTCATGGGTGGTGGCCACGCCCAGGCGGGCGGCGCGGGCCAGGCCGTCGGAGGCCGGGTCGATGCCGACCATCGCGCCCATCTCCAGGTGCCGGCCGTGGCGCAGGATCTTGATCATCAGGTCGGTGCCGATATTGCCGGAGCCGACGATGGCGACTTTCAGTTTCTTGGAACTCATGCGGGTTCTCCCTGTACCTCGGCGAGGAGGATGACGGCCTGGTCGAGCGGCTCGGCGTAGAGGCGCTCGACCTGAGCGGCGCGCAGGCTCAGGGCCAGGCGCTGGTTGATGTAGCCCTTGTCGGTGATCTCGCCGGCCTCCGGGCTGGGCGGCGAATCGAGGATCAGCAGGCGCACGGCGTGCTGCGAGGAAGCCGGGTAGCCGTGGGCCATGGCCTGCAGGCCGGCGCACAGCGCCAGGCGCACGGCCGGCTCGCGGGCCAGTTCGTCGACGCCCATGCGCGCCCCGGCTTCGCCGGCCAGAGCGCGCAGGGCCGGGGTCGGGTAGATCAGGGCGCCGATTTCGTCCCGGTTGTGGCCGCAGATCACGCAGTCCTGGGCGTAGGGCGCCAGGGCGCTGACCAGGCGCGGGCGGAGGGTGCCGACCGAGACCCAGGTGCCGGTAGTCAGCTTGAAGTCCTCGCTGACCCGGCCGTCGAACACGATGCCCTGCTCCGGGCGCTGCGGGTCGAGCAGGTAGCCGGCGTCGCCGATCCGGTAGAAGCCTTCCTCGTCGAAGGCGCAGGCGGTCAGCTCGGCGGCGTTGCGGTACTCGCGGAACACCGACTCGCCGCGCACGCGCATCTCCAGCTTGTCGCCGGAGGGGACGAACTTGATCTCGATGCCCGGCAGCGGCAGGCCGATGTTGCCCGGCCGCTCCAGCTCGAAGTGGACGTTGGTGAGCGCCGGCGCGGTCTCGGTGGCGCCCCACTCGGTGGTGAGGAACAACGGCCGGTCGCGCACCCGGGCGGCCACCGCCTTGAGGCGGTCCCAGGCGTTCTGCGGCAGCGAGGCGCCGGCGTAGAACAGCATCTCCAGGCGGCCGAACAGCGCCCGGGCCAGCTCCTGGTCGCGCTCCAGGTACGGCAGGAGGACCTCGTAGCCGCGCGGCACGTTGTAAAAAACGGTCGGCCGCACCGCCTTGAGGTTCTCCAGGGTGTGCTCTATCTGCCCGGGCAGCGGCCGGCCGTCGTCGATGTACAGCGTGCCGCCGTTGCGCAGGACCATGTTGAAGTTGTGGTTGACGCCGAAGGTGTGGCTCCACGGCAGCCAGTCGAGCACGACGATCTCGCGCCGTTCGAGGAAGCGCCAGCACTGGGCGATGGCCTGCTGGTTGGCACAGAGCATGCGCTGGGTGTTGACCACCGCCTTGGGCCCGCCGGAGGAGCCGGACGTCATCAAGTAGCGGGCATGGGTGTCGCCGTCGATGCGGGCGAAGGCCGCCATCACCGCCGGGCTCTCCTCGCGGTCGTAGAGGCCGGCCAGGGGCAGCGCGCCGGGGATCGCCGCGGCGTTGCGCGCCGCCAGCACCGGGCACGCCGGCTGCACCTGGGCGATGGCTTCGCGGTAGGCGTCGCCGTCGCCGACGAACAGCAGCCCGGGTTCCAGCACGCCGAGGATGGAACGCAGCCTGGCGCAGCCGCCGGCGGTGTTGCGCGAATAGGCGACCGAGACGGTGCCCACCGGGATGCCGACGTGCATCGCGGCGAGGGACAGCAGGGCGTGGTCGATGTCGTTCTCCGAGAGCACCACCAGCGGCTTCCCGGCTGGCAGGCCGAGGTCGAGCAGGCTCTGGGCCAGCGAGCCGACCCGCTGGCGGGCCTGGGCGTAGCTCAGGCGAAACCAGTCGTCGCCGGCGCGCTCGGCGAGGAAGGTCCGCTCGGGAGCCTCCTGCGCCCAGCGCTCCAGCCACTCGCCGATGCAGCGCGCATAGGGTCGCAAGGGGTCGGGGGAGCGCAGGACGAAGGCGCCGCCGGGGCGGGATTCGACCACCGCCCGGGCGGGGGCCAGAAGATTGGAGTCGCTGAAGAAGTCGACCACGGACGATCCTCCCTGGATCGGCGCTCGCTGGCGCCGTCATTGTTGTTATTGGTTTTGTGCGGCCGTCGCGCCGGCGAGGGCCCGCCCCCGGACCGTCCTGGCCGGGAAGCGTGATACGCAAGGGCTGAGCGGGAGTTCACACGAAGCGGCAGCTCACCTCCCCCAAACGGGTCAGACGCAGACGCAAGCGGTCGCCGGCGGCCACCGGCACCATCGGCCCGAGGGCGCCGGAGAGCAGCACGTCGCCGGCCTGCAGCGGGCGGCCGACCTCGGCCATGGTGCGCGCCAGCCACAGGCAGGCGTCCAGCGGGTTGCCCAGGCAGGCGGCGCCGACGCCGAGGGAGGCGACGCTGCCGTTCTTCTCCAGCACCATGCCCTCCAGGGACAGGTCCAGGGCGTCCAGCGCGACCGGGGTCTTGCCCAGCACGTAGCGCGCGGAGGAGGCGTTGTCGGCTACGGTGTCGACCAGGGTGATATTCCAGTCCTCGATCGCCGAGTCGACGATCTCCAGCGCCGGCAGAACGAAGGCCACGGCGGCGATCAGCTCGCCCAGGGTGGCGTCGGCGGCGGGCAGGTCGCGACCGAGGACGAAGGCGATCTCCCCTTCGGCCTTGGGCTGGATCAGCCGCCGGCTGTCGATGGCGCCGCCGTCGGCGACTTCCATGTCGGCGAACAGCATGCCGAAGTCGGGCTGGTCCACGCCGAGCTGCTGCTGCACGGCCAGCGAGGTCAGGCCGATCTTGCGGCCGACCAGCCGGCGGCCCTGCGCCAGTGCGGCCCGAGTGTTGAGCTCCTGCACGGCGTAGGCGTCGGCCTGGCTGGAGATCCCGAAGCGCTCGGAAATCCGGCAGCAGGGACGGGCGAGCTTGCGCGACTCGGCGAGAACCGCGGCGGCGGCCTGGAGGCGGGATTCGTTGTTCACCTGAAACTCCTTGGGAAAGATGAAGGTACGCTCACAGCGCCCGTTCGAGGCTGGCGCAGTAGCCCTGGCGCAGTTCCTCGACCAGCGCGGCGACGCTCGCGCTGCGCTCGATCTGGCCGACGCCCTGGCCGGCCGACCAGACGTGTTTCCAGGCCTTGTTGGCGCTGGCGATGTCGCCGGAGAAGTCGATGCCGGCCTTGCCCTCGCCCGCCGGGTCGATGCCAGCGTGCTCCAGCGAGGGCCTGAGCCAATTGGCCAGCACGCCGCTGACGGCCTTGCTCGCGACCAGGTCCTCCATCGAGCAATCCACCAGCATCTGCCGGTAGGCGTCCTCGGCCAGGCTTTCCGCGGTGGCGATCAGGCGGGTGCCGACCACCGCGAAATCGCAGCCGAGAACCTGTGCGGCGTGGATGTCGCGGCCGCTGGAAACGGCGCCGGCCAGCCCCAGCGGGCCGTTCCAGAACCGGCGCACCTCGGCGGCGAAGGCGAAGGGGTTGTAGCTGCCGGTGTGGCCGCCGGCGCCGTGGCAGACCAGGATCAGACCGTCGACCCCGGCGGCGATGGCCTTGCGCGCCAGGGCCGGGGTGGTCACGTCGGCCAGCACCAGCCCGCCGTAGGCGTGCACCTCGTCGAGCACCCGCGCCGGGCTGCCGAGGGCGGTGGAGACCAGCGGCGGCCGGTAGCGGCGCACCAGTTCCAGCTCGCCGGCGAAGCGGTCGTAGCTGGAGTGGACGATCATGTTCAGCAGCCAGGGCGCGACGCTCTCGCCGGCCGCGCGGGCGGCGCCCAGCTCGTCGGCGATCTGCGCCAGCCACCGGTCGAGCCCGTCGAGGGTGCGTGCGTTGGGCGCCGGCAGGCTGCCGACGATCCCGGCGCGGCAGCAGGCGACCAGCAACCGCGGGCCGGAGACGAGAAACATGGGCGCAGCCAGAACCGGAACGGGCAAGGCCCGGAACAGGTTCGACAGCGGGTGTTGCCGGGCACGCAGGGCGGCATTCATCGAGCGCTTCCTCGGTTCGTTGTCGTTGTTGTCGGCTCGTCCGCTCAGCCCTTGCGGCGCGGCTGCGGCCCGGCGCTGCGGATCTCCCAGCCGCCGTCGCTGTGGATGATGTTGGCGGTGGTCAGCCCCGAGTCGCGGCGCGAGGCCAGCAGCACGTAGTGGCCGGTGTGGTCCTCCGGCGCGGCGATGCGCCCGAGCGGCACGGCCTGGGCGGCGCCCTGCTCGAAGCCGGGAATCCGGTTGAGTGGCACGCTGCGCGGGTTCAGCCCTTCCAGGCTCTTCATCGGCGTGTCGGTGGCCCCCGGCGCCACGCCGTTGACGCGGATGTCCGGCGCCAGCTCGTAGGCCAGCTGGCGGATCATGCCGACCAGCGCGTGCTTGGCGGTGACGTAGAGAATCCCGCCGCCGCCGGCGTAGAAGGCGCTGTTGGACAGGGTGAAGATCATGCTGCCGCGGGTCTCGCGCAGCGCGTCGATGGCGCAGCGCGCGCCGAGCAGGTAGCCCTGCACGTTGATGGCGAAGAGCCGCTGGAAGGCCCCCTCGAGGTCTTCCGGAGCGATCCGGTCGAGACGGGTGAAGTAGTCGAAGACCGCGGCGTTGCCGACGAAGGTGTCCAGTTTGCCGAAGGCTTCCAGGGTGGCGCTCACCGCCCGCTGGTTGTCCTGGTAACGGGATACGTCGCCGGCGACGGTGACGACGGCATCGCCCAGCTCGTCCTCAAGCCGTCGCAGCTGTACGGCGTCGCGGGCCATGACGCCCACCCGGGCGCCCTCCTCCACGTAGCGGCGGACGATGGCGGAGCCGATCCCGCCGGTGCCGCCGGTCACCAATGCCACCTGTCCTTCAAGCCAGCCCATGTCGTTCTCCCGGTTCAGAGGAAGGTGTTGATGTTCTTGCACGGCAGCGTGGCGTTGGGGATGAAGATCCTGCGCGCGAGCAGCTTCAGCCCCTCCGCCTCGCGGCGCAGCACGTCCTCGCGGCGGCCGGCCAGCTGGTACTGCTCGTCCAGCCCGCGGCTGCGCACGTTGACGAAGCAGGAATGCACCCGGTACTCGCCCTCCTCGTCGCCAGCGAACACTTCGATGTTGCTGACTAAGTGCACGTTGCGGGTCGGCGGGTTCTCCGCCCAGGCCGAGGGCTGCTTGAAGCGCGCCACCCGGCGCTTGAGGTCGCGCAGGCCGTCGTCGAACAGGGCCATGTGGTCGGCCGAGCAGGCGCCCCGCTCGTCCTCGCGGCGGCGGTTCTCGATCCCCGGCATCCAGTAGTGGATGGCTTCGGATAGCGTACTCAGCCACTCGTCCCAGCGCTCGTTGTCGAGCAGCCGCGCCTCGCGCAGCAGGAAGGCCTCGGCGGCGCGGGCCTCATCCAAACTCACCGGTTTTTCGGCAGGCAGATTCATCGGTCGTTCCCTCCTCGATCAGCTCAAGGTTCCGTTGCGGTCGGGCACCTCGGCCCAGCTGGCGGACTGCAGCAGGTCCTTCCAGCGCTGGTAGAAGGCGCGCGCATTGGCCTCGTTGAGCTGGCCCTTGAACACGTTGCCCGGCAGCTCGGTGTCGACGATCCGCGTGTCCATGCCCAGCCCGACGTACAGGTCCTGGTAGCGGGTGACCTTGCCGCGGCTGGTCCTGGTGCAGTATTCCCAGTTCTCGCCGTCGTCCATCTCGAACACCCCGGTCGGCGAGAAGGTCATCATCGCCCCGCGCCGCCACTTGTCCTTCACCTCCTGCGGCGCGGTCTTGTTGACGATCACCCAGGTGTACAGCTCGATCCGGTTCGGCCCGCGCGGCTGCCAGACGCGCACGGTGTTCTGCCCCGGCAGGAAGGAGAAGTTGGGAAACACGGTGAAGGACGACACCGCCCCGAGCATCCGCGAGCGGAACTCGCCCAGGCGCTCGGCGGCCTTCGGCGCCTGCAGGTGCAGGTACTTGTTGATGGCGCTCTCGCCGAGCACCGCGGCGTTGCCCACCAGGTCGCGGGTGAATTCGTAGCCGTGACCGTTCCAGTTCACCGACCAGGATTCGGGGAAGTCGCTGACCTTGGCCACCGCACCACCGAGCATGGCCCGCGCGGCCGAGTCGTGGGTCCAGCCGGCGTGGAGGATGTCGCCGACGAAGTTCTCCGCGGCGATCTTCCAGTTGCATTCGTAGGTGGAGCGGATGCAGCCGCCGACGAACTCGGTGCCGCCCTCGTCGTTGTCTAGGAGCACGTCCAGGTACCAGGCCATCGGCCCCAGGTACTCGGCCAGGCTCGGCGCGTCGGCGCCGAAGGTGGCGAACACCAGGCCCTTGTAGCGGTCGACGCGGGCTTCGCGCAGGCCCTGGCGGGACTTGTCGAAATGGCTCTGCTCGTAGATGCCCGACTCGTGCATGCCGCGCAGCGCGCCGTCGGTGCCGAACGACCAGCCGTGGTAGTTGCAGATGAAGCCGCGGGCGTTGCCGGCCTCGGCGAAGCAGACCTTGTTGCCGCGGTGCGGGCAGGCGTTGATCAGGACCTTGATCGAACGGTCCTTCTGGCGCACCACCAGCACCTCGTCCTCGCCCATGGTGGTGGCGACGTAGTCGCCGGGGTCGGGGAGCTGCGACTCGTGGGCGACGAACAGCCAGCAGCGGGCGAAGATCTTCTCCAGCTCCTGCTCGTAGATCTGCGCGTCCCAGAAGATCTTGCCGGCCATCCGGCCTTCCCGCATGTCGCACAGGCGGTCGAGGTCGGCCAGCGGCGGAGTGGACTCGAGGGATTTCAACGTGGTCGGTTTGTCCATGACGACACTCGCGAAGTGATTGGATACGAAGGCGCTCAGACCGGGCTGCCGGTCGCCTCGGTGTCGGCCAGGGCCTCCTCGGCCTCGGCCTCGACATCGGCGAACACGTCCTTGTCGGTGACGATGATGCGGTAGGTGCGCAGGTGCCTCTCGCAGGGGAAGGTCACCGCCCGGCCGCTAGGCACGTGGAACTGGCCCCAGTGCACCGGGCAGGTGATCAGGTCGCCCTCCAGGTCGCCCTCGGCCAGGGAGGCCGTGGCATGGGTGCACAGGTCGGCGGTGGCGTAGTACGTGCCGCCCAGGTTGTACACGCAGATGTCGCCCACCTCGGCGTTGGGCACCTTCTTCAGCGAGCCGGGCGCCAGTTCGTCGCGCGGGCAGAGAAAAACCCGGGTGCTCATTGCGCATCCTCCTGGGGAATCAGTTGCAGGAAGCCCAGGCCGGTGACCCAGGCGGGAACGGCCTCGTAGCCGATGATTTCGCCGCGGGCGTTCGGCACCGCGGCCATGGCGCAGGCGAAGTTGCGGATCTCCATGGCGCCGTTGCCGCCGCGTTCGAGGATCTCCTCGTCGCGGTAGCCGCACAGCGCCACCAGGTCGCCGCGCTCGCCGATGGCGAGCACCTCGCGGTCAAAGTCCTCGTTGACCCGGCCCGACTCGGCGGTGCCGACCCAGTGGCTGATGCCGCCGCTGCCGATGATCGCCACGCGCTCGTCGGCGTCGAAGGTCTCGACGGCACCGCGGATCTGCCGGCCGAGATCGGCGGCACGCTCGAAGCGGATGAAGGGGTCGACGCCGCAGGCCAGGTACACCGGAATGCTCGGCAGACGGCGGCCCATGAGCCGTTCGGCCGGACGCACCACCAGTTGGTGGGGAATGGAGAAGGAGTGGTCGACGGTGAAGCTGCGCGCCACGCTCCAGTCGATGCCCTGCCCCTCGCCGTGGGCGACGATGTGCCTGGCCAGGGCCTCGTGGTTGTCCACCACCTCGCGGTTCAGGCCCGGCAGGCGGTCGATCGGCCCATCCACGTCGCCGGTGCCGATCAGGTAGCGCGGCAGGCAGTGGGTGCCGAAGAGGATGTAGTGGTCGCAGCCGACGATGATCACCGCGGTGGGCTCCAGCTCGGCCAGGCGGCGGGCGCAGTCCTCGTAGAGGCCCCACACCCTGTCGCGCTGCTCCTTCGGCGGCGCCTCGGGGGCGACGAACATCACCGGGTCATGCGGCATCCAGAAGCCGCCAACGATCTTGCCCATCGCTCACCCCTTCAGCGCCGCGGAAAAGCCCGCGTATCGGTTGTCGGTCGCGCCCAGGCGCTCCTTGTAGAGGCGCATGTCGCGGCTCGGCGACAGCTCCTGCCAGAAACCCATGGTCAGCATCGGATTCACCCCCAGCCGTTGCAGGGCGGCGACGTCGAAATCGACCACCATGTCCACTTCCTCGGGCGAGAGGGCGAAACGGCTCAGGAACTTGCGCGGCTCCTCGCGGAAGCGCTCCTTGGCGGCGCGCTCGACGGACAGCTGCCAGAGGACCCTTTCCAGTACGTTGCGGCTCATGGCGGCTCACTCCGACAGGAAGTCGCGCACCAGCGCGGCGAAACGGCGGGGTTGTTCGGTCTGCACCCAGTGGCCGCAGCGGCCGAACAGGTGCAGGTCGGCGTTCGGCACCGAGTTGGCGATCAGCAGGCCGCACTCCGGCGGTACCACGCGGTCCTCGCGGCCGTGCACCACCAGGGTCGGCGCGGCGATCCTGGCCAGCGCGGCGGCAGGGAAGCCCTTGACCAGGGTCTCGCCTTCGGCGGCCGGCTGCGGGATCAGCTTGCGCAGGGCCTCCTGGGCACCCGGCCTGGCGCTGGCCTCGAAGCGGCCTCTGACCAGCTCGGGGGTGATCAATGCCTTGTCGTAGGGGAACAGCTGCATGAGCCTTTCCATGTTCTCCAGCGACGGCTCGTACTCCCAGGCGCCGCGCAGGCCGGCGGTCTGCACGAACTCGCCGGCCGGGGTGCCGAGTAGCACCAGCTTGTCGACGCGCTCCGGCGCGAACAGCGCCAGGCCGATGGCCAGCGCGCCACCGAAGGAGTTGCCGACGAAAGAGGCTTTCGGGAGGTCCAGCGCATCCAGGATGCCGACCAGATGGCTGACCCACAGCTTGATGTCGTACCTGGCGTCGTCCTTGAACTCGGTGAAACCGAAGCCGGCGATGTCCGGAACGATCACCCGCCAGCGATCGGCGAACACCGGCACGGTCTTCGCCCAGTTGGTCCAGCCGGAAACGCCGGGACCCGACCCATGCAGCAGGAACAGCGCCTCGCCCCGTCCCGCCTCGTGGTAGTTGGTCCGGTGTCCCGCCGCGAGCAGGGTCTTGCCTATCCCTTCCATGATCGCCTCCATGCGTCAAGATACAGATACGTATGTGAATGTTTATAGCGAGCGGAACGCCTTGCGTCAATATGTCTCCTCAGGGTTTTATCGACTTGAAACGGCCCGCCTCCACATCCTCGCCTCAATAAGCACGCCAGCTCCAGCTTCGAACGGGCGAGCGCGAACGTGCAGACGGGAGATCCGGCGAAATACCCCACCAACATACAAATGTGAATTCATCAATTTGCCGGGTGGGACGGCACCGGGCTCCGGCATCGCCGACGCAGCGGCCTCGGCCCTTCGCCTTCCCGGCAGCGCCCGCCCCGTCTGATGCTGCAGATACACCCATGCATCCATACAGCAGCCCGATCGTTCCCACATTCGTCAGGGAGCGACGGGCCTGCCTTGAATGAGAAAGAGCGGCACCGACATACGTGGATGCATGCCCACTGGCGCAATCCGCAGCCCGCACCGGATCTATCCAATACCGGGATATGGGCGACAAACCCAGGCGTTTCGCGGCTTTGACCGCTATTCCCCCCCTCTGGGCAATCGGTTAGGCTTGGGCGCTCTTTGATTGGCACGCCCCGGACACAGAACAAGACGAACATGCCCGTACGCAACAGCCTTACCCGTGAAGATTGGATCCGCGCTTCTCAACGCATGCTGGTGAAAGGAGGTATCGACTCGGTGCGAGTCGATACCCTGGCGAAAGAGCTGCAGATCACCCGCGGCAGCTTCTATTACCACTTCAAGAGCCGCGGCGAACTGCTGGAGAGCATCCTTAGCGACTGGCGCGCCCGGGCCACCGAAGGCGTCATCAACCAGCTGCGCAACACCCGCACCAGCCCCCGGGAACAGCTCCAGCAACTGATGGAGCTGCCGCTGCACGGCAACACCGCCCGCGAGGCCGCCGCCACCGAGATCGGCATCCGCGCCTGGGCGCGCCGCGACAAACAGGCGCGCCAGGCCATCGACGAGATCGACAGCCACCGCCTGAGCTATATCGAGAGCCTGCTGCTGCAGCTCGGCTGCAACGAGCCGGAAGCCCGCGACCGCGCCTGGCTGATCTATGCCTGCCAGCTGAGCCAATCGCTGATTCAGGCCGGCGCCGACCCCGAGCGCGGCACCAGGCTGCTGGAACTGCTGCTGCCCGAAGAGGAATCCCAACCGGCCTGACACACCCTCCGCGGCCCAGCATTCGGCGGCGGCCCGCATCACCGAGCCGCTTGTCCCCTGTTGCGCCAACACGCGGATTTTTCTGATTTTTTTACCGGGAAGGGGATTGACACCTTTCCCCGAGGCGCGAATAATGCGCGCCACTTGGCTACATAGCTCAGTCGGTTAGAGCGCAGCATTCATAATGCTGATGTCCCAGGTTCAAGTCCCGGTGTAGCCACCATATAGAACAAGGGGTTAGCGAAAGCTAACCCCTTTTTGTTTTGCTCGCGGCCAATCCCAAAGCGACCATGGGTTGGGCCGGCTCTTTCCCGTTCAAAAGAAATTCGAACGTCGTTCATCGAAACGGTATGTCGCCGCCTTTCCGAGCCGGCTTCACTTACTACCGCCCAGCCATGGACTGCGCAGCAGGCCCCACCTGGGGCTGGAAACCGGATAAACTCGCCGCCCCGACGGGGAAGCCGAAACCGGCCCGGACCGGGTCTGCTGCTAGTACGGCTTGCCCCTGAAAACCGATTTCCATGAAGGCCCCGAGAACCGGGGCTTTCAGCCACAGGCTCGAACGACAGCATGAAAAGGGCCTGTCAATTGACAGGCCCTTTTTCGTTTGTCCGATTTCTTGCGGCCTTTGCGCCAAGGTGTGCCCATGAACAAGCGAAACAGACTGGAAAGCTTCAGCGCCCGCGAGGACGATCTCGAACTGGACATGGACTTCGCCCCTCCCCGCCAGGCCGCGCCGGCCACGAAGAGCAGAAGCGGCGGCGCGGGGGGTCTGGTGCTGCAGATCGCCCTGGGCGTCTGGCTCGGTGGCCTGGCGCTGGCGCTGACCCTGTTCGGCCTGTCGCTGGTGATGCCGGAAACGCTGCCGGAGATCACTCTGCGCTGAGCGCGGGACTTCCGCTCAGCAGCCGGGCGGGCGCAGGCGGTATTGCGCCGGGATCTGCTCCAGCCCGCTGACCGTCACGTTGAGGTTCTTCCAGCGGCCGTCCTTGAGGCCGTAGATGCAGCCGTGCACCGCCAGCGGCTGGCCGCGGTGCCAGGCGTTCTGCACGATGGTGGTGTGGCTGACGTTGGCCACCTGCTGGATCACGTTCAGCTCGCAGAGGCGGTCCAGACGCGCCTCCTCGTTCTCCAGGCGTTTCAGGTGGTCGCGGTATTCGTAGTAGAGATCGCGGATCGAACGTATCCAGCCGTCGATCAGGCCGAGCTGGGCGTCCTGCATCGAGGCCCGCACGCCACCGCAGCCGTAGTGGCCGGTGACCAGGATGTGCCGGACCTTGAGCACCTCGACGGCGTACTGGATGACCGACAGGCAGTTGAGGTCGGTATGCAGCACCACGTTGGCGACGTTGCGGTGCACGAACAGCTCCCCCGGCAGCAGGCCGACGATCTCGTTGGCCGGCACCCGCGCATCCGAGCAGCCGATCCACAGATATTTCGGCGCCTGCTGTCCGGCCAGCTTCTCGAAGAAGCCGGGATCGGCCTCGCTGATGCGCTCGGCCCAACGCCGGTTGTTGTCGAACAGCTGCTCCAGATCGTCCACGACTCCCTCTCCGTTCTGTATCCGCCCCTTCCCGACAGTGTAGACAAGCGTCGACGGACGGTTCAGGAAGCGACGGCGCGGCCTTCCTGCAGGGCGCTGGGCTGGTCGGCGAACGCTCCCAGATCACGCAGGAAATTGTCGCGCCAGGCGCTCAGATCCGCCGCGCGGATCGCCTGCATCTGCTGCTCGTAGCGCTCCTTGCGCTCGGCCAGCGGCATGCGCAGGGCCCGGTCCAGCGCTTCGGCCATGCCCACGCAGTCGTAGGGATTGACGATCAGGGCGGAGGTCAGCTCGTGGACCGCCCCGGCGAAGCGCGACAGCACCAGCACCCCGGGGTCCTCCGGGTCCTGCGAGGCCACGTACTCCTTGGCCACCAGGTTCATGCCGTCGCGCAGCGGCACGACGAAACCGACGTTGGCGGAGCGGAACAGGCCCATCAGCGTGCGCCGGTCGAGGCTCTTGTTGAGATAGTGCAGCGGCGTCCAGTCCAGGTCGGCCAGACGCCCGTTGAGGTGGCCGGCCTCGGTTTCCAGCTGCTTGCGGATAGCCTGGTAGGTTTTCACGTCCGAACGCGAGGTCGGCGCGATCTGCACGTACTCGACGTTGCGCCGGTGCTCGGGGAACAGGTCGAGGAATTCCTCGTAGGCCAGGAAGCGCTCCAGCAGGCCCTTGGAATAGTCCAGACGGTCGACGCTGATGATGGTCTTGCGCAGCTTGCCGTCGGTGGTGCGGCCGATCAGCGGGCGGCGGCCCCGGTAGGACTCGGCCATGCGGCGGATCTCGTCGGGCATCACGCCGATCGGGTAGACGCCGGTGCGGAACTTCTGCCCGTAGGCGAACAGGCTGCCGTCCGGCTTGACCTGACCGTGCGCCTCGCGGGTCATGTAGTCCTGGAAGGCCAGGCGGTCGGTCTCGGTCTGGAAGCCGATCAGGTCGTAGGCGCTGAAGGTCTTGAGCAGGTCGCGGTGGGCCGGGATGGCGGTGAGGATCTCCGGCGCCGGAAACGGGATGTGCAGGAAGAAGCCGATGCGGTTGTCGACGCCGAGCTGGCGACAAGCGTCGGCGAAGGGGATCAGGTGGTAGTCGTGGACCCAGATGATGTCGTCCGGGCGCAGCAGCGGCTTGAGCTTCTCGGCGAGCATGGCGTTGACCCGGCGGTAGCCTTCGTAGTCCTCGCGGCAGTAGCGGGCCAGGTCGATGCGGTAGTGGAAGATCGGCCACAGGGTGGCGTTGGAGAAGCCCCGGTAGTACTGGTCGTAGTCGCGCTTGCAGAGTCCCATGGTGATGTAGGTGATGTTGCCGAGGGTCTCGTAGCTGATCTCCGGCTTCTTGGTGACTTCGCCGTTCCAGCCGAACCAGAAGCCGCCGGCCTCGCGCAAGGCCTCGTAGACCCCCACGGCCAGCCCGCCCGCGGCGGCCTTGCTGTCGCGGATGGGCGCGACCCGATTGGAAACCACTACCAGTCGATTCATGGCGGACCTTCCGTTTGCTGGGTGAAGGAAAGGGACAGCGGCTCGCCGAGGGCCCGAAGCAGCTCGCCGAGCCAGTGCCCGACCGCCGCGACCGAGTCCAGCCGCTGCACGGCGGCGGTCGGGCCGGGGCCGACCTTGATCGAATGCCCGCCCAGCTCATTGACCGCGGCGAAGCCCGTCTCGTCGGTCAGGTCGTCGCCGACGAACACCGGACGGTGCCCGGCGAACGGGGACGAACCCATGAATTCGCGGATCACCTCGCCCTTGCTCGCCCCGCGCGGCTTGAGTTCGAACACGCACTTGCCCGGCTGCAGGGTCAGCAGATCGGCATGGCGCCGGGCGAAGTCTTCGGCCAGGCGGCGGGCCGTCTCCTCCAGTTGCGGAGCCAGGCGGTAATGCAGGGCAAAGGCCACGTCCTTGTTCTCCAGGTACAGATCCGGGTGCCCGACGCAGGCCTGCGCCAGCTCCGCCCGGACCCGCTCCAGCGCCGCCATGTCGACCGGCAAGCGATGCTGCCGACCGGCGGCGTCGCGCCGCTCGGCGCCGTGCACGCCGGCGGCGGGGAGCCTGAGCGGGGCGAACAGGCGGTCGAGATCGACCAGCCGCCGGCCGGAGATCACCGCCAGGGGAATCCCGCGCGCCTGCAGCCGCCCCAGGGCGGCGAGGATGGCCGGCGGAACGAATACGAGTTCCGGACGGGGCTGGATCTCGGCCAGCGTTCCGTCCACGTCGAAGAAGAAGGCGCAGCGCCGTGGATCGAGCGCCGCCTGTGCATCGTCTTGGCCACCCATGCTGGTGTGACAGAGTGTCGCGGCAGTGGTTTCGTTTGGCGCGCCGACCGGCAGCGGCGACTGCCGAATCTTCCTGCCCGCCACCGGTCAAAACCGGTGAGCGAAAAACCAGGCAGGAGTACCGCCATGAGCGAGCGCAAGCCCCCCACTCCGACGGAAATCGACGACATGGAGGATCGCATCGGCTCGGTGGAGCCACTGGACTTCAGCAGCAAGCACGACGAACGCCAGGGCTACGCCGGCGACCGAAGGCCGGAGTCGGAGCTGCGCGACGAGTTCCCGCTCGAGCGCGTGCGCGAGGCGGGCATGACCAGCGGCGAGACGCTGGACGACGCGCCGACCATGGACGATCTGTCCCCGGAGACCCTGACCCCGGAGGACGGCGCCCGCTCCGCCCACGAACGCGGCCACGGCCTGCCGGCCGACCAGGACCTGCGCACGGTCGACGCCGACCACATCGGCGCCGGCGGCGGTCTGGACGAAGAGGAGGAAGCCCTCCTCGAGCCCCTGGACGGGCAACCCTGGAACAAGACCGACGACCTCGGCGTCGACGAAAAGGATGACGAGGAAGAGGAGGAGGAGGAGGAGGAGGAAGAGGGCAACGTCCTCTCCGACGAGGAGCTGAGAGGGCCGGGCCCCCTCGACTCCGGGCCGCATCGGGAAAGCTAGGACGGAGCGACCCCGGCCGACTTCAGTCCAGCAGGGTGCAGGCCATCACCAGGGCGTCCTCGCGCCCGTCGGCGGACGGGTAGTAGCCTCGCCGGCGACCGATCTCGTTGAAGCCGTAGCGCTCGTACAGGCGGTAGGCGCTGGCATTGCTGGCGCGTACCTCGAGGAAGCATTCGGCGGCGTTGCGCGCCTGCGCCCGCGACATCAGGTGCTCCAGGAGGCGCAGGCCGAGGCCCCGGCCCTGGCTCTCCGGCTTGACCGTGATGTTGAGCAGGTGCGCCTCGTCGAGGATCACGTTGATCACCCCGTGGCCCACCTGCTGGCTGCCCTCGAACATCAGCCAGCACTCGTAGGACTTCAGTCCGTCGAGGAAGATGCCACGGGTCCAGGGATGGCTGAAGGCGGCGTATTCGATTCTCAGCACCGCATCCAGATCCGCCTCGGTCATCGGGCGGAAGGAAATCGCATCACTCACGCTCATTCGGTTATCCAGCGCACACGTATCCGGCGCATGGCGCGCCACAGCTCGGCCTTGCGGGCCGGCTCGTCCATGAGGGTTTCCAGTCCGGGCAGCGCCCAGGCCACCGGCAGGCCGTCCGCATGCAGTTCGCGGAGGTAGGCGTCGGCATCGGTCTCGCCGGCGAAGCGTAGCGCCGGCAGGCCGACCAGCCAGAGGCAGGCGCACTCGCCCTCCTCCTCCAGCCGCGCGGCGACGAAGCTCTGCACGTATTGCAGCGCCGCCTGCGGCCCCTGATCCAGGTTGCCGCGCCGCAGCAGCGGCCAGCGCACCGGCTCGCCGATCAGCCGCGGGCTGTCCGGCAGACCGGCGGCGCGCAGCAGGTCGCGCAGCAGCAGATAGGCCGGGTCGCGGCTCTGGAACGGCTCGCCGGTGGGCAGCTCCACCAGCAGGGCGCAGCGCCCGGCGCGCAGCAGCTGCAGGGCGAAGCGCGGCGGCGGCAACGGCGCCGCCTTGAGCGAAACGGTTTCGCTCGGGGCCGGCTCAGCGACCGCTGACGGCGGTTCGACCCGCGCCGTCGGCGCCGGACGCGGCACCGCGACCTGCACCTTGGCCCGCGCCGACGGGCGCTCCGCAGGCGTGGCCGCCGGAACCGGCGCGACCGGCTCTACCCGCCGGGCCGGCGCCGGCGTCTCGACCGGCGGCGGCAGTTCCAGCAGTTCCGGACGCGACGGCGCAGCGAACGGCAGCGCCACCCGCGGCAGCCAGCTGACCACCTGCATGGCGCCCAGATAGGCGCGGCGGCGGGCTTCGTCGATCAAACGTCGGCCGCCTGCGGGTGGGCCTTGGGCACGCCGGCCTGCATCAGGTTCAGCGCGTTGATGTAGGCCTTGGCCGAGGCCACCAGGATGTCGATGTCGGAGCCGTTGCCGTTGACGATGCGGCCGGCCTTCTCCAGGCGCACGGTGACTTCGCCCTGGGAGTCGGTGCCCTCGGTGATGGCGTTAACCGAATAGAGCTGCAGGCTGGCCTCGGAGCGGGCGACCGACTCGATGGCCTTGAAGATCGCATCCACCGGCCCAGCGCCCTCGGCGACCGCCTCCTGCTCGCCGCCGGCGATCGCCAGGCGCAGCTGCGCCCGGGGCACGCTGCCGGTCTTCGAGGAGACGTCCAGGGACAGCAGGCGATAGTGCTCCGGCGCTTCCTCGTCGTGGGTGTCGGAGACCAGCGCCTGCAGGTCCTCGTCGAAGATCTCGTGCTTCTTGTCGGCCAGCGCCTTGAAGCGGGCGAAGGCGGCGTTCACCGCGGCATCGTCGGCCAGGGCGATGCCCAGCTCCTCCAGGCGGGTGCGGAAGGCGTTGCGACCGGAGTGCTTGCCCAGCACCATCTTGTTGGTGTGCCAGCCCACGTCCTGGGCCGACATGATCTCGTAGGTCTCGCGGTGCTTGAGCACGCCGTCCTGGTGGATGCCGGACTCGTGGGCGAAGGCGTTGGCGCCGACGATGGCCTTGTTCGGCTGCACTGGGAAGCCGGTGATGCCGGAGACCAGACGCGAGGCGGCGAGGATGTGCGGGGTGTCGATGTTGGTGTGCACGCCGAGCAGGTCGTGGCGGGTCTTGATCGCCATGACCACTTCCTCCAGCGCGGCGTTGCCGGCGCGCTCGCCGAGGCCGTTGATGGTGCACTCCACTTGGCGCGCACCGGCGACCACGGCGGCCAGGGAGTTGGCCACGGCGAGGCCGAGGTCGTTGTGGCAGTGCACCGAGAAGATCGCCTTGTCGGCGTTGGGGATGCGCTCCAGCAGCTGGCGGATCGTCTCGCCGTACTGGTGCGGAATCGCATAGCCCACGGTGTCCGGGATGTTGATGGTGCGCGCGCCGGCGTCGATGGCCGCCTCGATGATCCGGCAGAGGAAGTCCAGCTCCGAACGGCCGGCGTCCTCGCAGGAGAACTCCACGTCGGCGCACAGGCTGCGCGCCTTCTTCACCGCGCGCACGGCCTGTTCCACCACCTGGTCGGGCTGCATGCGCAGCTTGTACTGCATGTGGATCGGGCTGGTGGCGATGAAGGTGTGGATACGCCCGGAGTTGGCGTTCTTCAGCGCTTCGGCGGCGCGCTCGATGTCCGCGTCCACCGCCCGCGCCAGACTGCACACGGTGCTGTCCTTGATGCTGTCGGCGATGCTCTTGACCGCCTCGAAGTCGCCCGGGCTGGCGATGGCGAAGCCGGCTTCGATCACGTCGACACGCAGGCGCTCCAGCGCCTTGGCGATGCGCAGCTTCTCCTCCCCGGTCATGGAGGCGCCGGGGCTCTGCTCGCCGTCGCGCAGGGTGGTGTCGAAAATGATGACGCGGTCGTTGCTGCTCATGTAGCGGGCTCCTCAGGGCTCGGGCGAACGGAGGCCGAAGCCGAAACGGTGAAGCGAAAGACAATCCAATGGTGAATTGTGGCCGGAAACGCCTCGGGCGGAAAGGCCGGCGGGCACATCCCCGCGCCCTTCGCCCCTTGCGGCGCGCATCGCGCCAGGCACGACCGTACTGCAGTACAATCCGGGCTTTTGCACGAATCCGTCCGCGATGATCGATCCCAAGCGCGTGCTGCGCGCCCTCGCCGAACACTGGAACCTGCTCGATCCGCTGTGCGAGCGCTTCGACGCCGGCACCCTGAGCCTCGGCGAACTGCGCGGCCAGCTCGCCGCGCAACTGCCGGAAGGCACGCCCGCCGACGTCACCGCCCTGCTCGACCAGTGGATCCGCCTGGACATCCTGGTGCCGGTGGCCAAAAGCCCCAACCGCTTCGAGCTGAACGCCCAGATCCACGACTTCCTCGCCTACCTGCGCCGCGAACACCGCCTCGGCCTGTGCCTGGAGATCGAGGCCTACCTGCGCCACCTGGAGCGCCTGGCCGGCAACATCCAGGACGCCTTCGAGGTGCGCGACGGCGAGGACCTCGCCCGCCAGCTGCGCCTGCTCGACATGCGCGTGCGCGACGTGCTGAAGAAGCTGGGCAACGACGAGCAGGCGCTGCTCGGCGTGGCCGAGCGGGCCAAGACCAGCGACCGGCAGATCCCCCTGCGCCAGCGCTACGCCGAGGTGCTGGCGACCTGGGACGAGTACGTCGAGCCGATGATCCAGCTGGTCGCCGCCGACGGCGCCTTCGAGCAGGGCGTGCACCGGGTCGAGCAGGTGCTGCTGAAGCTGCTCGGCGAACAGCAGCGCCTCGGCCGGCTGGTCGACGACGACCAACTGCTGCGCACCCACGCGCGCATCCTGGAAATGCAGACCGTCGCCCAGCTGACCCTGCGCCGCGCCCGCGAGCTGCTGCTGCCGCTGCGCGAAGAGGCGCGCCGGCACAACGCCGTGACCCGCGGCGCCGCCCTGGCGCTCTCGGTAATCCGCAAGAAGGGGCTCGATGCCGTGCCGCAGGCCGCGCTGCCGCTGTTCAGCCGGCCGCAGAGCACCTTCCTCGGCTCGGCCAGCCAGGTGGAGGCCTACGTCTACGCCCTCGCCCGCTTCGAGGCCAAGCCGGCGCAGTTCCCCAAGGCCGAGCCCAAGCCCAGGACCGACGCCCCGCATGCACCGCGCACGGTACGGGAAATGCTCGATCGCTGCGCGCAGGCCCTGCCGCTGCCGGACCTGATGGCCTGGCTGCTGGAGCAGGAGCCGGACGGCGCCACCGACGAACTGCTCTACTGGTTCTCCCGCCTGTCCCGCGACGCCCGCTTCCAGCGCGAGCGTCTGGAGCGCCGCGACTACCTGACCCGCGAGCACCAGGTCAGCCTGAGCTCCTTCGCCCTGGTGGGCCAAGCCGATGCTTGAGCTCGACGCAGGGTGGACAACGCTTCGCTTGTCCACCCATCCCCCCTCGGAACTCTCCGCCGGAAAAGGCTTCGTGGTTTTCCACGGGGCGGCCATCCGTCCTACGACTGCCTGTGAGCAACGCTTATGAACATCGACCTCAAGGAAATGACCCAGCTTGCCGCCATCTTCCGCGAGCTGTTCAAGGGCTACCACCTCTCCTCCAGCCAGCCGGAATGCTACGCCCAGCTGTCCAGCCAGCAGGACCAGTACCGCCTCCTGTTCAAGACCCTCGGCTTCGAGCTGGTCTGCGACCCGCGCGGCTTCTACTACTTCGTCCCCGAGCAGATGGGCCCGCAGGTGAACAAGACCGCCCAGCGCCTGGCGCTGTTCACTTTCATCCTGGTCGAGCACCTGGCCGACCAGGGCCGCGATCCGCTGGCCGTGCTCGACGGCGGCAGCCTCGGCCGCGACGAGCTGCCGGCGCTGCTGGACAAGTACCGCGACCTCTTCCTCCAGGCCGAGGTCACCAGCCAGGAAGAGCTGGAGGAGAAGATCGTCCGCCGCCTGACCCAGCTCGGCTTCGCCGCCGACGAGCAGGGCAGCTACCGCTTCCTGCCGCCGATGCACCGCTTCATCGACGTCTGCCTGGCGGTGCAGCAGGACCGCGACCTGGCCGCCAGCCTGCACAGCAGCGACCTGCCGCTGCCCGCTCCGGTACTGGCCGAGGAGACGGCCGAGGCCGGCGCCATCGATTTCGCCAGCGGGGACGGGGAGTCCGAGGAGGACGCCCTGGCCCGCGCCATCGCCGAAGAAAAGGAACTTGAAGCATGACCCAGGAACGCTATGGCATCCGCCGCTTCGCCCTGCTCAATACCGCCGGCTACAGCCTCGGCCTGTTTCCCCTGGAAACCCCGCTGTCGGTGTACGGCGCCAACAACCTGGGCAAGAGCGCCTCGATCAACGCCCTGCAGTTCCCGATCCTGGCGCGCCTGTCGGATATGAGCTTCGGCAAGTACAGCCTGGAACAGTCGCGCCGGTTCTACTTCGCCTCGGATACCAGCTACATCCTCGTCGAACTCGCCCTGCCCCACGGTCCGCACGTGATCGGCGTGGCCGGACGCGGCCCGGGCGGCGGCTTCGGCCACCAGTTCTTCGCCTATGCCGGCTCGCTGGATCTTACGCACTACCAGAAGGACGGCACCTGCCTGCGCCAGCGCGAGCTGTTCGCCAACCTGGAGCGCGCCGGGATCAAGGCCCACGAGATCAAGCCCGACGAGCTGCGTCGCCTGCTGGTCGGCGGCCATACCTCCGTGCCGCTGGACCTGACCCTGATTCCGCTGCGCTCCACCAGCGAGCAGAGCCTGAAGACCTTCCGCGCGCTGTTCATCAACCTACTGCACATGCGCGAGATCACCGCGGCCAAGCTCAAGCAGCTGTTCCTCGACGCCTTCGAGCACAGCCTGCGCTCCGGCAGCGTCGACTACATCGCCGCTACCGAGGAGGCGTTCCGCGACGTGCGGCGCATGGAGCAGGACTACCAGGCGCTGGTCGCCGCCGGCCCGCTGGTCGAGGCCCTGGCCGCCGGGGTGGCCCAGCGCGACCTGCTGCGCGGCAAGCTGCACCGCCTCTCGCCGCTGCTCGACTCCCTGCTCGGCACCTGGCAGGAATACGCCGGCGCGCGCCGCGAGGAGCTGGTGATCCAGGCCGAGCACTACCGCCGCGAGCAGGACGGCCTGCAGCACGAGCAACGCGGCTCCACCTCCGAGCTGATGCGCCTGGAGCGGGAGATCAGCGACACCCAGCGCTGGCTCGGCGAGCTGGCGGTGCTGAAGAACCGCTTCGCCCTGGTCGAGGACAGCAAGGTGCTGGAGCAGCAGTTGCTCGCCGCCAAGGACGCCCACGACGAACTGGCCGGCGCCCTGGCGCAGTCGCGGCAGTTCTCCAGCAGCGATCTGGACGAGCGCCTGCGCGACCTGGAGCAGCGCCTGAAGTCGGTCAAGCAGCAGCTCGATCATGCCGACAACAACAGTTACTCGCGCCTGCGCGAGGAGTTTTCGCAAGCCGACGTCGAGCGCCTGATGCGCCTGTTCAACGGCGCCCTGTTCAGCCTGCCCCTGGGCGAGGCCGGCATCGCCCTGGAGGATGGCGATGCCTGGGTGAAGTCCCTGGAAGGCGTGCTCGCCGGCTTCAAGGGCGAGCGCTTCGAGGCGCCCGGCCTGTCCATCGACCTCTCCCACATCGAGCCGCCGGCGCTGCAGGCCCTGGCCGACCGCGCCGCCCTGCGCGAACAGAAGGACCGTCTGGAGCGCGAGTTCAAGCAGCTCAGAACCCAGCAATCGGTCGCCGCCGACCTCGGCGCGAGCAAGGCCGAGGCCGAGCGGCTGTACCAGGCGGTGCTGGACGCGCAGAAGGCGCTGGAGGACTTCCGCCGCAGCCAGACCCTGGCCGCTGAGGAATCGGCCAAGCTGGAGAAGCTGGCCCAGGCCGAGGCGCTGCAAGACGAACTCAAGCGCTCCAGCGACGCCTTCGCCGAGCGCGTCCAGCAGCTCTCCGCCAAGCTGCAGCTGGTCGGCCGCCAGCTCGCCGATCTGGAAGCCAAGGAGCGCACCCTGGCCGACGCCCTGCGCCGGCGTCAGCTGCTGCCGGCCGACCTGCCGCAGGGCACGCCGTACCTGGAGCCGCTGGACGACTCCCTGGACAATCTGCTGCCGCTGCTCAACGACTACCAGGACAGCTGGCAGGCGCTGCAGCGCATCGACGGCCAGATCGAGGCCCTGTACGCCCAGGTGCGCCTGAAGGGCGTGGCCAAGTTCGACAGCGAGGAAGACCCGGAGCGCCGCCTGCGGTTGCTGCTCAACGCCTACGCCCATCGCCAGGACGAGGCCCTGACCCTGGCCAAGGCCCGCCGCGCTGCGGTCACCGACATTGCCCGAACACTGCGCAACATCCGCAGCGACTACGACAGCCTGGAGCACCAGCTGGCGCTGTTCAACCGCGAGATCAACCGGCGTCAGGTCTCCAACCTGGAGAGCTTCCGCATCGTCCTGGCGCCGAACCGCGATGCGCTCAGGCACATCGACCAGATCATCCACAGCGCCGGGCAGTACGAGGAAGGCGAGACCCTGTCGGTGTTCGACCTGTCTCAGTCCGCCGAGCAGGACGCCAAGAACGAAGAAGCCAAGGAGTATCTGGCGCGACTGGTGGCGGCCAACCACAACCAGCTCGGCCTCAAGGACCTATTCGAGCTGGCCTTCGAGATCACCAAGGTCGGCGGCCAGCCGGTGATCCACACCGACATCGACGGCGCCGCGTCCAACGGCACCACCATGACCATCAAGGCGCTGACCAACATGTACCTGCTGCTGCACCTGATGGACCGCGAGCAGGCCGGGCGCATCCGCCTGCCCTATTACCTGGACGAGGCCGCGGATATCGACGAGCGCAACCAGCAGGCGCTGATCGAGACCAGCCTGCAGCTCGGCTTCGTGCCTATCCTTGCTTCGGTGAAGCCACAGGTATCGGCCCACGTCGCCATCGACCTGGAGGGCGGCAGCGGCCCCAACGGCATCTACATCGACGAGGCGGACTGGAAATTCATCAAGCGCCGCGAACTGACCGAACTACCGAGCGAGGCCCCGAACGAGGTCGGCGAGCCGGCCTGACGGCGCAAAGGACGAGGGCCGCGATTGCGGCCTTCATTTCCCGACTCAGCGGTCCTTGCCCAGGGCGATCTTCGGCGCCCAGTGCAGCCACTCCTCGTTCGCCTCGCCGTGCAGGGGGAAGGTCTGCCCCGGCTGCGCCGGCTTGCCCATCTGCTCGCCCTCCGGGGTGGCGAAGGCGATGCCGCCTTCCAGCAGGGTCTCCACCGACTCGGTGCGAATCTGCGCCCCTTTGAACAGGCCGAAATCGAAACCGAAGCCGCTGGCGTTCCAGAAGCGGCTGCCGCTGCGCACCAGCGTCGCGTAACGGGGCTCGATGAGAATGCCGACCAGGACCCGGTCGGCGTTCGGCCCCAGCTGGAAATCGGTCACCTTGCCGACCGTCACCTCCCGGTAGGTCACCGGTACGCCCGGCTTCAGCGAGCCGCGCCGCGGCGCGCTGAGCACTAGGCGCAGCCCGGCCTCCTCGCCGGACACGCTCGGCGCCTCGGTGGCGGCGACGAAGCGGGTCTGGCGCGCGGCGTTGTCAGGTGCCGGCTGCACCTCCAGGTAGGGGCCGCTGACCAGGGTATCCAGGTTGGCGGTATGGGCCAGGCCCAGTTCGGGGCGGACCACCCAGAACCGGGTGCCGGCCCGGGCGATACGCTCCGCCGCCTTGCCGATCCTGGCATCGAGCAGAACGCTCTTGAGATCGTCGCTCAGCTCGACCCGGTCCACCTTGCCCACTTCCAGACCCTTGTAGCGGATCGGCGTGCCCGGGCGCAGCCCGTCGCCGCGCTCCACGCGAATCTGCACCGACACGCCTTCGCGCAGGGCGGTCTCGCGGTCGGCGTACAGCTCGAAGCGCTGGATGCGCCTGTCGACCGCCGCCTTGGGGTCCGGGGTCTCGAAGGCGATTCCGCCGGCCAGCAGGCTTTGCACCGATTCGCTCTTCACCTCGATGCCGGACAGGCCGCCACTCAGGCTGATGCCGCTGGCATTCCAGAAGCGCGTCGAGCTGTTGACCAGGTTGGCGTAGTCCGGCTCGATGTGCACCCCCAGCAGTACACGCTGGCGGTCCGGGGAGAGCTGATAGCTCTGCACCGAGCCGACCTTGAGCTTGCGGTAGAGGACGGGACTGCCGATGTCGAGCGAAGCGAGGGTGTCGCTGGTCAGCACCAGATGCAGGCCGGGCGCGCCGAGATCCATGGGCGGCGCCTTGGGCCGGGCGACGAATTCGCGCCTGGGCATCCCACCCTTCTCGCCGGGACGGATACCGATGTAGTTGCCCTTCACCAGCGCCTCCAGCCCGGTCACGCCGCCCAGGGAGATCGAAGGCTTGACTACCCAGAACTCGGCGCCGTCGACCAGGTAGTCCTCGATCAGGGGGTCCAGCGTCAGCTCGGCCCTGGCCGTCGAGAGACCGGGCTCGACCTGCAGGGTCTTTAAGGTGCCGACCTGGATGCCCTTGTACACCACCGGGGTTCGCCCGGCCTGCAGCCCCTCGAAATCGCCCAGCTCCAAGGCGATCTTGATCCCGGTCTGCGCGACGTCGAAGCTCTCGTACAGGCGGAACGGGAAGCGCGTATCGGTCGGCGGGCTGTCCTTGCGATTCTCCGGCGTGGCGAAGGCGATGCCGCCCGCCACGATGCTGGCCAGAGACTCGCTATGGAACTTGACCCCACCCAGGCCGGCATCGACCGTGATGCCGCTGGCATTCCAGAAGCGGGTGTGCTTCCGCACCAGATGGGCATAGACCGGCTCGATGAAGACGTTGATCTCCACCGTGCTCTGGTCCTCCGCCAACCGATAGCTCTTCACCCGGCCGACTTGGATCTGCTTATAGAACACCGGGCTGTCGCGGTTCAGCGAGCCGAGCCGGTCGGCCTTCAGCTTCAGGTGCAATCCGGGCACGCTGTCGGGCATCGGCGGGGCTTCCAACAGGGCGGTGAACTTCCTCTTGGGCTCGCCATCCCCCGGGCTCACCGCGATGTAATTGCCCGAGACCAGGGTTTCCAGGCCGCTGATTCCGGCCAGCGTCACGCTCGGCTTGACCAGCCAGAAGCGCGTATTGCTGCGCAGGTAAGACTGGACTTCCTTGTTCATCTCCAAGGTCGCGACGACCCCTTGGTTGGCGCCCTCGCCATTCAGGGCGAGATCGACGACCTTGCCGACCGGCATGCCCTTGTAGATGACCTCGGTCTTGTTCGCCACGATGCCTTCGCCACTGCTGAACTGCACCTGCACCTCGATGCCGGCCTGACTGTAGGCGCGCCAGGCGAGCCAGGCGCCGATCAGCAAGGCGATCAATGGCAGCACCCAGATTGCTGACCAGTTCGAGGCCGGTCGGACTCTGGCCGTCGGCAGGTCATTCTTGGTCATCGTGCGACTCCGTGTTGTCCCAGATCAGGCGGGGATCGAAAGTGATTGCGGCCAGCATGGTCAGGATCACCACGCTGGCGAAGGCCATGGCCCCCAGGTCGGCCTCGACGCGCGCCAGGGTACCGAAATTCACCAGCGCCACGAGAATGGCGATGACGAAGACATCCAGCATCGACCAGCGCCCGATCCACTCGATGAAGCGGAACATGACGATGCGCTGCCGTGCGGAAAGTGGCTGTTTGCGTTGCACCGAGATCAATAGCAAGGCGATGCCTACCAGCTTGAAGGTCGGCACCAGAATACTCGCCACGAAGACCACCAGTGCGATGGGCAGGGAGCCTGCCTGTACCAGGGCGACGACCCCGGACATGATGGTATCCGGCTCGCCCTGCCCCAGGGCACTGACGGTCATGATCGGTAGCAGATTGGCGGGAATGTACAGGATCGCGGCGGTAATCAGCAGAGCCCAGGTCCGAGCCAGACTGTGCGGGTGCCGCGCGTGCACCGAAGCACCGCAGCGGGTGCAGCGCTGGCGGCCATGGTCCGAATCCTGGCGATTGAGCTGATGACATTCGGGACATATCAGGAGTCCCGCCTCAATGGCCCGCATAGCGGCTCTCCCCTGACAGCGCCTCCCAGACCTGTTGGGGTGACATGACCACCTCCAGCCAGATCTGTAGCAGCAACAGACCGATGAAACATGCCAGACCGATGCCCATTTCGATATTAGCCAATGCGATCAGCTTGACGATCGAGACCAAGATGCCCATCAGATATACCTCGAGCATCCCCCACTCACGTAGGTGGTGGTAAGTCCTGTACAGGAACAACCCGTGGACACGCCCGACATCCCAGCGAATGCAGAGCAGGACTGCCAGTTGGCACAGCAGCTTGAGTAGCGGGATGCCCATGCTGCAGAGAAACACGACTACGGCGATGACTCGCAAGCCGCCATCGTACAGACTCCGCACCGCACTCCACACGGTGTCCTGGGTGGTCTGGCCCAGCAGATGGAGATGCATGATCGGCAGGAAATTAGCCGGGATGTAGAGCAGCAAAGCAGCCAGGGCCAAAGCCAAGCTGCGCTGCAACATTTGCGGACGATGGCTGAACAACTCGAAGCCGCAACGGGGGCATTCGGCTCGCTCGCCTAATGCCAGTTCCGGCTTGCGCATGAGCAGATCGCATTCATGGCAGGCAGCCAGTTGCTCCAGAGGAAGCTCTATCAGTTCTCGGGAATCATCAACATCGCACATGACAAAAACTCATTGAGCGGGAGGCCCGTGTCCAGACGGGCGAGCCGGAGCGGGCGTCGCGATACGCTCTTCGGCGGCGAGCGCTGCGCCCCTTTTTTCCCGGCGCAAAGACGAACCCCCGACCGGCAGGTGCCAGTCGGGGGTTCGGGATAAGCGCTTGACGATG
>Ga0255334_1000572_pt1 | contig 26656 bp, 21 predicted proteins | sample EtOH5_35cm_T3_12_FD_202080 | JGI IMG/M metagenome (GOLD analysis project Ga0255334, IMG submission 202080) | Sandy soil microbial communities from University of British Columbia, Vancouver, Canada - EtOH5_35cm_T3_129 | ecosystem: Engineered > Artificial ecosystem > Sand microcosm > Unclassified ... | reverse complement strand
CACGAGCCCAGCGGGATCATGGTGCGGTCCAGCGCCAGGTCCTTGTCGGCGAGCTTGCGCAGGTAGCGCATCAGCTCGGTTTCCGAGTGGTAGCGGTTGAACACCGGGTGGCTGAGGATCGGCGACTGGCGCAGCAGCGCGGCCGGGATGGCGCTGACCACCGAGGCGGCGAGGGCGGCGAAGTCCGGCAGGGTCTTGCCGCCGGCCAGCAGGGCCCACAGGGTTTCCACGTCGGCCTGGTTGGTGGTTTCGTCGAGGGACAGGCCCAGACGCTCGCCATCGACCACGCGCAGGTTGATCTGCTGGGCACGGGCCTTCTCGTGCAACGCGGCGGTGTGCGCGCCGGTTTTAATCGTCAGGGTGTCGAAGAAGTTTTCCTGCTCGACGTTCAGACCGATTGCGCTCAAGCCTTTGGCCAGAATCGCGGTCAGGTGATGCACGCGGTTGGCGATCTGCGTCAGGCCTTTCGGACCGTGGTACACGGCGTACATGCTGGCGATGTTGGCCAGCAGCACTTGTGCGGTGCAGATGTTGCTGGTGGCCTTCTCGCGGCGGATGTGTTGCTCGCGGGTCTGCATCGCCAGGCGCAGGGCCGGCTTGCCGAAACGGTCGACGGAAACACCGACCAGACGGCCCGGCATGTCGCGCTTGAACGCATCCTTTGTGGAGAAGTACGCCGCGTGCGGGCCACCGAAGCCCAGCGGCACGCCGAAGCGTTGCGCACTGCCGATGGCCACGTCGGCGCCGAACTCGCCCGGCGGAGTCAGCACGGTCAGGGCCAGCAGGTCGGCGGCGACCGCGACCAAGGCGTTGGCGGCGTGGAAGCGTTCGGTTAGTTCGCGGTAATCGAACACGTCACCGTTGCTTGCCGGGTATTGCAGCAGGGCGCCGAAGAACGGCGTCACGTCAGTCAGTTCACGCTCGTCGCCCACCACCACGTCGATGCCCAATGGCTCGGCGCGGGTGCGCAGCACGTCGAGGGTTTGCGGGTGGCAATGCACGGAGGCGAAGAACGCGTGGCTGCCCTTGTTCTTGCTCAGGCGTTTGCAGAAGGTCATCGCTTCGGCGGCGGCGGTGGCTTCATCGAGCAAGGAAGCGTTGGCGATCGGCAGGCCGGTGAGGTCGCTGATCAGGGTCTGGAAGTTCAGCAGCGCTTCGAGACGGCCCTGGGAAATTTCCGGTTGATACGGCGTGTACGCGGTGTACCAGGCCGGGTTTTCCAGCAGGTTGCGCAGGATCGGCGACGGCGTGTGGGTGCCGTAGTAGCCCTGGCCGATGAAGGTCTTGAACAGCTGGTTTTTGCCGGCAATGGACTTGATCAAGGCCAGGGCGTCGGCTTCGCTCAGGCCGTTTTCGAGGCCGAGGACGCTGGTGCCCTTGATGCTGTCGGGGATGACGCTGGCGCTCAGGGCTTGCAGCGAGTCGAAGCCGAGGCTGTTGAGCATGGCTTGCTCGTCGCCGGTACGCGGGCCGATGTGGCGGGCGATGAATTCGTTGGCAGTGGTCAGGCTTACTTGAGTCATGTCAGCGCTCCTCAGGCTTCGGCGTTGGCTTTGATCAGACGGTCGTAAGCGTCTTGATCCAGCAGTTGGGCGACAGCCGATGCATCGGTAGGCTGGAAGCGGAAGAACCAGCCTTCGCCCAGCGGATCTTCGTTGACCAGTTCAGGGCTGCTGTCCAGCGCCGGGTTCACTTCCAGCACTTCACCGTCCAGTGGCATGTACACGCCGCTGGCAGCTTTTACCGATTCCACGGTGGCGGCTTCAGCGCCTTTGTCGTAGGACTGCAGCTCAGGCAGTTGTACGAAAACCACGTCGCCCAAGGCGTTCTGTGCGAAAGCGGTAATGCCGACTGTGACGGTGCCGTCAGCTTCGGTACGCAGCCATTCGTGATCTTCAGTAAAACGCAACTCGCTCATGGAAACTCCTAAGGGGGCCAGACTCGTCTGGTGGACGCGATTGAATACTCGGCAATGCCGTACTTTATGGATGGTTACTAAGCAAAAACGCGGCCAATGTTTTTTAGTTGTTAAAAATCAATAGGTTATGTGTTTAGTTGAGGTGCAGCGATTTGCTGGCTGTAGCGAAATCGCTACAGACCGAGGCGGAGAAAAAAGCCTAAGTGGATCAAAGCCTTGCACAGCGGTGATCAGGAGAGGGTGTAATGATATCGTTCCGCTGTAGCGCTTTCAGTACAGATGGAGGTCGTTTTTGAAGAGGTTCCGGGCCGGACACAAACCCTGTGGGAGCGAGCCTGCTCGCGATAGCGGTGTGTCAGTCAACACATGCAGCGACTGACACACCGCTATCGCGAGCAGGCTCGCTCCCACATTGATTGTGTGTTGGTCGGGAGATTGCATTTCCGGCCTCAGGGCTTGTTGGGAATGCCGTATTTGCGCAACCGATGGGCAATCGCGGTGTGGGAGGTTTGCAGGCGGCTGGCCAGTTGGCGGGTCGAGGGGTAGCTGACGTAGAGTTTTTCCAGCAGGGTTTTTTCGAACTCTTCCATCGCCTGTTCGAGGCTGTCGACGTCGCTGTCGCTCTGACGCGCCACGGAGGTGCCGGCGATATCGAGGTCGCCAATGTCGACCAGGCTGCTCTCGCAAATCGCAGCGGCGCGGAAGATCACGTTCTGCAATTGCCGCACGTTGCCCGGCCAGCGATTGCCCAGCAGTGCCGGATAGGTGCCGGGCGCCAGGCGACAGACCGGGCGCTGGATCTGCGCGCAGGCCTGCTGCATGAAGTAGCGGGCCAGCAGCAGGATGTCCTGGCCGCGTTCGCGCAGGGGCGGGACTTCGACGTTCAGGACGTTGAGGCGATAGAACAGGTCTTCGCGGAACGAACCTTCGCTGACCATTTTTTCCAGATCGCGGTGCGTGGCGCTGAGGATCCGCACATTGACCTTCACCTCACGATCCCCGCCCACCCTGCGGAAACTGCCGTCGTTCAAGAAACGCAGCAACTTGGCCTGCAAGTACGGCGACATCTCGCCGATCTCATCGAGAAACACCGTGCCCTGGTTGGCCAGTTCCATCAGCCCCGGTTTGCCACCCCGTTGTGCGCCGGTGAAGGCGCCGGGGGCGTAGCCGAACAGTTCGCTTTCGGCGAGGTTCTCCGGCAATGCCGCGCAGTTCAGCGCCAAAAATGGCGAACTGTACCGGGCGCTGATGGCGTGGCAGGCACGCGCCACCAGTTCTTTGCCGGTGCCGGTTTCGCCCTGGATCAGCAACGGCGCATCAAGGGCCGCCACGCGCTGGGCGCGAGCCTTGAGGGTGCGAATCGCCGGGGATTCACCGAGCAGCGCATCGAAACCTTCGGCATGGTCGTGGTGCAGCGCCGAGAGGCGTTCGCCGATACGGTTGGGTTGATACAGGGTCAGCAGGGCGCCGGCGTCGGTAATCGGTGTGGCGTCCAGCAGTAACGTCTGGCCGTTGACGGTGACTTCCCGCAGCGGCAGGCGGAAGCCGTTTTCCAGCAGGGCTTCGAGCAGTGCCGGGTCGGCGAACAGGTCGGCGATGCTTTCGCCGTCAGGCTCGCGACCGTACAACGCAATCAATGCCGGGTTGGCCAGCAGCACTTTGCCGGCACTGTCCAGCGCCAGGACCGGGTCGGTCATGGCCGCGAGCAACGCATCAAGCTGCAGGTGCCGGCGCTGACCGGGAAGAATGTCCACCACCGTCACCGCTTGCACACCGCGCACACTGAACAGCGCATCGCGCAGTTCTTCGAGGACTTCCGGGCTCAGGGTCGGGGCGTCGATGTAGACGTTGGGCGGAACCATTTCCACCGCATCCAGGTTGAGATTGCGCCCACCGAGCAGGGCCAGGACTTCCTGGGTAATGCCGACGCGGTCGATGAAACTGACGTGGATACGCATGGGGCGTTTTTGGGTTCTGGAGTGCGGAGGGTGGCAAGTATGCCTTGGAGGAGGGCTGGGGTGAAATCTTGAGATTGGAGTTGGCAGGAAGATCGACCCCTCACCCCAGCCCTCTCCCCAGTGGGGAGAGGGGGAAAGGGAGCAGATTGGGGGCTTTTCAAAACCTGAGTCCGACTCGATATCTCAGGTCGATGTCACTCGAAAGAGCAACTCGGTCAGTCCCCTCGCCCCTCGGGGCGGTCCGACGTTTCGGGAGGGTTAGGGTGAGGGGGGACCTTCAGATTCGATCCAGATGCTCGGGTTTTATCGGGTCCCCGGATTTGACGTGGAGCTGCGCCCGCACATCTTCAAACATGGCGTCGTACTCCTTGTGTATCGAGCCGATACTGGCCTCTTTGGGCATCCCGTACTTCTGCGCGATGCGTGTGACATGTCGGGCGAAGTCGAAGGCCTGGTCCTTGGGCAGGAAGAATTCTTCCTGCAATGCCTTGTCCCCAACCGAACCATGCATCTTGAAGAGCATGCCTTCGCCCTCCTTGGGATCCTGGCTGACGGCATATTCGATGTGCAGGTTGTAACTGTAATCATCCTTGTTCAGCGCGTAGCGCTCGATGTGCAGGTGACCGGGCTCGAACGTTGCCATTGATTTCTCTCCTTCAAACAGCCATTGAATCAGGGCAGACCTCAAGCCTGCCCTCGGAGTTTCTTTTATTGATAGCTCATCCGGGTGTCGCCGTGTCCGAGAGTGGACCGATGATAGCTTCGCTTTAACCGTGTACTTTCCCATGAAACACCCCATCGGTCGTGTCCAACTTTTGGGGTGCACACCAGAGCGTGGGAACGATCATCCGCAAGGGAACGATCGGTCGGCTACCACTGCGCGCGATGGGAACCCAATTCTGAAGCCGCAAGTGTCCACTGCAACGGCGTCCCCGTAATCTTCAGCGGCACATGAAGTCGATGCGCCGGACCCCAAGGCGTCTGCTCCACCAACAGCCCTTGATCGCTGTCATCCTCCGCTCGCAACGGCTCATCGGTTCCCGGGCCGTTTTCAATCAGCAACTTCGCCGTACGCGCCAACGACAACCGTGCCGAGCCACCGCGCCCCAACAATCGAATCGCACCGGCCGCCATCAAATACCCGGTGGCGTGATCGAGCGCTTGCAAGGGCAATGGCGTTGGCTTGTCCGCGCGCTTCCAGTGCATGCCGGCGTCGGCGATTCCGCTGCTCATTTGTACCAGGCTGTCGAAGCCGCGGCGGTTCTGCCACGGGCCGCTCCAACCGTAGGCATTGAGGCTGACGTCGATCAGGCCGGGCGCCAGTTTCTGGCGTTCGGCGGCGCCGTAACCCAGGCGTTCCAGTGCATCGGCGCGGTAGCCGTGGAGCAGAATGTCGGCGTCCTTGAGCAGGCTTTCGAACACCGCGCGATCAGTCTTGTCGTGCAGGTCCAGACGCGCGCAGCGTTTGCCCAGGGTGACTTCCGGCACCACGCCGGGTTCGTTCCAGGTCGGTGGGTCGATGCGCAAAACGTCGGCGCCGAGGCCTGCCAGGAAACGGCTGGCGATGGGGCCGGCGAGCACTCGAGTCAAATCCAGCACCTTGACTCCGGCCAGCGGTTGCGCCACCGAGCCTTGCCACGGTTTCGCGTTCTGGCGGCTGTTGTCCGCCAACTGAATCAGTGGCTCGGCCTTCACGGCCTGACCTTGGGGGTGCGCTTGCCATTGCGCCCAGCTACGCATCTCGGCAGCGCAGCCACCGGCATCGACCACGGCTTGCTCCAGATCGCCTTTGGTCCATTGAGCAACCTTGCTCGCCATCGCTGCACGGTCGGCACAGGCGCCGAGCACTTTTTCGGCAGCGGCGCGGTGATGGGGGGCGTTGGTGTGCAGGCGGATCCATCCGTCTTTGGCCGCGTAGTCACCGGCGACGGGGTCCCAGAGTGGCGGGACGCTCCAGCCTATCGGGCGGATCGAAGTGGCGAACCAGAAAGAAGCGAGGCGGCGGTCGACCTCAAGGGTGGGTAAACGACCGGTCTGTTGCTGCAGCCATTCGCTGACAGCCTGACCGGCAGCGGCAATGCTGGCGCATGCCAGGTCGGTGACGGCAAACGCCGAGGGCAAGGCGCCGCTCGAGGTGAACTTGACCTGGGTGCGAGGCAAGCCGAGTGCAGCTTGAATGGACGTGAGTAAATCAGTCATCGAAGGCCCTCCGGAACGAGAGCCCGAGCATAGATCAAAAAACGGCGCTGTCAGATGAAAACGATGAGGCCAGCTGAACACAATCCCTGTGGGAGCGGGCTTGCTCGCGAAGGCGGTAGGTCAGCAACATTGATATCGACTGACACTACGCCTTCGCGAGCAAGCCCGCTCCCACAGGGGATTTTCTGCGCTCATGGAAGTTGTATTACACCCGAAATTGGTCCATCAATTTCATCTGATGCGAGGTCAGCGAGTTGAGGTGGCTGCTGATCTGCGCCGATTCGGTGGCTTGGCCGGTCAGGGTTTCGGTAACGGTGCGGATCGCCGAGACGTTGCGGTTGACCTCTTCGGCCACGGCGCTTTGCTGTTCGGCGGCGCTGGCGATTTGCAGGTTCATGTCGCTGATGACCGTCACCGCGTCGCTGATTTTGCTCAAGGCCTGCACCGCTTGCTGGATCTGCCCGGCGTTGCTGTGAGCCTGGGTCTGGCTCGAATGCATCGTAGCCACCACGCCGCGAGTGCCGGTCTGGATGCGTTCAATCACGATGCGGATTTCTTCCACTGAATCCTGGGTGCGTTTGGCCAGGTTGCGCACTTCATCGGCGACCACCGCAAACCCGCGACCGCTCTCGCCGGCACGCGCCGCTTCAATCGCCGCGTTGAGCGCCAGCAGGTTGGTTTGTTCGGCGATGCTGCGGATCACCTCCAGCACCGAGCCGATCTGCTCGCTGTTGACCGCCAACGCTTCGACTTCGGTCACCGCCTTACTGACTTCGTCGGCCAGTTGATTGATGTCGCGGGTGCTGCGTTCGATGATCTGCATGCCGTCGCGGGCCGACTGATCGGCACCCTTGGCCGCGTTAGCTGCGTTCGAGGCACTGTTGGCGACGTCGTGGGCGGTGGCGCTCATTTCGTTGGACGCCGTGGCGACCTGGTCGATTTCGCGGAACTGCACTTGCATGCCTTCGCTGGTCTGGCGGGCGATTTCCGAAGACTGGTCGGCGGTACCGCGCGCATCGGTGATGCTTTGTTTGATCTGCGCGATGGTCGGTTGCAGCTTGTCGAGGAAGCGGTTGAACCAGCTGACCAGTTCGCCGAGTTCGTCTGTCTTGCTGTAGTGCAGACGCTGGGTCAGGTCGCCGTCGCCGCTGGCAATCGCCTTGAGCATCTCGGCCACGCTGTTGATCGGCCGGGTCACGCCGGACGCCGTGAGCCAGATCAGCAACAGTCCGACCAGGCCGGCAATCACCGCCACCAAAACGGCTTTGATCGTGCCGCTTTGCTGGGCGTCATCGAGTACGGCTTGCAACTTGACCGAGTCGGCCAGCAACACGTGTTTCGGCAGGTCGATCACCACGCCCCAGGCTTTGGACTCGGCAATCGGACTGACCGGGTACACGGCTCGGATCAGGTCGCCCTGTTCGAGAATCTTCGGCGTGCCAGCGCTGAGCAATTGCAGAACGTCCTTGCCGTCTGCGCCCAGGGTGTCGCCGATGCTTTTACCGACCTTGCTCGCGTCGAAGCTGTAACCGGCGAGTACGCCGCTGCCGGAGACAATCAGCATGTGCCCGGCGCTGTTGAACAGATCGCGTTGGGAGTCGACAGCCGCCGCTTGCAGCGCGTCGAGGGCGATGTCCACACCGACCACGCCGATGGATTTGCCATCCACCAGCAGCGGTACGGAAATGGTGGTCATCAGCATTTCCTTGCCGGCGACAGTGTCGGCATATGGGTCGAGCAGGCAGGTGCGCTTGCTGTCGCGAGGGCAGGTGTACCAACTGTTATAGGGCGTGCCGCTGAGGCTCAAGGTGGTTTTGGTCATGTCGTCTTCGACCATGATCGTGTTGATCCCGACACCGCCGGCACGGCTCCAGTAGCTGGCGAAACGACCGGCTTCGTTGGATTGGCGAGCGGCATCGTTGGCGAACTCGCTGTCCTTGCCGTCGAGGCCATTGGGTTCGAATGCCAGCCAGATACCGAGCACTTTACTGTTGCGCTCGAAGGCGGTTTTCAGGCTCTGGTTCAACTCTTCACGCAGGGCGCCGGCCTCAAGGGAGCGCGTGCTCGCCATGGTGCGCATGTCCTTGATCTGATCGGCCAGGGCGGTCACCACCAGCAGGCTTTCACCGAAGGTCTTCTGCACCCGCACTGCTTGCTCGGCGGCCTTGGCCTGGAGCAGGTTCTGCACGCTGGCGGTGAGAATCTTGCTGCTGGAGGCGCTGACCAGTTCATCGTTCTGATCGGTCTGGTAGATGTTCATGCCGACGATCAGGACGACCACGCCCAGCAGGCACAGACCGGACAGCAGGACGATTTTCAGTCGGATGGAGAGAGAGTCGAACATAGGACGAGCTCGCGAATGGATGAGGTGTTGGCTGTGAGTCGGGATCGACCCAATTCGCCAAGTCCATTCAGCGCCATTTAATGCTCATCGGCGTGGGCAGGGGTTGCATGAACGCGAAGCCGACGAACGGTAGCAGGTGAACGTTTGCGCAGGAAAATGCCCTGAAAAGGACAGAAATTCAGGAAATTGTCGGCAATGATTCCGGTCGCGACCAGATCCACAGATTGCCCAGGCTCATGCCGGCAATCGCCAGAAAGATCGGCCAGCCAGGATCGAGCATCACCAGCATCAACCCGGCGCACAGCAGCATGCTCACGGTGGCGCTGACCTTGGCTCGGCGGGCGATGATTTTGCCGTTGCGCCAGTTGCGCAGGATGGAACCGAACAGCCGATGGTTTTCCAGCCAGGCACTCAGGCGCGGCGAACTTTTGGTCGCGGCCCAGGCGGCCAGCAGGATGAACTCGGTGGTCGGCAGGCCGGGTACGATGATGGCGATCAGGCCGATGGCCAGGCTGATGTAGGCCAGGAGACCGAAGAGCAAACGGGCGAGTTTTGAGGAGGTAGGCATGGGAGGTCGTAAGAGGCAAGATCGGAATTTGGAAGACCTGCTCAAACCCTGTGGGAGTGAGCCTGCTCGCGATAGCGATTTACCATTCAACATCTCTGTTGAATATTAAGCCGCCATCGCGAGCAGGCTCACTCCCACAGGGGGATGTGTTTCTTCAGGCGAGTTCTGGGGTGTAGGCCTGTTCGAGCAACACGGTAAAGCGGTTGAACGCGTCGATTGCGCCTTTATCCAGCTCGGCTTCTTCTTGTGCGCTGAGTTCCAGCCCGTCGAGGGTTTTGACGAAGCGCTTCCAGCCTTCAGCGCGACCACCGGCCGGTTCACCGAGATGACGAGCTCCGAAGGTTTCGCTTAACCCAAGCGCTACAGCACGCTTAATCAAAAACGCCGCGCCAAGTTTCGAGCCTTCCGACACGAACAGCCAACCCAGCGCCTCGGCTTTGGCTGGATTTTTCACCGCCCCGGCGACGGGGGGCGGCACTTCGGTTTCCAGATCAGCCAGGTCAGCCTTGGCCGCTTCAGCACGGCAGCGGGCAGGCAGGTCCGGGACGATGGCGGTCAATTCGGCATCGTTGTACAGCGACACCAGTTCCGACTGAAACAAATACTGCGCCACCATGAACCGCGCGAAGTTGGCCTGGGTTTCAAACGGTGCGTGGGCTTTGACCAAGGCATCAAGCCTGGTATGAGGCTCGTGGGTGATCTGGTTCAAACGTTGCGAACGCAGAGCAGGGCGTTGAGCAGTGTCCTGAGGGGGCATGGGAAATCCTTGAGAAAAAGAGGCGCTTGGTAACGAGACGAACAACAAGGTGCGTGACAGTAAAAAAACCTCACTGCGCCACTTCTCTAAAAGCAGCGCAACGAGGTGGCAGGGTCAGATATCCCAGACCAGATTGACTGCGAAGTTGCGACCCGGTTGGGTCAGGCGATCGAGGTTGGCCGGGCTCAGCACTGCCGCTTCGCCGACGCTGTCGTAACCGCGCACGTCATCCCACAGCCAGTACTTTTTGTCGGTCAGGTTGTAGACGCCAGCGCTGACGGTTACGTCGTCGGTGACTTTGTAGAAGCCGGTCAGATCGAGCACGCCGAAGCCCGGCGATTTGAACTGGCTGCTCACACCGTCCGGCGACTTGAAGTTGCTGTCGTCGACGCGATCCTTCTTCTTCACCAGCGTCCAGCTGAGCAAGCCGCCATAGTTGTCCTGGTCATAACCGAGACCGAATACACCGGTCAGCGGGTTGACGCTATTGATCGGCTCGCCGGTGTCGTTGTTGCGGCCGTAGGCGTAGGCCACCGAGCCCTGGGTGTAGAGACCTTGTGGTGCGCCGAACGCGTCGAGGTTCAGGCGACCCTTGATCTCTGCGCCCTTGATGGTCGCGTGTTTGATGTTGTTGCTCTGGAAGGTCAGCTCGCTGTAACCAGGAGTGACCGCGTCTTCGTTAATGAAGTCGCGGTACTTGTTATAGAACACTGCCACATCGAACGAGCCGGACTCGAAGTTGCCGCGCAGACCGGTTTCGTAGCTTTTGCTTTTTTCCGGTTCCAGGTCCGGGTTCGGCGCCACGCTGTAGCCGGTGGTGGTGTTCTCGAAGCGTCCGTACAACGCCTTGGCGGTTGGCGTGCGGAAACCTTCAGCGTACTGGCCATACCAGGTGTACTGATCGGTCAGGGCGTAAGTCAGGCCGAACTTGGGTGAAACTTTGTGCCAGGTTTTGTTCTTATCGCTGACGGTTCCGCGACCGTCGGCGGCCACGGTATTGAGGAATTCCTGGGTGATGTGCGGCTTGAGCTGGGTGTAGTCGTAGCGCAGGCCCGGCAGGAAGGTCCACTTGTTCCAGCTGATCTGATCCTGGGCGAACAGGCTGTAGGTATTGATGGTCGGGTCCGGGAAGTCGCTGGATTTTTTCAGCACATCGGCCGCGCTGGTTGCGCCGATGGCCGTACAGCCGCGACCGACCGCCAGGCACTTGCCGTCGCCGCTGCGCGAGCCGGTGACTTTCTGTTGCTTGATAGTGGTGCCATAAGTCAGCAAGTGCCCGGTGTCAGCGATGTTGAAGGCTTTATCCAGTTGGGCATCGAAGACCCATTGTTTCTCTTCGTAAAGCGTGTCGCGGGTGCGCAGCACTCTACGGGTCATCGGGAAATAGAATTCTTCGGTGCTCTGATCGGTTTTGGCGATCTGATGGTTCAGGCTCCACTTGACGTTGTCTGCCAGCAGGCTGTCGAGTGCGAAGCTGTGTTCCAGGCCGAAACGCTCACGGGTAATGGTGTCGTTGCCGGTGCGCCACTGGTACATGCCGCCGGGCAGCACGCTGTTCGGGATCGTCGGCTGGCCGTTGAAGTACGGGCCGCCGTAAGCGCTTTTCTGATCGGTGTCACGATCGTCCTTGTACTTCTCGTAGGTCAGGCCAAGGCGTGAACTTTCATTGTAGCTCCAGCCAATCTTGGCCAATACGTTGGTGGCTCGCACGTCTTCCGGGTTGGCCGCGGTACGGTCCAGGCCGGTGCCGTTGTTGCTGCCAAAGGAATCGGTTTCGTGACCATCGCGCTGGCTGTAATGCAGCAAGCCATCGACCTGATCGGCACGGCCGGCGACGGTGGCGGACTTCAGCCAGCTTTCGTCAGCGGAGCTGTACCCGGTCTTCAGGCGAGCGCCGACGTCTTGGCCGGGCTTGATGATGTCGTCCGCGTCGAGGGTGAAATAGCTGACGGCGCCGCCGATGGCGTTGCTGCCGTAGAGCACCGAGGCCGGGCCGCGCAGAATCTCGACGCGCTTGATGATTTCCGGGTCGACGTAGTTACGCTGGGTTTTGGCATACGGGCCGTTGAAAAAACCATTCGGAATCTCGACGCCGTCGATTTGGGTCAGGATCCGGTCGCCGTCGATGCCGCGAATGTTGTAGCCGCTGATTCCGCCGCGGGTCCCGGCACCGCCCACCGAGACGCCCGGTTCGTAGCGCACCAGATCCTTGATGGTATTGACGTTGTTGCGGTCCAGCTCTTCGCGAGTGTGAACGGTGACGGTGCTCGGCACGCTGGCGATGCTTTGTTCCTGGCGAGTGGCGCTGATAGTCACCTGGTCCAGGTTGAGCGCGCTGCTGTTGCTGCGCTTCTCCAGCACGATGTTATTGGTGCCCAGTTTGCGATAGCTCAGGTTGGTCCCCACCAACAGGCGATCGAGGGCTTTCTCTGGCGGCAGCGAACCCCGTACGCCCGGCGAGGCCACGCCTTCAGCCAGTTCTGCCGGTAAGCCGACCTGCCAGCCGGTCACGGCGGTAAAGGCATTGAGTGCCGAAACCAGCGACTGCTGAGGGATGGCGAACGCGTAATCGCCCATGTTGCGGGTCGGTTGCTCTGCCGCGGTGGCGGCGTAGAGTTGCGCGCTGCCGGCCATCAGGATGGCGGCGGTCAGCAGCGACAGCACGCGAGAAGGTGAAGAAGGTTGGCGGGTAAGGCGAGAGGACATCGATAGCGCTCCGTGTCGCACGAATCTTTATAGGTGCTGATTGGCATCTGAAGATGCGAATCAATTGCATTGGCTATAACGAGACGTGCGGGGTTTGGCTATCGAGTAAAAATAATTCTCATTTAGTTCAAAATCACCAGCGCCGGGAATTCCTGGAGCCGCGCCGAGGTGATCTGGGCCAGCGAGCGGACCACGTCCAGCGGCTGGTCGAGGCGGTAATTGCCGGTGACGGCGATGTCGGCCAACTGTTCGTTGTTGTTGATGATCCAGCCCGGGTAGTAACGACGCAGCTCCGCCAGCACCTGGCTCAGCGGGCAGTTTTCGAACACCAGCCGACCCTGGACCCACGCCAGGTCGGTCGCGGCATCGAGTCTGGCGGGACGATCGAAACCGTTGGGGCCGATGCGAATGCTTTCTCCGGCGGACAATCGAATTCGCGCGTCGTCGCGGGTCGCTCGCAAGTCGACATCCCCACGCTGCACCCGAACCTGTGCCACGCCGTCCAGATAACGCACTGCAAAGGCGGTGTCCCGCACGCTGGCCTTAACTGGCCCGGCGTCGATTTCCAGCGGCTGGCCGCGATCGGCCGCGACCTCGAAAAATGCCTCGCCCTGATACAAACGGGCCACGCGCTGTTGATCGTTGATGGTGCTGGAGAAGGCCGAATTGGTATTGAGCAGGACCTTCGAGCCGTCCTCCAGTTGCAGTCGCTGGCGTTCACCGACCACGGTCAGGTGATCGGCCTGCAGGCGAATCGGCAGATTGCTGAAGCTGAACAAACCGAGGATCAGCACGGCGGCGGTGGCCAAGGGTTTCCAGTGCGGTCGCAGGCGTGACAGGGCGGTCACTTTCGGCGGCCGGGCGGCCAGGCTTTGCGCGCATAGTACGACCTGTGGCCCTTCCCAGATCGCCTGAGCCTTGGCGAACGCCTCGGCATGCAACGGATGGGCGGCCAGCCAGTCGTGAAACTGTCGGGTCTGTTCTTCGCTCGGATTGTCCAGCACGATCAGCCAGTCCAGGGCCTGGTCCATCGCACTTGCGGGGTCCTGCGCCGGGGAAGGCGGAGAGGGGGCGGGGGGAGGCACTGGAAGCGTGTCCGTCACGGTGTTTCCTCGGCAGTGTCTTGGCACCGCTGTTTTTTTAATGAAGCTTGAAAGTGGGGCAGGGTAGCAAAGCCCGATAGTCAGTGCAGGTCATCCTCACACGTAGAGAATTAACCTACAGACTCAGTCGCCGTTTAACCGTTCGGCCACGCCGATGCAGATCGCCATGATCAATTTCAGCTCCTTTTGCACCGTGCTCAATGACACGCCAAGCTTCTCGGCGATCTCCAGATAGCTGTGCCCGTGCAGACGGCTGAGGATGAAAATCTGCTGCTGACGGGCGCTGAGTTCATTGAGGCTCACGTTCAAACGCTCAAGCAATTGTTCGGCATGGGCGGCGTCTTCCGCACTGCTGGCGGGGGCGGCGACGCTTTCCACCACGTCCAGCGGCACGTCGTCGAGCATCGTGCGGGACTGGATGCGCCGCGCGCGCAAATGGTCCAGCGCCAGGTTGCGAGCGGTCTGGAAAACGAAGGGTTCAAGGTGATCGATGGCCCGCTCACTAAGCGCCCGGGTCACTCGCAGGTAGGTCTCCTGAAGGAGGTCTTCGGCGGTGCTGTGATTGTTGACTATCCGCTCCAATGTGCGCAGCAGAGAGACTCGCTGGGCGATGAAGACGTGATTGAAGCGAGATTGACTCACGGGAGGACCTGATCCATTTCGAGCGAATGATAATGCTTATCATCCGCTCGAGTGGTCAAGTATTGATTTGTGAAGGTTTAGGCGCGGCCCAGCAGATAGGTCGCGTAATCGGGGATCCGATGTTCGTGCGCCTGCTCCATCATCGGGCTGCTGAGCAGGTAGTCGGCGCTGCATTCGTTGCAGGCGACGGGAATGTTCCAGACCGCCGCGACGCGCAATAACGCCTTGATGTCCGGGTCGTGCGGTTGTGGTTCGAACGGGTCCCAGAAGAACACCAGCATGTCGACCCGCTGCTCGGCGATTCGCGCACCGAGTTGCTGGTCGCCGCCCAGCGGACCGCTGATCATGCTCTCCACAGGCAAATCCAGGCGTTGTTGCAACAACAACCCGGTGGTGCCGGTGGCGACCAGTTCATGCTGTGCGAGCCTGTCTTTCTGCCGTTCGGCCCAGTCCAGCAAAAACACTTTGCAGTGGTCATGGGCGACCAAGGCAATACGCTTGCGCGCTGCCATGGTCTTTTGCGTAAAGCTGATACCGATCATCGGTGCTGCTCCTGCTTTTTCACGGCGGGTTATTCAGCGTTGCACAGCGCCAGGCAGTTATCGAGCATGCGGTTGGAGAAGCCCCACTCGTTGTCGTACCAGGCCAGTACCTTGAGCAGCTTGCCGCTGGACTTGGTGTGGTTGGCGTCAAAGATCGACGACAGCGGGTTGTGGTTGAAGTCGCTGGAGACCAGCGGCAGGGTGTTGTAACCGAGAATTTTCGAATGCTGGCTGGCTTCTTTCAGCAGCGCGTTCACTTCATCGGCCGACGCTTCGCGCTTGAGTTGCACGGTCAGGTCCACCAGCGACACGTTGATGACCGGCACGCGTACCGACATGCCGGTCAGTTTGCCCGCCAGTTCCGGCAGCACCAGACCGACCGCTTCAGCCGCACCGGTTTTGCTCGGGATCATGTTCTGGGTGGCCGAGCGCGCACGATACGGATCGACATGATAGACGTCGGTCAGGTGCTGATCGTTGGTGTAGGCGTGAATTGTGGTCATCAGGCCGCTTTCGATTCCCAGCTCGCGGTGCAACACCTGGGCCACCGGGGCCAGGCAGTTGGTAGTGCACGATGCATTGGAAATGATCTGGTGCGATTGGCGCAGAATGTCGTGGTTAACGCCATACACCACCGTGGCGTCGGCACCTTTGGCCGGGGCGGAGATGATCACTTTGCGTGCGCCGGCCGTAATATGCGCGGCGGCTTTGGCGCGGTCGGTGAACAAACCGGTGCATTCGAATACGACGTCGATCTGCTCGGCAGCCCACGGCAGTTCGGCCGGGTTGCGAATGGCGCTGACAGAAATACGGTCACCGTTGACGGTCAGGCTTTCCATATCATGCTGGACATCGGCATCGAACGTGCCGTGAACAGTGTCGTACTTGAGCAGATGAGCGTTCATCGCGCTGTCGCCCAGGTCATTGATGGCAACGATCTGCAGATCCTGGCGATAACCTTGGGTATACAGTGCGCGCAGGACGTTACGGCCAATTCGGCCAAAACCATTGATTGCGATTCGAAGAGTCATTTAACAGGGCCGCCGTCGTTTTGTTGTTGGAATTACAAGATTATTCGCATAAAAATAGAAAACAAGCCTTTTTAATGGCAATATTTTGTTCAATCTACAACGAGTGACCTGAATCAACTGGTCCGACCGATCAAGAAAACCGTCTGTCATCCCATCGACAACGGCTCTTGTTCAGCATAGACAATCAGGTCGCCACATCCGTTAGCCTGGAGTTCTAAACATGCATCCCCGCGTCCTTGAGGTCACCGAACGGCTTATCGCCCGTAGCCGCGCCACGCGTGAGGCTTACCTTGCACTGATTCGTGGTGCTGCCAGCGACGGTCCCATGCGCGGCAAACTGCAATGCGCCAACTTCGCCCACGGCGTGGCCGGTTGCGGCACCGACGACAAGAACAGTCTGCGGATGATGAACTCCGCCAACATTGCGATTGTTTCGTCCTACAACGACATGCTCTCGGCGCACCAGCCGTACGAAGTCTTTCCTGAACAGATCAAAAAGGCCCTGCGCGAAATCGGCTCCGTCGGCCAGTTCGCTGGCGGCACCCCCGCCATGTGCGATGGCGTGACCCAGGGCGAGCCAGGCATGGAACTGAGCCTGCCGAGCCGCGAAGTGATTGCCCTGTCCACTGCCGTGGCGCTGTCTCACAACATGTTCGACGGCGCGCTGATGCTCGGCATCTGCGACAAGATCGTCCCGGGCCTGATGATGGGCGCGTTGCGTTTCGGTCATCTGCCAACGATCTTCGTGCCGGGCGGGCCGATGGTCTCGGGCATTTCCAACAAGCAGAAGGCCGATGTGCGCCAGCGTTATGCCGAAGGCAAGGCCAGCCGCGAAGAGCTGCTGGAATCGGAGATGAAGTCCTATCACAGCCCGGGTACCTGCACCTTTTACGGCACCGCCAACACCAACCAGTTGCTGATGGAAGTCATGGGCCTGCACTTGCCGGGCGCCTCTTTCGTCAACCCGAACACCCCGTTGCGTGATGCCCTGACCCGCGAAGCCGCGCATCAGGTCACGCGTCTGACCAAGCAGAGCGGCGACTTCATGCCGATCGGCGAAATCGTCGACGAGCGTTCGCTGGTCAACTCCATCGTGGCCCTGCACGCCACCGGCGGCTCGACCAACCACACGCTGCACATGCCAGCGATCGCCATGGCGGCGGGCATTCAATTGACCTGGCAAGACATGGCCGACCTCTCCGAGGTGGTGCCGACCCTGAGCCACGTCTACCCGAACGGCAAAGCCGACATCAACCACTTCCAGGCGGCGGGCGGCATGTCGTTCCTGATCCGCGAACTGCTGGAAGCCGGGCTGTTGCACGAAAACGTCAACACTGTTCTCGGTCATGGCCTGAGCCGCTACACCGTGGAACCGTTCCTTGATAACGGCGAACTGGTCTGGCGCGAAGGCCCGATCGAAAGCCTCGATGAAACCATCCTGCGTCCGGTGGCACGTGCGTTCTCGCCAGAGGGCGGCTTGCGGGTGATGGAAGGCAACCTCGGTCGCGGTGTCATGAAAGTGTCCGCTGTCGCGTTGGAAAATCAGGTCGTCGAAGCACCGGCCATGGTGTTCCAGGATCAGCAAGACCTGGCCGATGCGTTCAAGGCCGGTTTGCTCGAGAAGGATTTTGTCGCGGTGATGCGCTTCCAGGGCCCGCGTTCCAACGGCATGCCGGAGCTGCACAAGATGACGCCGTTCCTCGGCGTGCTGCAGGATCGCGGCTTCAAAGTCGCGCTGGTCACCGACGGGCGCATGTCCGGTGCGTCGGGGAAAATCCCGGCGGCGATTCACGTCAGCCCCGAAGCGTATGTGGGCGGCGCTTTGGCGCGGGTCCAAGAGGGCGATATCATCCGCGTCGATGGCGTCAAAGGCACTCTGGAGCTTAAGGTGGACGCCGAAGAATTCGCAGCGCGCGAACCTGCCAAGGGCCTGTTGGGCAATAACATCGGCAGCGGTCGCGAACTGTTTGGTTTCATGCGCATGGCCTTCAGCTCCGCAGAGCAGGGCGCCAGCGCCTTCACTTCTGCCCTGGAGACGCTTAATTGAAACTGGCTTTGGTCGGTGACATCGGTGGGACCAACGCACGTTTCGCGTTGTGGAAAAACCAGCAGCTGGAATCGATCCAGGTGCTGGCAACGGCCGACCATGCCAGCCCGGAAGAGGCGATTGCCCTCTACCTGAGCGGGCTTGGCCTGGCGCCGGGTTCGATCGGTTCGGTGTGCCTGTCGGTGGCCGGCCCCGTCAGCGGTGATGAATTCAAGTTCACCAACAATCACTGGCGACTCAGCCGCAAGGGGTTTTGCAAGACCTTGCAGGTGGATCAACTGTTGCTGGTCAACGACTTCTCGGCCATGGCGCTGGGCATGACCCGTTTGCAGCCGGACGAGTTTCGGGTGGTCTGCGAAGGCACGCCGGAACCGTTGCGGCCGGCGGTGGTGATCGGTCCGGGGACTGGCCTCGGTGTTGGCACGTTGCTGGATCTGGGCGAAGGTCGTTTCGCCGCGTTGCCGGGGGAGGGCGGTCACGTCGATTTGCCACTGAGCAGCCCACGGGAAACTCAGTTGTGGCAGCACATCTTCAATGAGATCGGTCATGTCAGCGCCGAAACGGCGTTGAGCGGCAGTGGTTTGCCGCGGGTCTATCGGGCGATTTGTGCGGTGGACGGTCATGAACCTGTGCTCGAAACACCGGAAGCGATCACGGCTGCCGGCCTGGCCGGCGATCCAATTGCCCTGGAAGTGCTTGAGCAGTTCTGCTGCTGGCTGGGTCGTGTGGCCGGCAACAACGTGCTGACCACGGGCGCGCGCGGCGGTGTGTACATCGTCGGCGGGGTGATTCCACGGTTCGCCGATTTCTTCATCGAAAGCGGTTTTGCCCGGTGCTTTGCCGACAAGGGCTGCATGAGCGATTATTTCAAAGGCATCCCGGTGTGGCTGGTGACGGCGCCGTATTCCGGCTTGATGGGGGCGGGCGTAGCGCTGGAGCAATCCAACCCCGCCTGAAATGCGATCAAAAATGTGGGAGCGGTTTTGTGGCGAGGGGATTTATCCCCGTTGGGTCGCGAAGCGGCCCTAAAAAAGGGGACTGCTGCGCAGTCCAACGGGGCGGTGCGACGTTTCGCTAAATCCCCTCGCCACAAAGCTCGCTCCCACAGTTGGTTTTGTGGTGTTTGTAGAATCAGCGCTTAAGGCATAATCCGCCCAATTCAAACAACAAGGATGCCGCCCCTGTGAGCTCAGTCAACAAGTCGATTTTGTTGGTCGATGACGATCAAGAGATACGCGAGTTGCTGGACACCTACCTGACCCGCGCGGGTTTTCAGGTGCGAACCACGCCGGACGGCGCAGGCTTTCGTCAGGCGATGAACGAGGCGCCGAGCGATCTGGTGATCCTCGATGTGATGCTCCCGGACGAAGACGGCTTCAGCCTCTGCCGCTGGATCCGCCAGCACCCGCGTCAGGCGCAGGTGCCGATTATCATGCTCACCGCCAGCTCCGACGAGGCCGACCGCGTCATCGGTCTGGAATTGGGCGCCGACGATTACCTTGGCAAACCCTTCAGCCCGCGTGAATTGCAAGCGCGCATCAAAGCCCTGTTGCGTCGCGCGCAGTTCGGGCAGGAACGTTCCGGCAGTGAAGTGCTGGCCTTCGATGACTGGCGGCTGGACATGGTCAGCCATCGCCTGTTCCACATCGACGGCGAAGAAGTGATTCTCTCCGGCGCCGATTTCGCGCTGCTGAAACTGTTCCTCGATCACCCTCAGGAAATCCTCGATCGCGACACCATCGGCAACGCCACCCGTGGCCGTGATTTGATGCCGCTGGATCGCATCGTCGACATGGCTGTCAGCCGGTTGCGCCAGCGCCTGCGCGACACCGAAAAACCGCCGCGACTGATCCGTACCGTGCGCGGCAGCGGCTACCAACTGGCCGCCAATGTGGTTGCCAGCAATGGCCACTGAATTTTTCCGCAAACTCGCCGCGCGGATTCCCGTGCCACGTTCGCTGCTCGGGCGGATGCTGTTGCTGACGCTGTTGGCAGTGTTGTTCGCCCAAACACTGTCGAGCGTGATCTGGGTCTCGCAACTGCGCGCCACCCAGCTTGAAGGGCTGGTCACCAGCGCCCGTAGCCTCGCTCATTCGATGACGGCCAGCGTCAGTTACTTTCGCTCTCTGCCGGTAGCGTTTCGGCCATTGGTACTCGACCAGTTGCGCAGCATGGGTGGCACCCGTTTTGTGGTGACGCTCAACGACAAACCCTTGGGCATGGAAGTGCTGCCGATCACCCCGCGCAAGGAAGCCGTGCTCAAAGCGGTGGACGAAGTGTTGCGCCAGTCCCTGGGCCAGGACATTGATATCTCGGTGACCTTCGTCAGCCCCGAAGACCTGCGGATCTTCAACGGCGGTCTGAAGCTCGATGAATTGCCGCGCTCCTGGGCGCACTACGCGCTGACCCTGGAACCGGTGAACCCGCCGGTATTGGTCACGCAAATCCAGATGGCACCGGGCGAGTGGCTGTACATCGCCTCACTGTTGCCCGAGCCCTACACCAGTCTTGAAGAGCAAGGCCTGCCGGCGCAGCAAGTCTGGTTCATCGTGCTCACCAGCGGCTTCTTGCTGTTGTTCATTGGCCTGCTGGTGCACTGGCAGAGCCGGCCGCTCAAGCGTTTGGCGCGGGCAGCACGGGACATGTCCCTCGGCGCGGAAGTCGAGCCAGTGGCCGAGGGTGGCGGCAGTGAAGTGATCGAGGTCGGCCGCGCCTTCAATGCGATGCGCGAACGCATCAGCCGTTACCTGACCGAGCGCAGCCAGTTGTTCAGCGCGATTTCTCATGACTTGCGCACGCCGATTACCCGCTTGCGGTTACGCGTTGAATTGCTCGAAGACGAAACGCTGCAAGCCAAGTTCGGCCGTGATCTGGATGAGCTGGAGCTGCTGGTCAAAGGCGCGCTGCAATGCGTGAAAGACACCGACATCCACGAAAACATCGAGCCGGTGGACCTCAACCATGTGCTTGATTGCCTGGTGGAACCGTATCTGGCGCCCAACGGCAATGGTCGCGTTACTCAACAAGGGCGTGCGCTGGCGGCGTATCCGGGGAAGCCGCTGGCGCTCAAGCGTTGCATCGGCAACCTGATCGACAATGCCTTGAAGTATGGCCAGAAAGCGCATTTGCACATTGATGACGACCCGAGTGCGTTCATCCTGCATGTGGACGATGAAGGGCCCGGCGTGCCGGAACAGCGGATGGAGCAAGTGTTCGAGCCGCACTTCCGCCTGGCCGGGCAGCAGCAGGGGTATGGGTTGGGGTTGGGGATTGCGCGAAATATTGCGCATAGCCATGGGGGTGAGGTCAGCCTGCAGAATTTGCGTGAGGGTGGGTTGAGGGTGACGTTGCATTTGCCGCGGTCGGTGGATTGAGTTTCTGCCTTTAGATCCACCCCCTCACCCTAACCCTCTCCCCAAGGGGTAGAGGGGACTGACCGAGTTGGTTTTTAGATATTCTGAGACCGAGGAAATAGAGTCGAACTCAGGCGTAGAAACCGATGGAGATCTGCTCCCTTTCCCCCTCTCCCCCGTGGGGAGAGGGCTGGGGTGAGGGGTGGCTCTTTGTCACAACCCAGTGACAAAACCTGCCCCCTTCGTTACAAGCCCACCACCGCCCGTTGTTTAGACTGCCCCCAGTCATAACAACAAAAAAGGCATCCCATGGACACCTTCCAACCCGCTTTCAGCAGTTGGCTGAACGCACCCGCCCATCAACAATGGCTCGCCGCCGAAGGCCTGCGCCTGCTGGCGTTTGCCAAGGCTTCAACGCTTCCCGAGGGCTTCGGCAATCTTGATGAAAAGGGCTGCCTGCCAGCCAACGCCCACGCCGAAACCATGAACACCGCGCGCATGACCCACAGCTTCGCCATGGCCCACATTCAGGGCTTGCCGGGTTTCGCCGAGCTGGTGGATCACGGCGTCAAAGCTCTCAGCGGCCCATTGCGTGACGCCGAACATGGCGGCTGGTTCGCTGCCCCCGAGCATCGTGACGGCAACACCGATAAAGCCGCTTACCTGCACGCCTTTGTCGCGCTGGCCGCCAGTTCTGCGGTTGTCGCTCAGCGTCCCGGCGCGCAGGCCTTGCTCGACGATGCCGTCCGCATCATCGATGCGCATTTCTGGAGCGAAGAGGAGGGCGCGATGCGCGAATCCTTCAACCGCGACTGGAGTGAAGAGGAAAGCTATCGCGGCGCCAACAGCAACATGCACGCCACCGAAGCCTTTCTTGCGTTGGCGGATGTCACTGACGACAACCGCTGGCTGATCCGCGCCCAGCGCATCGTCGAGCGCGTCATCCACGGTCACGCCGCTGCCAACGATTACCTGGTGGTCGAGCATTTCGACCGCGACTGGCAACCCTTGCGCGAATACAACCACGACAACCCGGCCGATGGTTTTCGCCCCTACGGCACCACGCCGGGTCACGGTTTCGAATGGGCCCGGCTGATACTGCATCTCGAAGCGGCGCGGGTTAAGGCCGGAATGCTGACGCCGGGCTGGCTCGCCAGCGACGCGCAAAAACTCTTCGACCACAACTGCCGTCACGGCTGGGATGTCGACGGGGCGCCGGGGATTGTCTACACCCTCGACTGGGACAATCGCGCCGTGGTTCGCCATCGCCTGCACTGGACCCATTGCGAAGCCAGCGCCGCCGCCAGCGCGCTGCTTAAACGCACCGGTGATGCGCAATACGAACGCTGGTATCGACTGTTTTGGGAATTCTGCGACAGCCATTTCATCGATCGCGAAAGCGGTAGCTGGCGCCACGAGCTCGATCCGCAGAACCGCCCGAGCGCCGATATCTGGGCGGGCAAACCCGACCTTTATCACGCCTGGCAAGCCGTACTGATCCCGCGGTTGCCTCTGGCGCCAAGCATGGCGACTGCCCTGGCACAGTTATCCCAGAGCGCTCCTGTGTAACCATGTGGTGACATTCGAGCGTCCCTTCGTTACCTGCGAAGGGATCACTCCTGTTTAGAATCCTATGCAGCGCAAGCACCAGACTTGCATGCATAACAACAAGAAAGGTACTACTAGATGAATGCGATTTCTCGCCTCGCTACTGTCATTTCTCTCGCTTCACTGCTTCCCCTGTCTGCATTCCCGCTGAGTACGCTTGCTGCCGATTCCAAAGGTTCGGTGGAAGTCGTTCACTGGTGGACCTCTGGTGGTGAAAAGGCTGCGGTCGATGTCCTGAAGGCCCAAGTCGAAAAAGACGGCTTTACCTGGAAGGACGGCGCAGTCGCCGGTGGCGGCGGTTCCACTGCCATGACCGTACTCAAAAGCCGCGCCGTCGCCGGCAACCCGCCGGGCGTTGCGCAGATCAAAGGTCCGGACATCCAGGAGTGGGGCAGCACTGGCCTGCTCAGCACCGACACCCTCAAAGAGGTTTCCAAGTCCGAAGGCTGGGATGGCCTGCTGTCGAAGAAAGTCTCCGACACCGTCAAGTACGAAGGTGACTACGTCGCCGTGCCGGTGAACATTCACCGCGTCAACTGGCTGTGGATCAACCCGGAAGTCTTCAAGAAAGCCGGGATCGAAAAAGCCCCGACTACCCTCGAAGAATTCTATGCCGCTGGCGACAAGCTCAAAGCCGCAGGCTTCATTGCGCTTGCCCACGGTGGCCAGCCTTGGCAGGACAGCACCGTGTTTGAAGACGTGGTGCTCTCGGTCATGGGCGCTGACGGTTACAAGAAAGCCCTGGTAGATCTGGATCAGAAAACCCTCTCGGGCGCCGAGATGACCAAGTCGTTCGCCGAGCTGAAAAAACTCACCGGTTACATGGACCCGAACCGTGCCGGTCGTGACTGGAACATCGCTGCCGCCGACGTCATCAACGGCAAGGCCGGTATGCAGATGATGGGCGACTGGGCCAAGAGCGAATGGACCGCTGCCAAGAAAGTAGCGGGCAAGGACTACCAGTGCGTGCCATTCCCGGGCACCGAAAAAGCCTTCACCTACAACATCGATTCCCTGGCGGTGTTCAAGCTCAAGGCCGATCGCAAAGGTGACATCGCCGCTCAACAAGACCTGGCCAAGGTCGCGCTGGGCAAAGACTTCCAGAAAGTCTTCAGCATCAACAAAGGCTCGATCCCGGTGCGTACCGACATGCTTAACGACATGAGCGGTCTGGGCTTCGATTCCTGCGCTCAAGCGGCGGCCAAGGATTTCCTTGCAGACGAGAAGACTGGCGGCCTGCAACCGAGCATGGCGCACAACATGGCCACTTCCCTGGCCGTGCAGGGCGCGATTTTCGATGTGGTGACCAACTTCATGAATGACAAGAATGCTGATCCGGCGACGGCCAGCAAGCAACTGGCATCGGCCGTCAAAGCCGCCCAGTAATCCCTGACACCGCGTGACCTTGTAGGAGCAAGGCTTGCCCGCGATAGCTGACTGACATTCAACACAGATGTCGTCTGTTACACCGCTATCGCGAGCAAGCTCGGCTCCTACAAGGGATCGCCGTGCGGATTTCATTTCTCTTCACCTGGATTATCCCGATGAGCTCTGTGGCGGTTTTCAGCAAAGCCTCACCGTTCGACGCACTGCAGCGCTGGCTCCCCAAACTGGTTTTGGCGCCAAGCATGCTGATCGTCCTGGTTGGTTTTTACGGTTACATCATCTGGACATTCGTTCTGTCCTTCACCAATTCGAGCTTCATGCCGAGCTACAAATGGGTCGGCCTGCAGCAATACATCCGCCTGATGGACAACGATCGCTGGTGGGTCGCGAGCAAAAACCTCGCGGTCTTCGGTGGCATGTTCATCGGCATCAGCCTGGTGCTCGGCGTCTTCCTTGCAGTGCTGCTGGATCAGCGCATTCGCAAGGAAGGTTTCATCCGCACCGTTTACCTGTACCCGATGGCGCTCTCGATGATCGTCACCGGTACCGCGTGGAAATGGCTGCTCAACCCAGGGCTGGGCCTGGACAAGATGCTGCGTGACTGGGGCTGGGAAGGCTTCCGTCTCGACTGGCTGGTGGATCAGGATCGCGTGGTGTATTGCCTGGTGATCGCCGCCGTGTGGCAAGCCTCCGGGTTTGTGATGGCGATGTTCCTGGCCGGCCTGCGGGGTGTCGATCAATCGATCATCCGTGCCGCGCAAGTCGACGGTGCGAGCCTGCCGACCATCTATTTGAGAATCGTGTTGCCGAGCCTGCGCCCGGTGTTCTTCAGCGCCTTCATGATCCTCGCGCACATCGCGATCAAGAGCTTCGACCTGGTGGCGGCAATGACCGCTGGCGGCCCGGGCTACTCGTCCGACCTGCCCGCGATGTTCATGTATTCCTTCACTTTCAGCCGTGGCCAGATGGGCATTGGTTCGGCCAGCGCCATGATGATGCTGGGCGCGATCCTGGCGATTCTGGTGCCGTACCTGTACTCCGAATTGCGAGGCAAACGCCATGAGTAATCAACTCGGCAAACCAGCCTTGAGCTTCAGCCGAATCGCCATCTACGCCACGCTGTTGCTGGCCGCCGCGATCTACCTGATCCCGCTGGTGGTGATGCTGCTGACCAGTTTCAAATCCCCGGAAGACATCCGCACCGGCAACCTGCTGAGCTGGCCGCAAGTGATTGACGGCATCGGCTGGATCAAGGCCTGGGACGTTGTCGGCGGCTACTTCTGGAACTCGGTAAAAATCACCGTGCCGGCGGTTCTGATCTCCACCTTCATCGGCGCCATGAACGGTTACGTACTGTCGATGTGGCGCTTCCGGGGTTCGCAACTGTTCTTCGGTCTGCTGCTGTTCGGCTGCTTCCTGCCGTTCCAGACCGTGCTGTTGCCAGCCTCGTTCACCCTCGGCAAGTTCGGCCTGGCCAACACCACCACCGGCCTGGTGCTGGTGCACGTGGTCTACGGCCTGGCGTTCACCACGCTGTTCTTCCGCAACTACTACGTGAGCATTCCGGATGCGCTGGTCAAGGCTGCACGCCTTGATGGCGCGGGCTTCTTCACGATTTTCTGGAAGATCCTGCTGCCGATGTCGATCCCGATCGTGATGGTCTGCCTGATCTGGCAGTTCACTCAGATCTGGAATGACTTCCTGTTCGGCGTGGTCTTCGCCAGTGGCGATGCCCAGCCGATTACCGTGGCCCTGAACAACCTGGTCAACACCAGCACCGGGGCCAAGGAATACAACGTTGATATGGCCGCCGCGATGATCGCCGGGCTGCCGACACTGCTGGTCTACATTTTCGCTGGCAAGTATTTCCTGCGTGGGCTGACGTCCGGCGCGGTCAAGGGGTAGAACAATGGCAACTCTCGAATTACGCAACGTCAACAAGACCTACGGCGCCGGTTTGCCGGACACCCTGAAAAACATCGAACTGAAGATCGATGACGGTGAGTTCCTGATCCTGGTTGGCCCGTCGGGCTGCGGTAAATCCACGCTGATGAACTGCATCGCCGGTCTGGAAAACATCAGCGGCGGCGCGATCCTGGTGGATGACGCCGACATCAGCGGCATGAGCCCCAAAGATCGTGACATCGCCATGGTGTTCCAGTCCTACGCGCTGTACCCGACGATGAGCGTGCGCGACAACATCGCGTTCGGCCTGAAGATTCGCAAAATGCCCGCCGCCGAAATCGACGAAGAAGTCGCTCGCGTGGCCAAGCTGTTGCAGATCGAACATTTGCTCGCCCGTAAACCCGGTCAGCTCTCTGGTGGCCAGCAACAGCGCGTGGCGATGGGCCGTGCCCTGGCGCGGCGGCCGAAGATTTACCTGTTCGACGAACCGCTGTCCAACCTCGACGCCAAGCTGCGCGTCGAGATGCGCACCGAAATGAAACTGATGCATCAGCGCCTGAAAACCACCACGGTCTACGTGACCCACGAC
>Ga0255334_1000571_pt1 | contig 26728 bp, 22 predicted proteins | sample EtOH5_35cm_T3_12_FD_202080 | JGI IMG/M metagenome (GOLD analysis project Ga0255334, IMG submission 202080) | Sandy soil microbial communities from University of British Columbia, Vancouver, Canada - EtOH5_35cm_T3_129 | ecosystem: Engineered > Artificial ecosystem > Sand microcosm > Unclassified ... | reverse complement strand
GTGGCTCGGCATGCCCTCGCTCCGGTCCTGCTCCGTGGGCCCGCCGCCATCGGCCATCCATGGCCGGGGGCGGCTAACCCGGCATCCATGCCGGGTTGCCCACTGCGCAGAACCTCCACTCGGCCTCTCGAGGGGGCGAGTACCGCAAAAGCACCGCGAGGCGGCCTACCGGCCGGCCTGCCTCTTCAAGCGTACGCATTCCCCCTGTGGGAGCGGGCTTGCTCGCGAAAAACGTCCGGACACCGCGTTCATTCAGACAGCACGCGTAATCGTTCACGTTTTTCGCGAGCAAGCCCGCTCCCACAGGTATAACGCCGGGCTTTTGATCTTGCTTTTGATCTTGCTTTTGATCTTGATCTGCCCCGTCGGAAGGCCGAGCGCAGGTTCTGCGCAGTGGGCACCGCGGCAAGGATGCCGCGGTAGCCGCCCCCGGCCATGGATGGCCGATGGCGGCGGGCCCACGGAGCAGGACCGGAGCGAGGGTACCCTGAGCCTAGGCGAAGGGCCGTACGTCAGGGGCCAAAGCGTTTTGGTTACTTTGGCGCTTTTCCAAAGTGACCCGCCGTAAGGGCGGAACCCTAAGTCGCCATCACCGCAGCAACGGATATGTCCCCCAACCTCAAGTCAACAGCAAGACACCCATTCAATGCCCGCGAATGTAATGCTCCAACTGCCGAATCAAATCCGCCTGCTCAACGATCGCTTCCTTGACCAAATCCCCAATCGATAACAGCCCCATCAGTTCGCCACCCTCCATCACCGGCAAATGACGCAGATGACTGTCAGTCATCACCGCCATGCAACGCTCGATACTCTGCTGACTGTCAGCCGTCACCACCGGCGCGCTCATGATGTCGCGCACCGGCGTACCGACCGAAGAGCGCCCCTGCAAAACCACCTTACGCGCATAGTCACGCTCGCTGATCACGCCGACCACTTGCCCGGCCTCGATCACCGGAAGCGCGCCCACGTTCTTTTCGGCCATGATCCTCAGCGCTTCAAGCACCATTTCATCCGGCGCGATGCTATGCACCTGACGGTTTTGCACGACCTTGAGTTTCAGCAATTGTGCGGCTGTTTTCATAAATGCCTCCGATGCGGATACGCGACGCTGTTGAACAGGCTCAAGCCACCCCGACTTCCACCACGCCGCTGTTCAACCGCACGGGCCAGACACGCAGACGCTGTTGCGGATACTCCAGGCAGCTGCCGTCCTCAAGGCGGAAATGCTGTTTGTAGATTGGCGATGCAACCACCAGATCACCCTTGATGCTGCCGACCAACCCGCGACCGATCACATTGGCCCCGGACTGCGGGTCATGGTTGTCGATGGCGTAGAGAGTCCGCCCCCCGGCACCCGGCAGGTAGAACAACGCCACTTGCGCGCCGTCGAGCCAGACCACAACGCCGGAGTTGCTGACCAAGTCCTGTTGCTCGCACACTGTTTGCCAGGCCTCGGGGTTTTCCAGGGAATCGATGCGTTGGGTATTGGACTGGCTCATCAGGCAATCTCCTCGGTAACAGGGATAAGGTTGAGTTCGGCGGCCATGATCGGGCGCCGCTGGCCGCGTTCCTGGACAAAGTGGATGTCCGGGTCCGGGCGTTTATCGTTGACGAAGGTACGGAAGCGTTTGAGTTTTTCCGGATCTTTGAGGGCGTTGGCCCATTCGCATTCATAGCGATTGACCACCAGTTGCATCTGCGATTCGAGCTCTTCACCCAGCCCGAGGCTGTCGTTGATGATCACATCCTTGAGGTAATCGAGGCCGCCCTCCAGGCTTTCGCGCCAGACCGAGGTGCGCTGCAATTTGTCGGCGGTGCGAATGTAGAACATCAGGAAGCGGTCGATGTAGCGGATCAGGGTCGCGTCGTCGAGGTCGGTGGCGAACAGCTCGGCGTGACGCGGACGCATGCCGCCGTTGCCGGCGATGTACAGGTTCCAGCCTTTCTCCGTGGCGATCACGCCAACGTCTTTGCTCTGGGCCTCGGCGCATTCCCGGGTGCAACCGGACACCGCGAATTTGAGCTTGTGCGGCGAGCGCAGGCCCTTGTAGCGGTCCTCGATGGTCAAGGCCATTTGCACGCTGTCTTGCACGCCATAACGGCACCAGGTGCTGCCGACGCAAGACTTCACAGTGCGGGTGGATTTGCCGTAGGCGTGCCCGGTTTCGAAACCGGCTTCAATCAGTTCGGCCCAGATGTCCGGCAACTCATGCAACTGCGCGCCGAACAGGTCGATACGCTGGCCGCCGGTGATTTTGGTGTAGAGGTCGTATTTCTTCGCCACCACACCGATCGCGATCAGTTTGTCGGCAGTAATCTCGCCACCGGGAATCCGTGGTACCACCGAATAGGTGCCGTTTTTCTGCATGTTGGCCATGAAGGTGTCGTTGGTGTCCTGCAGCGGTACCAGCGACGCGTCCATGATCGGCTGGTTCCAGCACGACGCGAGGATCGAGCCCACCGCCGGTTTGCACACGTCGCAACCGGTGTGGCCGCGGCCATGCTTGGCCAGCAGTTCCTCGAAGGTGATCACCCCTTCTACTCGCACCAGCGCATAAAGCTCCTGACGGGTATAGGCGAAGTGTTCGCACAGGCTTTTGTCGACGCTGACGCCACGGGCGATCAACTCATGTTCGAAAACCTGCTTGAGCAGCCCGGCACAACCACCGCAACCGGTGCAGGCCTTGGTCTGCGACTTGAGCAGGCCGAGGTCGGTGCAGCCACCGTCGATGGCCGAGCAAATGGAGCCCTTGGTGACGTTGTGGCACGAGCAGACTGTGGCCGCTTCGGGCAACGCGCCCGGGCCCAGGGTCGGTGCGCCTTCGGACGACGGCAGAATCAGGCTGGCGGGTTCCGCCGGCAGCGCAATCGCGTTCTGCATGTATTGCAGCAGTGTGTCGTAATAGCTGTTGTCACCCACCAGCACCGCACCGAGCACGTGTTTGCCGGTCGCATCCACCACCAGGCGACGATAGCTGGCCGTGGTTTCGTCGATGAACTGATAACTGCGCGAGCCCGGCGTGCTGCCGTGGGCGTCGCCGATGGAGCCGACATCGACGCCCAGCAGTTTGAGCTTGGTCGACATGTCCGCGCCCATGAACGGCTCGGCGGTTTCGTTGCACAGCAATGCGGCAACACCGCGCGCCATTTGGTAGCCCGGGGCGACCAGGCCGAAAATGCTGCCGTTCCATGCGGCACATTCGCCGATGGCATAGATGTTCGGATCGCTGCTCTGGCATTGGTCATCAATCACCACGCCGCCGCGCGGGCCGACTTCCAGCGAGCATTGGCGGGCCAGTGCGTCTTGCGCACGGATACCGGCGGAAAACACGATCAGGTCGGTTTCAAGAAATTCGTCATTGGCGAAGTTCATCCGGTAGCGGTATTCCTCACCTGCGCTGATCGATTGCGTGCCGCGCGACAAATGCACGCCGACGCCGAGCCGTTCGATCTGCGCCTTGAGCGCCAGGCCACCGTATTCGTCCAGTTGCACCGGCATCAGGCGCGGGGCGAATTCCACCACATGCGCTTCCAGCCCCAGGGTTTTCAGGGCGTTGGCCGCTTCCAGTCCCAGCAAGCCACCGCCAACCACCACACCGCGTCGGGCGTTGCTGGCCGCGGCACGAATGGCGTCGAGGTCTTCAAGGGTGCGATACACCAGGCGCGAATCGCCCTCGGCGCCTTCGATCGGCGGCACAAACGGATAGGACCCGGTGGCCAGCACCAATTTGTCGTAGGAGACACAGCCTTGCGCGGTGATCACCTGGCGGCGTGCGCGGTCGATTTCCAGGACCGGAGCCCCCAGATGCAGGGTTACGCCCGGGGTCTGGTACAGCGAGGCTTCACCGAGGGCCAGCGACTCGGCATCACGGCCGGAGAAATACTCGGAAAGGTGCACGCGGTCGTAGGCACGCATCGGCTCCTCGCTGAACACGTGCAGCCGATAGTGATCAAGGGCACCGCGTTCGATCAGCTGTTCGACACAATGATGTCCGACCATGCCATTGCCGATCACGATCAGCGTTTGCAGCTTGTTCAAAGTGGCAACATTGGAATTCATAAGAGACACCCGTCGATAGCTGTTCAAAAAGCAAAAAAAAACGCCTGAAACCTTGCGGTTCCAGGCGTCTTTGCCTGTTCATTTACGGTGCTAAGTCAGGCATCTATGCCGGAACCACCGATGTTGCCCACGACCTGTTCGGCCAATCGATCGTCGTTGACCGAGGGGGCTGCCCACTCGACTGCGTCACAGTGGGCCTGAACAGTGTCTTGCAGACTTTGTGCCAGTCGGCGATTGGCAGTCCTTGCGCCCGTAAACGTTGACCACAGGTGTCGATGAACGCCCGATATTTGCCTTCGCATAGTGCAGCGCAGGGGTGCGCGGCCTTATAAAAGTGCACAAAGGCGATCCCATTCCGGTTCAGAATTTGCCACCCAACGGGTATTCGATCGCCAGGCGGAGCTGATTGGCGTCCAGTTCTGCTTGAGCCGCATTCCCGCGATGAACCGCATGGCGCAGGCTGAACGCGAGGTTTTTCGCAACGCCCGACTGCACCACATATTTGGCCTGTAGATCACGCTCCCAATGCTTGCCACCCTGCCCGTAACCCAGCCATTTGTAGCCGCCGTTCGGGTCCATATCAGTACCGTCGATGCCGCTGCCGCGCACGTACAGTGCGCCGAAGCTAAGGCCGGGAATGCCATAACCGGCCATGTTCAGGTCATAACGCGCTTGCCAGGAAGCCTCCCGGGGCGCGTTGAAATCGGACAGCGCCACGGCGTTGCTCAAGTAGATCGCGCCACGGGTCACGTAATCGAAGGGCGTGTCGCCATCGACCTTTTGATACCCCAGCCCGAAGCTGTGGGCCCCGAGTTTGTAGGTCGACAGCAAACTCCAGGTGGTATTGTCGATGCGGCCGGACAAGGCTTTGCCAGTGTCCTGGGTTCGGTACAAATTGAGATCAAAGATCAGGTCCTGGCCTTCCGCCAATGGCTGGGTGTAGACCGCGCCCAGGTAGTGCTGGCGCCAGGTGTCGGCGTAGTCCGCGCTGAACAGGCTGGCGTTGAGCCCTTTGACCGCCGTGTTGCGCACCCCCACCAGATCGAAGCTGTCGCCCTGTTTGCCGTTGGAGTAATTGACCACAAACCCTTGGTCATGACTGGTGGCATTGCGGTCGGTGCTCTCGTTGAAATGTCCGCCATACAGGGTCGTGGCGGGCAGTTCGCGACTGGTCAGCAGCCAGCCGGTGGCGGTCTCCGGTAGCAAGCGGCTGTCGGATGAACCGAACACGGGGGTTTTTACCCGCTGCTCGCCGTAACGCAATTCCGTCGAGGAAAACCGCAGCTTGCCCACGGCGCCGCCTCGGCTGAACTCATCCTTGGGGTGCCCGTCATTGTCCACCCCCAACACCCGCGCCTTGCCGGCCCGGCCGCCGCCGCTGTCCAGTTCCCAGCCGGAATAGACATGGGCATCCAGGCCCAGCCCTACGGTGCCGGTGGTGTAGCCGGACATGAAATCGGCCATCAGGCCATAGGCCCATTCCTCGGCCAGGTCACTGCGTTCGGATCGGGGCTTGAAGGCATTGCGCGCGCCATTGCTCAGTGAGCCGTGTTCATAGTCGCGACGGTCGTAGAGGCTGCGGTTGAGCAGGCTCCATTGACTGTCTTCGATAAAGCCTTTTGCGGTGTCTTGCTCTGAAGCCAGGGCGAGCAGGGACTGCCCGCCCAATGCCAGTAGCAGGGTGTGCGTCGATAGGGTTTTCACAGTGCAACTCCACAGAATTCCGGGTCTGCAAGGTGTCCCGCCGAACGGGGGACACCCTTGGGCACGTCAGAGGTATTTGAGGATCGCGATATCGCGACGGCGCTGTTTGAGGTTGGCGAACCAGCGCGTCGGGAAGAACAGCAACACCCCGAGGATCACACTCCACAGCCACACCGTGGGCAGGTTGTCGAAGCCATAGTAGGCCCCCTGATTGGCACCCCAGATCGACACTGCCGCCAGGTACATCGCCTTGAGTACGTACAAGTGCAGCAAATAGAAGAACATCGGCGCCCCGCCGTAAATCGCCAGGGTCGCGGTGGACCAGCGATCCTGGAGCTTCTCGAACAGCGCCAGCAAGATCAGCGAAAGGCCAATCGTCGGCATCAGGAACATCAGCGAGGGCGGGTACTTCTTGGCGCTCATGAAACTCATGAAGGTGCGCAGCGAGTCACCAGTCTGCACCCAGGGTTTCTCGCCATAAACGTTGAGGTAGCGAATGAACACGAACGCCACCAGCAGGCCGGCGCCCAGTTTGAGCAGGCAGGAAATCCGCTCGGCCGAGTCCATGTCCTTGCCGAACCATGGCCCGATCCCCCACCCCAGCAGGATCACGCCAATCCAGGGCAATACCGGGTATGTGGTGCGGGCCCGGGTGAAATCGGTGATGTCGATAAACACCCGCTGATGCAGGATCGACCACGGCACGAAGAACGGCGACTCCGGTCCCACGATCACGCCATCAAGCAGGTTGTGCCCGGCGACAATCGCCACGCCGAGCACGATCAGCCAACCGCGTTTGAAGTGCAGCAACCCGGCGAGCACGATCATGCATATGCCGATACACCAGATCACCTGCAGCCACAGGGTCTTGGGCGGGAACTCGGCGTTCCAGGCAAAGCACACAAAGGTGACTTCCAGAAACACCAGGAACAACCCGCGCTTGAGCAGGAACACCGAGGTTTCTTTCGCCGTGTGCTTCTGGCTGTAGAGCCAGGCTGACAAACCGGTGAGGAAGATGAACGCCGGGGCGCAGATTTCACTGAGCATTCGGGTGAAGTACAGGTCCGGAGTGACACTTAACGCATCGATCGGGTCGGTCACCTGACGGTGCAGCAGAAAGGTTTCCCGCACATGGTCGATCAGCATCAACAGCATGACGAAACCGCGCAGGGCGTCGATCGCCAGCATTCGGGTGTTGGCCTTGACGACACTGGTTGCAAACGCAGGGGAAGCGGTTGTCGCCTGCCCTGCCAATCCTGAAGATGGGGTCATATCAGTCACTCATGTAGTGGTCGAGGGGTCAGGCCTGTTTCTTCAGCCTGGCGACTTCCGATGCCGGCAGCTGCGACGGCGCGCGCGGCAACGGCGTCTGGCCCTGTGATCGATAGAACGACAGTGTCGAACTGAAGCTCTTTATATCGAACGGTTCGGCCTTGCCTTGAGGACTGATGCGTTCGCCGGGCGTGCGGTCCTTGTATTCCACGGCCACCACGTAGGTGCCCTGCCATGGCAGCTCGAAGCTGACTTTGCCCGCGGCATCGGTGCGCTGGGTAAACACTTCGCCGGAGCCGGTTTCCAGCACCACGTCCTGGTCGGCCAACGGTTTGGACGCATAGAACACCTGGAACTGCGCCTTGCCTGCATCGGCGACGCCGGTCGGCACGATGTCCAGGGTCAGTTCCGGGGTGCGCGCGCGCAAGTCACCGACCCAACGGGTTGCCGGTGTCCAATGAGTCTTCAGCGCCTTGTCCGCCTCATGGATATCGAAGATCGGATAGTGTGGGTCCTGGGCCAGCAGCGAATCATCTGCCCGGGTTTGATGGGCCACCGCAAACGCCTGACGCTGCAAGGTCAGCGTTAATGGCTGGGACCGGTTGCTGATCGACCAGCCCTTGAGTTGCTGAAACCGGTCCATCCCGCCCGGCGTGACTTCCAGCATGTTCTTGTCATATTCCCCGTAGTACAACGCCAGGGGTTGGCCGGGTGGTTGTTCGTACCAGATTTGATGCGCCTCGCTGCTGCTCGCCAGCAGGAGGACGCCGTAACCCAATAGTGCTTTTGCGTTGCTCATTCGCATTTTTTACGCTCCGATTGGTGTTATTCAACGGGTCGTTGCCGCCTCGTTTTATCGAAACCAGCCAGACAACAAACCGTTCCCCTCTCTCTGAACGCATTACAGCGCAGAGACTTTTGCGCTTTGCTCTGAAATCCGCGCGTACGGAGCAATCGGCAACTGTTTTTGTGGCTTGAAACAGCCGTTTATGCGGCTTGCGCCAGGATGAAGCGCCTTGGGCCGTTGTGCCGGCCTGATGTCCAAACGCAGTGCAATTGCGAATACAACGGTGGGAGCGAGCCTGCTCGCGAAGAGGTCGTTACATTCAACATCTCTGTTGACTGTGACGCCGCCATCGCGAGCAGGCTCGCTCCCACAGGGGGGGCATGTTGGGATTGGGAATGGGGGTTGGTTCAGTGGCGCAGCAATTTGCGCAGCGGCACGCCGTCCTTGAGCACCGGAGATTTGATGACGATGTAACTGAAGTACTTGGAGATGCCGATGTTCTTGTCCAGCAGGCTTTCGATCACTTCCTGATAATGCTGGATGCTGCGGGTCATGAAGCGCACCAGGTAATCGTAGCCACCGCTGATCAAATGGCATTCAAGCACTTCGTCCACCAAGCGGATGTTGGACTCGAACTTGGCGAAGTCTTCGCGCTTGTGGTCACTCAAGGTGATTTCGGTAAACACCGTCACCGAATCGGTGATCTTGGCCAGGTTCAGGTGCGCCTTGTAGCTGGAAATATACCCGGCCGACTCAAGCCGTTTGACCCGTTGCAGGCAGGGACTGGCCGACAACCCCACCGCATCGGCCAGGCTGACGTTGGTCATGCGCCCGTCCTTTTGCAGCTCCACCAGGATGCTGATGTCGATTCGGTCCAGTTTGACTAACCCTTCCATTGCGTACCTCTTGACTGCCGTTTGTAAGACAATCTTCTAGCAAAATCAGCGCCGTAAAGACAGCTGATGCTGAGCCACCAGATCCGCCATGCTGTTAATACAGTAATCCGCAGCGCACGGCGTGGGCTGTTTTGAGCGGCCGCGACAGATCAGGCACACGTCCTTGGCCGTCTGTCGATCGGCCGAAGGTCGGGTCACGTGCAGGATGTTGCCGGCTTCAAAAGCGTTAGCCTTTAACCACTGCGGATCGAGTAAAGGGTCGCTGGCCAGTGAAATGAAATCGTCAGGCATGATCCCCAATCGTTCACACAGCAGTCCTCGATCCTCGGCATCCCGGTCGCCGTGCACCAGCAAGCGGTAGAACTTGCGCAGGTACAACATCGCGCCGGGCGCGTCCTCGAACAGCGACCAGCCGGCCACCGAACGGGCAAAGCTCATGCCCTCCTCCCAACTGGCTTTCAGGCCCCAACGCTCGGCCAGCTGGCGATGGGCGAAACACAGTACGCCACTAAAGCCCAGTTCAGCGAACCGCGGATACAGCGCTCGCACCACCTCGCTGTATTCGGCCAGCACCTGTTCCCTGTCCGGGTGACCGCCTCGGCTGTCCAGCAGCGGTTGCAGTGCCGTCCAGACACCCGAGTCCCGATCGACCAGGACCTCATCGCAATCGATGAGCAGTGCTCGATATTCAGTCAGCCCCATGGTGCGCAAAGCCTCCGATGATGCATTCCATCAATCCATGCTCCATAAACGCTCACGGACGATGCCTTGTGGCACCGCCCCGAGCGGCCATGAGGTCAGTTCAAGACCCGTGCCAATGCCGCTTCAAGAATCTGCAGCGCTTCATCGACCTGTTCTTCGGTGGTCACCAGCGGCGCAAGGAAGCGCAACACGTTGCGGTACACACCGCATTTGATCACCAGCAAACCACCGACCCGGGCTTCATCGATCAGTCGCTGATTCAGGTCAGCGTCCGGCGTGCGGGCCGCGTCATCCTTGATCAGTTCGATCGCCAGCATGAACCCGGTGCCGCGCACGTCGCCGATTTGCCCGTGACGAGCCTGCAAACGCAGCAGGCCTTGGCGCAAACGCTCACCGAGTGCTTCGCCGCGGGTCAGCAGCTGTTCTTCCTCGAAGGCCTCGATCACCGCCAGCGCAGCGGCGCAGGACAAGGCGTTGCCACCGTACGTGCCGCCCAGGCCACCGGGCAGCGGCGCGTCCATGATCTCGGCCTTGCCGACCACCCCGGACAACGGCAAGCCGCCGGCCAAGCTCTTGGCGACGGTCACCAGGTCCGGCTGAATGCCGGCGTGCTGGAAACCGAACCACTTGCCGGTACGGCCGAAACCGGTCTGGATTTCATCGAGAATCAGCACGATGCCGTGCTTTTCCGTCAGCACGCGCAGGGCCTGGAGAAACTCCGCCGGTGCTGACAGGAAACCGCCGTCGCCCTGCACCGGTTCGATGATGATCGCGGCGACACGCTCAGGGGCAACCTGGGTGGCCAGCAACTCGTCGAGGGCCTTGAGCGCCATCTCGCTGGTGACGCCGCGATAGGCATTTGGATACGGGGTGTGGAAGACCTCCGGCGCGAACGGCCCGAAGTTCTGCTTGTACGGCTGGCTCATGCCGGTCAGCGTGGTGCCGAGCAAGGTGCGGCCGTGGAAACCGCCGCGGAAGGCGATCACCGCCGAGCGATTGGTGTGGGCGCGGGCGATCTTCACCGCGTTTTCCACCGCTTCGGCACCGGAGGTAAAGAACGCCGCTTTATACGCTTCTTGACTACCGATCATTTCGCACAGGCGTTGGGCCAGGTCCAGATAAGGCTTATAGGCCACCACCTGGAAACAGGCGTGAGAAACCTTTTGCAATTGCGCCTGCACCGCGGCGACCACCTTCGGGTGGTTGTGACCGATATTCAGCACACCGATGCCGCCGACAAAATCCAGGTAGCGCTTGCCGTCCACGTCCCATAACTCGGCACCTTGGGCGCGATCGATCACCAACGGGTGAGCGGTAACCAGGCCACGCGGCACGAATTGATCGCGCTGACGGAGCAAATGAGGGGTTTCGTCGACTTTGCTATTCATGGCATTTCCCATCGTGAGTCCGGCAACCGGGAGGTGGTTGCGATGGTGTTCAGGTTAAGCCTTGCGCGAAACGATCTACGCCGAACTTGGCCCCTGAGAAATTCGGATCGACTGTTTTCACCCTGCCAAACGGCAGATTCCTTTCGCCCGCCGAATCTGCCGGGCGGTCGCCGATCGAACATCACGAAACCCGTTTAACCCGGCCCTTTCGACAGATCCTGCGCCGACGTTGCGCGATGATGTTCAGCACCTTCATCCCTTCAGGACATGCCCATGGCCCTGCTTTATAAAGCTGACCCTGTGCGCGGCGAACAGTGGAAAGCGCTGTTCGCCAAACACGCCCCGGATATCGAATGGCGCGCCTGGCCAGACATCGGTGATCCCGCGGACATCGAATACCTCGCCGCCTGGCAGGCACCCGACGATCTAGAGGCGTTGCTGCCGAATCTGAACGTGTTGTTCGCGTTGTCGGCCGGGGTCGATCAACTGGACCTCAGTCGCTTGCCCGCGAGATTGCCGGTGGTGCGCCTGCTGGACCCGGGCATCACCCGCGGCATGTGCGAGTACGCCAGTTTTGCGGTGCTGAGCCTGCACCGGGACATGCTGCGTTATCGTCAGCAACAAATGGCGCGGTGCTGGCAGGCGCACTTGCTGCAACCGGCGGCCACGCGGCGGGTCGGGGTCATGGGCCTTGGCACCCAGGCTCAGCAGATTCTGGCGACCTTGCAGCCCCTGGGCTTTGCCTTGTCGGGCTGGGCGCGCAGTGCGCATCAGGTCACTGGCGTGGAGTGTTACGCCGGTCGCGAGCAACTGCCGGCGTTTCTCAGCCAGTGCGACATTCTGTTGTGCGTGCTGCCGCTGACGGAGCAGACCCAAGGCATTCTCGATCGTGAATTGTTCCGGCAATTGCCCCATGGCGCGGCGTTGATCAACATGGGTCGTGGCGGGCATCTGGTGGAGAGTGATCTGCTTGAGGCGCTGGACAGCGGGCAGCTCAGTGGCGCGGTACTCGATGTGCTGCAGGAAGAGCCGGCGCCGGAGGATCATCCGTTTTGGGATCATCCGCAGATTCTGCTGACACCGCATATTGCCGCGATGACGCAGCCGGAGAGTGCGTTTGGGGTGTTGTTGGAGAATATTCGGCGGCATCAAAGCGGCGAGCCGATGGTGGGCCAGATCGAGCGCACCCAAGGTTACTGACTAAAACACAAATCGACTGTGGAAGCGGCGGTGCGACGATTCGACTTGCTCGCGAAAGCGGTGTGTCAGTCGACATCAATATCAACTGACAGGAAGCCTTCGCGAGCAAGCCCGCTCCCACATTCGTTCGGTGGAGGGTTCAGAGTCTGTCGGCGATGGCTTTGCCGACATCCTGAGTGGAACCCTTCCCCCCCAAATCCGGTGTGATCGGCCCCTGCGCAATCACCCGCTCGATCGCCTGCAAAATCCCGTCATGCGCCGCGCGATAACGCTCTTCTCCATTCCCCAGAAAATCCAGCATCAACGCCCCGGACCAGATCATCGCAATCGGGTTGGCGATGTTCTGCCCATAGATGTCCGGTGCCGAGCCATGCACCGGTTCGAACAGCGACGGAAAGCGACGTTCGGGATCGAGGTTGGCCGACGGCGCGATGCCGATGGTTCCTGCACACGCAGGCCCCAGGTCGGACAGGATGTCACCGAACAGGTTTGACGCCACCACCACATCGAACCGATCCGGTTGCAGCACGAAACGCGCGCACAGAATGTCGATGTGCTGCTTGTCCCAGGTGATGTCCGGGTATTGCGCCGCCATCAATGCGGTGCGCTCGTCCCAGTACGGCATGCTGATGGAAATCCCGTTGGACTTGGTCGCCGCCGTCAGGCGCTTGCGCGGTCGGGTCTGGGCCAGGTCGAAAGCGAACTTGAGGATCCGGTCCACGCCGCGCCGGGTAAACACCGACTCTTGCAGCACGAATTCATGCTCGGTGCCTTCGAACATCTTGCCGCCCACCGACGAATACTCGCCCTCGGTGTTCTCGCGGATCACCACGAAATCGATGTCTCCCGGCTTGCGTCCGGCCAAGGGGCACGGCACGCCGGGGAACAGGCGCACCGGGCGAATGTTCACGTACTGGTCAAAGTCCCGACGAAATTTGAGCAGCGAGCCCCACAGGGAAATGTGGTCCGGCACCTTGTCCGGCCAGCCCACGGCGCCGAAGTAGATCGCGTCGAAACCCTTGAGCTGTTCAAACCAGTCGTCGGGCATCATCTGTCCGTGTTCCAGGTAGTAATCGCAATGCGCCCAGTCGAGCACTTCGATACTCAGGTCCAGCTGCCATTTCTTCGCGGCTTGCTCCAATACGCGCAGCCCTTCCGGCAGGACTTCCTTGCCAATGCCATCGCCGGCAATCGCGGCGATTTTGAATGTCTTGCTCATCAATTTGCCTCCCCGTGTCAGTGAATTACAGCCCACCGATGTGGAAGGCTTTGACTTCAAGGTATTCATCCAGACCGTACTTGCTGCCTTCGCGGCCCAGGCCTGATTGTTTGATGCCGCCGAACGGGGCGACTTCCATGGAAATGATCCCGGTGTTGAGGCCGACCATGCCAAATTCCAGCGCCTCGCCGAAACGCCACGAACGACGCAAATCCTGAGTGAAATAGTAGGCACCCAGACCGTAAGGCGTGGCATTGGCCAAGGCGAGGGCTTCGGCTTCATTGGTAAAGCGCATCAGCGGCGCCACTGGGCCGAAGGTTTCTTCATTGGCCAGCAGCATCCCCGCGTGGGCCTCGCCGAGGACCGTGGGTTGAACAAACTGGCTGTCGCCCTCGGGCATGCCGCCGCAGAGCAAACGTGCGCCCTGGCTCAGGGCATCGTCAATGTGCCGGGCGACTTTGCTCACCGCCGCCGGGTTGATCAGAGGGCCGATGGTGACGTCGGCGTCCAGGCCGTTACCGACCTTGAGCTTGCCCACCTCCTCCACCAGACGCTGGGCGAAGCGTTCATAAATACCGTCCTGCACAAGAATCCGATTGGCGCAGACGCAGGTTTGCCCGGCGTTGCGAAACTTGCTGAGCATGATGCCGGCCACCGCCTGCTCAAGGTCAGCGTCGTCGAACACAATGAATGGCGCGTTGCCGCCCAGTTCCAGGCTCAGGCGCTTGATGTGTTCGGCGCTCTGGCGCATCAGCAAGCGGCCGACGGCGGTCGAGCCGGTGAAGGAAATCTTGCGCACGCTCGGGTTGCCGGTCAGCTCTTCGCCGATCCCGGCGGGCATGCCGGTCAACACGTTGAACACCCCGGCCGGGAGGCCCACGCGCTCGGCCAATACCGCCAACGCCAAAGCAGACAACGGCGTCAGGTCCGAGGGTTTGACGATGATCGGACACCCCGCCGCCAGTGCCGGCGCGCATTTGCGGGTGATCATCGCGTTGGGGAAATTCCACGGGGTGATCGCGGCGCACACACCCACCGGTTGCTTGAGCGTCAGCAGTCGGCGGTCACCGCTGGGGGCCGGCATGGTTTCGCCGTAGACCCGTCGGGCCTCCTCGGCGAACCATTTGACGAAGCCGGCGCCGTAGCGAATTTCGCCTTTGGCTTCGTTCAACGGTTTGCCCTGTTCGCAGGTCATGATCAGCGCCAGGTCGTCGAGGTTGTCGATCATGGCCTGATACCAGTGTTCGAGCAGCGCCGCACGTTCCGCCGCCGGGCGAGCGCGCCAGGCCGGCCAGGCTTTTTCCGCCGCTTCGATGGCGCGACGGGTTTCCGCGCCTTGCATCGCCGGTACGCGGGCAATCAGCTGGCCGTTGGCCGGGTCGATGACGTCCAGGGTTGCGGCGTTGTCAGCGCCGATCCACTGCCCGTCGACATAGGCGAGTTCTGCCAGAAGGCTGGGGTCTTTCAAACGATTCTTGAGCATGGTCGAGTCCTGATCCGAGACATGCTTAAGTCTATGGAGGTGCTGCGGATGAGGATGCTGAAAGTGCCGATTGGGCGGTGTTGGATGCTGAAAATGGCAGTGGAACGGCAGATTCATGATCTGTCTGATCCTGTGGGAGCGGGCTTGCTCGCGAAGGCGGCATAACATTCAACATCACCGTTGACTGACACACCGCTTTCGCGAGCAAGCCCGCTCCCACATGTGATCTCTATAGCTTCAGGGAACCCAACAATCCATCCAAAAACCGCTCCCCAGCCTCCATCTGGCTGATCTCGACGAATTCGTCCGGCTTGTGCGCCTGTTCGATCGAGCCCGGTCCGCAGACCACCACTGGCACATCCAGGCGTTGCTTGAACAGCCCGCCTTCGGTGCCGAATGAGACTTTGGCGGTGCCGGTATCCGGCGCGGCGAAGTTCTTCAGGAAGCGCACCGCTTCAACACTCGGGTGCGTATCGAGGCCGGGATAGACGTTGACGGTTTCAATCTCGATCGCGGCGACACTGGACAGTTTTTTCGCCTCACGCACGATGACTTCGGCACGCTCGCGCATCTGTTCCAGGAACTGATCCAGATCGTCCGCCGGCAAGTTGCGCACTTCGAAATCGAGGGTGCACAGGTTCGGCACAATATTCAGCGCCTTGCCGCCGACAATCTGCCCGACATGCACGGTGCTGTAAGGCACGTCGTAGTCAGCATCCTGGGCGCCCTGCTCTTGCAGCTGCTGCTGGCTTTGACGCAACGCAGTGATGAAATCGCAAGCCACATGAATTGCATTGACCGAGCGTGGTGCCAGCGATGAGTGCGCCTCCAGGCCCCGACAGTAAGTGCGGTAAGAACCCTTGCCCTTGTGCCCCAACACAAACTGCATGTTGGTCGGCTCACCGATCAGGCACAAAAACGGCCGCACAGGTGCCAGGTGCAACACGTCCAGCAAACGGCGCACGCCGACGCAACCGGTTTCTTCGTCATGGGACAGCGCCAGTTGCAGCGGCCGGTTCAAGGGGCTGTCCGCCGCGTCGAGCATGGCGTCGATGGCCAATGCAATGAAGCCCTTCATGTCGCAACTGCCACGGCCGTAAATTCGTCCGTCCTGCACCGTCGCCTGAAACGCCGGGAAGGTCCAGGCCTGCCCCGCCGCCGGCACCACGTCGGTATGCCCGGACAGCAGAACCCCCGGCAACTCGCGAGGCCCGGTGCTGGCGAACAGGTTGGCCTTTTTGCCGGTTTCATCCTTGACGATCAGCGACTCGATGCCCTTGCTCAGCAGCAAGTCCCGCACGTACTCGATGAGGGCCATGTTCGACTCCGAAGACACGGTGTCGAAGGCCATCAGGCGTTTGAGAATATCCAGTACACGGGGTTTCATGAGGCCTTGCTCCGTTGCTCGGCTGAGAGGGCGAACCGGTTGATGGAGAACGGTTCAATCGAGGTGCTGGTGCTGCCGGTGCTGATCAGTTCGGCCATCACATCGCCGACACCCGGGCCGAGCTGAAAGCCGTGGCCGCTGAAGCCGAAAGCGTAGAACAAGCCATCGACGGTGCCGCTGGGGCCCATCACCGGCAGGGAATCGGGCAGATAACCTTCGATGCCGCTCCAGACCCGGATAATGTTGAGGTTGCCGACACCCGGCAGCAGGCGGCGCATTTGCTCCATCTGATTGAGGATGCTGCGCGGCTCGACATAGGCCCGGCGATTGAGCATGTCCGGTTTGCTGCGGTAGCCACCGCCGATGACGATGTTGCCGCGCGGGATCTGCCGGAAGTAGATCACTTCCTCAGGAATTTTGGTGTACACGCCGATCACCGTCGGCAAGGCGTAAGGCACCGGTTCGGTCACGGCCATTTGCGGGCCATGGGTGTCCAGCGGCACCGGCTCGCCGAACTGCGCCGACAGTTTCTGACCCCAGGCGCCGGCGGTAATCAATAGCTGGGCGGCGCTGAATTGGCGGCCATCGGTGGTGGTAATGCTGAACTCACCACCGACCTTCTGCACCTCGGCGACTTCGGTTTGTTCCTCGATCCGCGCGCCGAGGCGTCGTGCGGCACGGGCAAACGCCGGGGCGGCCAAACGCGGGTTGGCGTGGCCATCGTGGGGCGCGTAGGAACCGCCCTTCACGTCGGGCCCGAGAAACGGGAACCGCGTGTGCAGCTCGGCACCGCGATAGATTTTCAGATCCAGTTGCGCCGCTTCGGGCGCTGCCGCGTAGGCTTCCAGTTCAGGGATTTCGTCTTCGCGATAACACACACGCATGTGCCCGCTGGCGATGAATTCGAGGTCGTCGTCGATTAGCTCCGGCAAGCGCTTCCACAGCGCCCACGAACGGTTGGCCAACGCCAGCTGCCCAAGGAATCGGCCCTGGCGCCGCACGTTGCCGAAGTTAACGCCGCTGGCGTACTGACCGATCTGATCGCGCTCCAGCAGGATCACCGACTGACCGCGCTGACGCAGAAAAAACGCCGCCGCCGAGCCCATCAGGCCGCCGCCGACAATCACGACATCGGCTTTGTGAACCGTCATGGCGACACCTCCTCGGTGAGCATCGAAAGGGGTTTGACCGGCGCCTGACCGCGCTGCCGGCCGACCTGTTGCACGCTGACGCCAGCAGCGGCAGCAATCACCTCGGCCCCGGCCTGAGAACAATAACGGCCCTGGCAACGGCCCATGCCGACCCGACTGAACGCCTTGGCCCGATTGACTTCGCAGGCGCCCTTTTCGCTGACGGTACGGCGCAACTCCCCGGCGCTGATCATCTCGCAACGACAGACGATGGCGGCATCCGGTAAATCTTTGGCTTGCGCCGACGGCCAGGGAAACGCCTGCGCCAGCCCCAGGCGAAATTGATCCATCACCGCCAGCGCGTGGCGTTGTTCGTCGCGCAACCCGGCATTCACCGGTTGGTTCAGGTCCTCCAGCAGCGCCATGGCGACCAGCCTTCCGGCATGTTCAGCGGCATCCGCGCCACGAATCTTCGAGCCGTCCCCGGCCGCGTACACACCACGGACCGAGGTCCGGCCGTCCTCATCAATCGCCAGTAACCATTGGCTGGACGCCTCATCGAAACGCAGGCGACAACCGGCCAGGTCCGCCAATTGCGTTTCCGGGCGCAGGTGATAACCCAGGGCCACGGCATCGCAATTGATCGTCAGGCTTTCCCCGCGCGCCGTGCTGACCCGCACGCCACTGACACCGCTTGCCGCGTCGCCCAGCACTTGCTGAGGTTTGATCCCTAGGTGTACCGGGATTTTCGCCTGATACAGCTGCGCCAATAGTTTCATCCCGGTGAACAGCAATCCCGGACGCGCCAGCAGTTTGGGCATGGCAAGGATGCGTTTGCTCAGCGGCGAGGTATCGAGCACTGCCGCCACCTTGGCGCCGGCTTTAACATATTGGCTGGCCACCAGATACAGCAACGGCCCACTGCCCATGAACACCACGCTGTGACCGATGGAAACCGCCTGGGATTTGAGCGCGATCTGCGCCCCGCCAAGGCTGTAGGTGCCCGCCAGTTGCCAGCCTTCAATCGGCATCAAACGATCGGTCGCGCCAGTGCAGAGGATCAACGCGTCGTAATCCACCGTTGTATGCTTGCCCTGACTGACGCAGCACAGTTGCCCCGGCGTGAGGTTCCACACCAGCGTGTCAGGTCGGTAGTCGATCGACCTGCGCAAACGGTCGAAGCTTTGGTGCAGGTCCCGGGCCTTGCCAGCTTCGGTGCCATACAGCGTGGCGTAATCGCGGGTAAAGCCTTCCGGTTGGCGACGGTAGATCTGCCCGCCATCCCGGCGATTTTCATCGATCAGGATCGGCTTTAAACCCGCAGCCACCAGGGTTTCGGCACAGCGAATACCGGCCGGCCCGGCGCCGACGATAACGACTTTATTAGAGCTCAGCCGTGCAGTGGCCATGTCGCCTCCGGTTGTGTAGTGACGATGTCCAGCCCTTCACGGACTTCGTTGGAACAGGCACGCAGGCGTTCGCCGCTGCGGGTCCAGACCCAGCAATCCTGGCACGCGCCCATCAAACAAAAACCGGCGCGCCGGCCCGAATCGAATTCCGACTGGCGTAGCGCCGAGCCCTGGGTCAGCAACGCGACCATCAGGGTATCGCCCTGCAACGCCTCGATGGCTGCACCGTCCACCTTCAAATTGACGGTCGGCCGGCCCTGCTCGGCCAACCTCACAAAACGCCCCTTCATGCATAGGCTCCCTGGGTCATGATGTTCAAATCCTGCTGGGTTTTCAGCAGCTCGGCGGTGTCGTGGTGGCAAAGGATTTCGCTGCCACCGGCGATGACTCGGCGGCTCGGCGCGGTGTGATTGCACAGGCCATCAACCCGCACCGGGCACCGATTGAGAAAGGTGCACAACTCCGGCACGTTGGCTCTGGCGCCGATTGGCGGCAGTTCGCCGCAGGTGGTGCCGCAGTTCTCCAGCCAGCCCTGACGCAGTTCCGGCACCGAATGGATCAACAGGTCGGTGTAAGGATGAAACGGCGCCTGGGCGAACGCTTGCCGAGTGCCGGCCTGGATCTTGTGGCCGCTGTACATCACCACAATGTCATCGCACAGCGCGCGGACGGTGGAAATGTCGTGGCTGATGAACAGGTACGAAACCCCCAGTTCCTGACGCAGGTCGCGCAGCAGTTCGAGAATCGCCGCGCCGACCACAGTATCCAGCGCCGAGGTCACCTCATCGCACAGAATCAGGTCCGGTTTGGCCGCCAGCGCCCGGGCCAGGTTGACCCGCTGCTTTTGCCCGCCAGACAGTTCATTCGGACGCCGCTCGGCCATATCTCGCGGCAGGCGCACCAGGTCCAGCAACTCGCCGATGCGCTCGCGCAATGCGGCCCCTTTGAGACCGAAATACATCTTCAGCGGCCGGCTCAGAATCGTGCTGACACTGTGCATCGGGTTGAGCGCGGTGTCGGCGTTCTGGAAGACCATTTGAATGCGGCGGAACTGTTCGGCGGTGCGCTCGGACAGGCTGCCACCCAGTGGCTGACCATCGAAGGTCAGCCCGCCCAGCGCCGGGGTCAGCAACCCCGCCACCACCCGCGCCAGGGTCGATTTACCCGAGCCCGACTCACCGATCACGCCGATAGCCTGACCCCGGCGCACCGTCAGGTCGATGTCTTCCAGCACCCGAATCGACGGCATGCCGTGCATGTTCTTGTTGCCGTAACCGGCGGTCAGGCCCTGGATCGTCAGCAATGGAGTGTCTTGCGCCACATCGCAGGGCGGGCGAATCGTCGTGTCCGGCCGCGCCGCCGCCAACAGGCTGCGGGTGTATTCGTGGGCCGGGCCTTTGAGTAAGGGCGCGGTGGCGCTTTGTTCGAAAATCTCACCGCCGTTGAGCACCACAATCTGATCGGCCATCTGCGCAACCACGGCGAGGTCGTGGGACACGTAAACCGCCGTCGCTCCACGTTCACGCACCACCCGTTTGAAGGCGCGCAGCACGTCGATCTGGGTCGTCACATCGAGGGCCGTCGTCGGTTCGTCGAGCACCACCAGCAGCGGATCGCTGATCAGCGCCATCGCCGCCATGACCCGCTGTAGTTGTCCGCCCGAGACCTGATGGGGATAGCGCTGGCCGATGCGATCGGGGTCCGGCAACGCAAGGTCGCGGAACAATTCGACGGCCTTGGCTTCGAGCGCAGCCCGGCTGCCCAGGCCATGAATCAATGCGCCCTCCACCACTTGATCGATGAGTTTTTTCGCCGGGTTGAACGCCGCCGCCGCACTCTGGGCGATATAGGACACACGGTTGCCCCGCAGGCCTTGCAGCTCGTTTTCGCTCAACGCCAGCATGTCGTGCTCGCCGATCTGCACCACGCCGGACGCCAGGCGACAACCGCGCCGGGCGTAACCGAGCAGCGCCAGGGCGATGGTGGTCTTGCCGGAACCGGACTCGCCGATCAACGCCAGCACTTCACCTTTGGCCAGGGAGAAACTCACGCCCTTGACGATTTCGACTTCGCCACGCTCGCCACAGGCGACCACGCGCAGGTTCTCGACTCGAATCAATTCACTCATTTCAATGGCCTCCCGAACGTCGACTACGTCGCGAAGACAGGCGGTCGATAAACAGATTCACACCGATGGTCAGGGTGCCGATGGCCAGCGCCGGAATCACGATGGCCGGCGCGCCCTGGTTGAGGCCGCCGATGTTTTCGCGCACCAGTGAGCCGAGGTCGGCATCCGGCGGTTGCACGCCCAGCCCGAGGAAGCTCATGCCGCTGAGCAGCAGCACGATGAAGCCGAAACGCAGCCCCAGGTCCGTCAGTACCGGGTTGAGCATGTTCGGCAGGATTTCCACGCAGGCGATGTACAGCCGACGCTCGCCCCGGGTGCGGGCCACTTGCACGTATTCCAGGGCTTCGATGTTCACCGCCATGCTGCGGGCGATGCGGAACGCGCCGGGGGTGAAACTCAGCACCGCCGTGCAGATCAGCAAGGTCACCGACGAACCGAAAGCCGAGACCATGATCAGCGCCAGCATCTTGCTCGGGATCGAGATGAAGGCGTCCATCAAGCGGCTGATCACCTCGTCCAGCCACTTCGGCGACACCACCGACAGCAGAGCGCAACTGGTGCCCAGGCCGCTGGCCAACACGGCTGCCACCAACGCCAGACCAACAGTGAAGCGTGCGCCGACGAGGATGCGGCTGAGCATGTCGCGACCCAGGTAATCGGTACCAAACGGGTAAACGGCGCTGATGCTGTCAAAGACATTGTCAGAGACCACTTCACCCACCGGGTGCGGCGCCAGCCACGGGCCGAAAATCGCCACCAGCAACCAGATCACGCACATCGCAGCCCCGATCAGACCCAGCCAGGCCGGACCATGAGACACCTTGCCAACCGACAGGTCGGGGGTCGCGGGCGTCGATTTCACAATGAGATTGTTCATTGGTTTCTCAGCCTCGGATTGGACAGAATCGCGCACAGGTCGGCAATCAGCACCAATCCCAGGTACGCCGTGCAAAACAACATAGTGCAGGCCTGGACCAGCGCCATGTCACGGTTGGTCACCGCATCGACCATCAGGCTGGCGATGCCGGGGTAGTTGAAGATCGTCTCGACGATCACCACCCCGCCCAACAGGTAGGAAAGACTCAGGGCGATGGCATTGGCAATCGGCCCGATGGCATTGGGCAAGGCATGGCGCAGGACGATGCGCATCGGGCTCACGCCTTTGAGCCGGGCCATTTCCACGTAAGGGCTATCCAGTTGATCGATCACCGCCGCCCGGGTCATGCGGGCCATTTGCGCGACGATCACGCAACACAGCGTCAGCACCGGCAAGGCGTACGTGCGCATGAATTGCCAAGGCGAGGTGATGTCACTGGCGTACGACAGCGCCGACAACCAGCCCAGGTTCACCGCAAAAATCAGCACCGCCAGGGTCGCCACTAGAAACTCCGGGACGGCGACCATGGCCAGGGTGAAAAAGCTCAGGAAGCTGTCGATGCGCCCCCCGCGGCCCATCGCCGAGCCGATGCCGAGAATCAACGCCACCGGCACTGACACCAGCGCCGTGGCGGCCGCCAGCATCAGGGTGTTGGGCACCCGCCCCGCCATCAACTCGCTGACCGCCATGGCGTTGGAAACCGACTGGCCCATGTCGCCGCTCAGCAGATTCATCAACCAGTGCAGGTAACGCAACACACCGGGCTGATCCAGCCCCAGTTTCAGGCGCAAGGCCGCCACCTGTTCCGGCGTGGCGAACTGCCCGAGCGATTGTTGCGCCGCGTCCCCCGGCAGTACCGCCGTGATCGCAAACACGACCATGGACACGATCAACAAGGTCACGATCGCGGCGCCCAGGCGCCGGCCGATCAACCACAATGTGTTGCTATTCATCGCCCTACCCTCATGCAATGTCCCCGTCGCTGCAACCACCGCTCATCAAGCGTCCAGCCAGACCTGCTCGGCGAACATGTAGCCCATGAAACCGCCCAGCGGATTGCTGCCGTAGCCTTTGATGCGCTGGTCGACACCGTCGATGTTGCTGATGAACACCGGCACGCCGATACCGCTGTGGTCATGCACCAGGGTCTGCATGTCGGCGTACATCTTGCTGCGCTTGGCGTCGTCGGTTTCACCCCGGGCAAGCATCAGCAACTGATCGAACTGATCGTTCTGCCAGCCGGATTCATTCCACGGCGCTTTCGACTGGAAGAACTGCGAGAACATCACGTCGGCGTTCGGCCGCGGATTGATGTTGCCGAAGCTCAGCGGGTGCTTCATCCAGTGGTTGGACCAGTAGCCATCGCTCGGCAGGCGGTTGACGTCGAGCTTGAGCCCGGCCTGTTTCGCCGATTGTTGCAACAGCACCGCGATGTCCACCGAACCGGTGGCGGCTGGCGATGCGACCAACGGCATGGTGATACTTTCCATACCTGCTTTTTTCAGCAGGAATTTGGCTTTTTCCGGGTCGTAGACTCGTTGCGGCAGGTCGGCGTTGTAGTAGCGCGAACCGGGGGAAATCGGATGGTCGTTACCGACCACGGCAAAGCCACGGAAAACCGCGGATTTGACCTGTTCACGGTCCAGCAGGTACTTCATGGCCTGGGTGAATTCGGCGCTTTTGCCCGGCATCTGGTCCTGGCGAATGATCAGGTCGGTGTAGTTGCCCGACGGCGCATCGACGACCCGGTGCTTGGGGCTGGCCTTGATGCGCGTGGTTGAGCGCGGGTTGACCTCGTTGATCAGATGCACGTCGCCCGACAGCAGCGCGTTGATCCGCGACGGCTCATCGGCAATGGCGATGAACTCGATCTCGTCCAGGTACGGCAGGCCCGGTTTCCAGTAGCCGGTGTTGCGCGCGGCAATCGAGCGCACGCCCGGTTTGAATTCCTTGACCTTGAACGGTCCGGTGCCGATGCCCTGGTTGAAATCGGTGGTGCCTTCCGGAACGATCAACAGGTGCGACACGGCGAGGATCGACGGCAGCTCGGCGTTCGGCGCGCTCAGGCGGATCTGGACTTCGTTGGGGCCGGTGGCTTTGATTTCTTCGAACTGCGCCATCAGCGGCATGACCTTGGAACCGGTCAGCGGATCCTTGTGGCGCGACAGCGAATACACCACGTCCGCGGCGCTCAGGGTCTTGCCGTTGTGGAAGGTCACGTCCTTGCGCAGGGTGATGGTCCACAGCGTGGCATCAGTGTTGTCGATGCGCTCGGCCAGTTCCAGTTGCGGCACCAGGTGGGCGTCGAAACGGGTCAGGCCGTTGTAGAACATGAAGTGGCGCACGTAGTCGGTCGACAACGCGCCTTTGGCCGGGTCCAGGGTATCGGCGGTGGAACTGGACATGCCGGCGACACGAATCCGCCCGCCCGGCTTGCCTTTGCCGGGGGTGGCGGCTTCTTCGGCGAACAGTTTACCGGCGGCGCTGAACAGGCTGCCGGCGCCCGCTGCCGCAACACCGGCCACACCGAGCATCTGCAAGGCGTTACGGCGGGACATGCCGCGATTGAGACCTTCGAAAACCCGCAGGCTTTCCTGGCCGGAGATCAGTTGGGAGTCGATCTTGTTGTCAGTCATATCAGTTGTACCTGTCGAAAATGAGAAGGCTCGAGTGTCCCGGTTGACCGGAACGTCCTGGAAACGCAAACGACGGTGACGCCACAACATCAACTCAATGCAAATAATCCTGGAAACGGTAATAAGCGCCCACGAATGGCAGGAACCACGGTTTGCCGAAATGCCCGGGAATCGCCGGCCATTCGAGCTCACGCCAAGGGTTGGCTTCGACGTTGCCGGCCATGACATCGGCCATGACCTGGCCCATGTGCACCGACATCTGCACGCCATGGCCGCTGTAGCCCATGGAGTGATAAACACCGCCGTGCTGACCGGCCCGAGGCAAGCGGTCGGACGTCATGTCCACCAGCCCGCCCCAGCAGTAGTCGATCTTCACATTGGCCAACTGCGGAAACATCTGCACCATCGCCGCTTGCAGCACCTTGCCGCTTTTGGCGTCGTTGACGCTGTCCGACATGGCGAACCGCGCACGGCCGCCAAACAGCAGGCGATTGTCCGGGGTGAGGCGAAAGTAATTACCAATCATGCGACTGGTGACATAGGCGCGGCGGCCCGGCAACAACTGCTCGATCAGCGACGGTGGAAGGACTTCGGTGGCAATCACGAAACTGCCCACCGGCACGATCCGCCGCCGATACCAACCCAAGCCACCGTGCTGGCAAGCGCCCGTGGCCAGCAGCACCTGACCGGCATGCAGCGATCCTTTGCTGGTGTTGACCTGATAACCGCCGGCCTGGGCTTTCCAGTCCACAACCGAGGTGCCTTGATGGATCAACGCACCCTGGCGGGCGGCGGCCTCGGCCAAACCGACACCGAAGCGCCCGACATGCATCTGCACGCCGTTGCGCTGCAGCAAGCCACCGTGGAACTGGGCGGAATTGACTTCCGCGCGGGTCTGCTCGGCGGTCAGCAATTCGACGTCGGCATCGACTTCCTTGCGAATCAGATCGCAGGTCCGTGCCAGGCCCTCGTAGTGCATCGGCTTGGCCGCCAGTTTGAGCTTGCCGTTGCGGATCAGGTCGCAGGCGATTTGCTCCTGCTCCACCAGCGACACCACGCTCTGCACCGCGCTTTCGTAAGCCTGGTAATAAGCCCGCGCCTTGTCAGCGCCGAGGCTGGCGCTGAGCCCGGCGTAGTCCTGGGCAACGCCGGTGTTGCACTGGCCGCCATTGCGCCCCGACGCTTCACCGATGACCTTTCCGGCCTCGAGCACCACCACACTGGCGCCCTTCAAGGCCAACGCCCGGGCCGCCGCCAAGCCGGTGAAACCACCACCGACGATGGCCACGTCGACCTGCCCAGGCAATGCGCCGAGCTGTGCACCGCTGAACGCCGGTGCGGTGTCGAGCCAGTAGGATTCACTGCCCATGTCTAACCCGCCTATGCCAAATGAAGAATGCCGTTACCGTTCGACTCAGAGACCTACCAGCGCCGCCAGCCCACCAATATCGGCGATCTGTTGGTAGCCGTAGAAAGCATTGGCCGGGACTTCATGGCCACGGGCGACGAAGGCCTTGTTCTTGATCTTCATGTCGTGGGCCGACATCAGGTCATAACGGAAGCTGGAAGACACATGCAAGATGTCTTCCGGGCCACAGTTGAGGTTGTCGAGCATGTACTCGAACGCGGCCAGACGCGGCTTGTAGGCCTGAGCCTGCTCGGCGGTAAAAACCTTGTGGAACGGCGCGCCGAGCTTGTCGACGTTGGACATGATCTGGCTGTCGCTGGCGTTGGAGAAAATCACCAACGGGATCTTGTCGGCGATTTTCGACAGGCCGGCCGGCACATCGGGGTGCGGACCCCAGGTCGGCACGGCGTCGTAATACAGCTGACCTTCGTCACGGTATTCGATGCCCCAGCGCTTGCAGGTCCGCGCCAGTGCGGTTTTGAGAATCTCGTCATACGGCATCCAGTCACCCATGACCTGGTCCAGGCGGTAGGCCGAGAAGTCCTTGACGAACTGATCCATCTGCTCGGGCTTCACGCGATCGGCGAACAGTTCGCGAGTCATCGTGCCCATGTGGAAGTTGGTCAGCGTACCGTAGCAGTCGAACGTAATGAATTTGGGGCGAAGAAAGCTCATTGAGTGCGTTCCTGAAGTTCGTTGAGGTCATGGCGTGACAAGCATTCGCTCCGTTACCGAAGCTGTGATGCAGCGCTGCAGCACACCGTCATTACAACACTGTGAAATCAGCAGATGGCGTTAAAAGCGACCTTCGCTTGATACAAACCACCGTTTTAACGCCCGCCCTCAGCAGACTTTGCGGCGCGCACAAGCCTTGGGCAAACCCCGTATTTATGCGCTCTTATGGGCCTTTATAGCCCTGCAAGGCCCAATCACGCACCGGTCTGCCGCAGAACCTGCGCCGGGCTGAACGAAAACGGGCGCTTACCGAAGTAAGCGCCCGTTTGGGTGGTGATCTAGAGGCTGCTGAAATCCTGTGGGA
>Ga0255334_1000570_pt1 | contig 26750 bp, 21 predicted proteins | sample EtOH5_35cm_T3_12_FD_202080 | JGI IMG/M metagenome (GOLD analysis project Ga0255334, IMG submission 202080) | Sandy soil microbial communities from University of British Columbia, Vancouver, Canada - EtOH5_35cm_T3_129 | ecosystem: Engineered > Artificial ecosystem > Sand microcosm > Unclassified ... | reverse complement strand
GCCCCGGGCAGCTCGGGTACAACAACCTCGGCTGGATCCGGGTGCGGGCGCAGCGGGTGGCCTTCTCCGGGCCACTGGTGCGGGCGCTGTACCACGACATGCTGCAGCGGGGGGTGGACCCGACCGGACTGCAGACATGGACTGAGGAGCTGCTGCGCGGCACGCCTGCGAGCGCGCTCGGCGACCTGATCGCCCACAGCGCGGAGTACGTGCAGCGGCGCGTCGCGGACGCGTACCTGGAGATTCTCGGCAGAGGCCCCGACCCGACTGGGCTTGAGTCGTGGGGCACCGCGATCATGACGGGCCGGCTGCGGGTGGAGGACTTGCGCGGTCAGCTGATCCAGAGCGACGAGTACTACGCGCGAGCCGGCGGCAACGACGCGGCCTACGTCACGGCGCTGTATCGCGACATCCTGCGCCGCGACCCGGGCGCCAGCGAGGTGACCAGTTGGACCGCACAGATCCCCCAACGTGGGCGCGGCATCGTCGCAGCGGGCGTATGGCGATCCCTCGAGAGCGCCCAGTTGCGGGTGCATGAGGCGTTCGGGACCTTCCTCGGACGCACCTCCGACCCTACGGGCCTGTCGACGTGGTCCCCCTACTGGCAGGTCCACGGGGAGGACGCGCTGCGCGCGATGATCCTCGGAAGCGACGAGTACCTGTCCCGGGCCTCGACGAACTTCACGTGACCGTGGTCTCGGTCCGGTCACCTGAGCGCTAGGTAGACTGCCGCGGGGTCCGCCACGGCGGGGCGCCCGCAGGTCAACCGTCGAGGAGATGCCGAGTGTCGAACCGTGTGCCGGACCTCTCGGTGGTGATCCCCTCCTACGACAGCGAGCCGTACCTTCGATCGACCCTGGAAGCGTGCGCGGTGGCACTCGGACGTACGGGCTGGATCGCCGAGGTGATCGTGGTCGACGACGGGTCGACCGACGGCACCGCCGCACTCGTCGAGTCGATGGCGTCGACGTTCCCCGCGCCGCTGGTCCTGCTGCGGCAGCCCAACCGCGGGCGCTTTCTCGCCCGGTGGGCCGGCATGACGCGTGCGGAGGGTCGGATGGTGCTGCTGCTCGACAGCCGCGTGCTGCTCGACCCCGAGGCGCTGCGCACGGTGGAGCAGGGGATCGCCGCGGAGCCGACTCACACCGTCTGGAACGGCCACGCCATTACGGATCCGACAGCTCCCCTGGTCGGGCACTTCTGGGAGGTGCCGGTCCACGTGTTCTGGGGCGGCTGGCTCGCCAGACCGCGTCCGGCGGTCTTCGGTCTGGCCGACTACGACAGGTACCCCAAGGGCACCGGAGTCTTCCTCGCGCCGAGGGACGTTCTCCTGGCCGCGTGCCGCCACGCGTGGCCGGCCGGGGACGCCGCCCTCGCCAGCGACGACACGAAGGTGATCCGCGGGATCGCGGCCCGCACGCCGATCCGCCTCGACCCGGGTTTTCGCGCCGTGTACCGGCCGCGCACGAGCGTGCGGGGCTTCGTCCGGCACAGCCTCGGCCGTGGCACGTTCCTCGTGGACAGCTTCGGTGGGACGTCTCCGGTGTGGACCGCGGCGGTCATCGCCCTCGGCGTGGCCCCCGTCATCGCACTCGTGGTCTTCTGCTGGCTGGCCGCTGCGGGGTCGTGGCCGCTCGTCGGGTGGTTCGTGCTCGCGGGTGTGCTGGCGATGCTCAGCCCTGCGGCAGTCGCGGCAGTGCGCGGCTGCCCGCGGCGGGGAGTGGCGGCGTACGTGGTGTACCTGCCGGTGTTCGTGCTGCCGTACTGGCTCGGCGTTGTGCGTGGCCTCGTCGTCCATCGCGGGGTGCTGCGCGGCCGGGCAGCGGTGGCGCGGTGATCGTCTTCTGCTACGGCACCACGGCAGAGGCGATCAAGCTCGGACCGGTGATGCGCCGGCTCGACGCCCGGGGGGTGCCCTACCGGCAGTGGGTGACGCTGCAGCAGGCGGGCACGGTGCTCGAGGCGCTCGCGGGCCTCGGCATCCCGGAGCCGGACGAGGTGATCGTCTGCGGTCGCGGCGGCCGGCCGCTCCACGGCACTCTCGACGTCGTCGTCTGGATAGGGCGCATCGCCGGATGGGCGCTCCGGAACCGGCGGCGGCTGCGCGGCCGCCGGGGTCACGACGTCGTCGTGGTGCACGGCGACACGATGACGAGCGTCGTCGGCGCTCTCCTCGCGCGCGCGACGCACATGGACAGCGCGCACGTCGAGGCCGGGCTCCGCTCGGGCGACTGGCGCCACCCGTTCCCGGAGGAGTTGGACCGCCGGATCGTCGGCCGGCTCGCCACGGTGCACTACGCGCCGGACGACATCGCCGCGGGGCACCTGCCTGGACGGGACGTCGTCATCACGCATGGCAACACGGTGATGGACGCGATCCGCGACCGGGTGCGCAGCGCCCCCGGACGTGATGGCGAGGAACGCTATGGTGTCGTGCTGCTGCACCGGTTCGAGTTCCTCGGCAACGGAGCGCTCGTCAGACGGACACTCGACACGATCGTGCGGCACGCCCCGGAGCGCGTCGTCATGGTGGTGGACGACCTCGCCCGGCACTCTCTGGCGGCTGTCCTGCCCGGACTGCCGGACGACAGGGTGCGAGTGGTCGACAAGATGCCGCACGGCGCGTTCGCCGAGCTGGTGGCCGGGGCGGCCTTCATCGTGACGGACAGTGGCGGGGTGCAGGAGGAGGCCGCGATGCTCGGTGTACCGACCCTCGTGCACCGGCGTGCGACCGAGCGGACAGAGGGGCTGGGCGCGAACGTGCTGCTGTCCGGATGGGATGTCGAGGTGCTGCGCGACTTCCTCGGCGACGTCGACGCGCTGCGAACGGCCCCGAAGGACGACGGCGTCTCTCCGTCGCAGATCGTGGTCGATGACCTCGTCGGGCGGAGATATGCGAGTTGACGGAACGACGGTCTGCGGCTGGTGCCATGGGTGCTGAGGGAACTGCCGTCACCGTCGTCGTGCCGGCCTACCAGGAGGAGGCGAGCATCGCGGCGGCGCTGTCGAGGCTCCTCGCCGTCATGGACGCCGACGGACGCGAGTACGAGGTCGTCGTGGTGTGCGACGGCTGCACCGACCGGACCGCGGAGCTGGCACGCGCAGTGGACAGCCCGGTGGTGCAGGTGATCGAGTACCAGCCGAACCAGGGCAAGGGGCACGCCCTCCAGACCGGGTTCGCTGCCGGGCGCCACCCGCTCGTCGCGTTCATCGACGGCGACATGGACCTCGACCCGGTGGTGCTTCCCGGCTACCTTCGCCGGCTCGAGGCGGGCGAGGCGGACGTGGTCGTCGGGTCGAAGGTCCACCCGGGATCCACCGTGTCCTACCCGCTGACCAGGAGGATCGCCAGCCGCGCGTTCCGGTTCGCCACCCGTGTCGTCCTGGGGCTGAACCTCGGCGACACGCAGACGGGGGTCAAGGCGATGCGCCGGGCCGCCGTCGCGGGACCACTGGCGCAGTGCACGTCCCGCGGCTTCGCCTTCGACCTCGAGCTGCTGGCCCGGCTGGTCGACCGGGACGTGCGGGTGGTGGAGGCGCCTGTGGTCCTCGAATACGAGTTCACGTCGACGATGCACCTCAGCGCCGCTCTCGAGGCGCTGCGGGACCTCGTCGTCGTGGCGCGCCGCCGGCACCTGCTGGGCCGGCGCCGCCACCGGGGTGTGGCATGACCGACCGCCGGGCGATGCGCCTCGGCTACCTCCAGCGGCACGCGGGCGCGCTGGCCAGGGTCGGCGCGGTCAGCGTCGTCGGGATCCTGGCGTCGACGCTGTTCCAGGTGGTCACGGGGCGCGGGCTCGGGCCGGCGGCGTTCGGGCTGCTGGCGGCGTTCCTGTCGATCGTCAACATCGCGGCGATCGGAGGCTCCGCGCTGCAGAACTCGGTCGCGGTCTCGACCGCCCGGACGCTGGCCGGGACCCTCAGCCGGCCGGTGACGGCTCGACGCTGGGACGGCGCACTCGTCGAGGGAGTCGTGCTGGGCGGTGGGGGAGCGGTCGTCGTGGCGGCGATGGCCGGCCTGCTGGCCGGCCGGCTGGGCACCAGTCCGCTCGCGGTGGCGCTCGCCGCGGCGACGATCCTGCCGAGCTTCCTCCTGTCGGTCGCCCAGGGTCGGCTGCAGGGTGCGGACCGGGCCGGTGCGGTGGCGGGCTGGTCCACCGGCTCCCAGGTGCTGCGGCTGGCGCTCGCGGTGGCCGCGCTGCTCGTCGGCCTGGGAGCGGTGTCAGTCCTGGTCGCGGTGCTGGTGGCGATCACGGCGGCGGCCGTGGGCGCGACGTGGCAGGCGGACCGGGCCGGGCTGCGCGTCACGGCCGCGCCGTTCAGCGCGCACAGTCTCGTCCTCATCGGCCTGACGGTGGCCTTCGCCTGGCTGACCAACATCGACGTCGTGCTGGTGCGCACCAGCGCGCCCGAGCACCCGGCCGGCATGTACGCCGCCGCGGCGGTCCTGGCCAAGCTGATCCTCATCGTGCCCACGACGCTGTCGCTCTACCTGCTACCCCGCTTCGTCAAGCGCGGCTACGACGCGCCGACGATGCGGTTCGGCGTCAACGTCGTCCTGGCGACGGTGCTCGGCGCAGGCCTGCTCGGTGCGGGTGCCCTGGCGGTGGCCGGACGCTGGGTGATCCTGCTGTTCTTCGGCACCGGCTATGAAGACGCCGCGGAGCTGTCGGTGGCGCTTGCCCTGGCGTACGTGCCGTGGGCGCTCGCGCAGGGGCTCCTGATCCGCCTCACCGCCTCTCGATCGCGCCGGGCGCTGGTCGCACTCGTCGTCGTCGCCGTCGCCCAGTGGATCCTCGCCCAGCGCGTCCTGCCGGACCTGCACGCGATGACACTGGTGATCGGCGGGCTGGGCGTCGTCGTGGCGGGTGCGTTCTACCTTCTCCATCTCAACCGCGCCGCCGCGCCGCCGAGCGTGCCATCTGCGGAGGTGTCAGCGTGAGACTCGTTCGTCGGGCCGCTTGGTTCGTTCTCGGGACGGTACTGCTGGGCATCGCGGCGTTCCCGGGCGTACGGGTGCCGATCATCGGAGACGATCTCCACGCCTACTTCGAGACCTACGCGGTGGCAGGCGGCAGCGCGGGCGAGGCGTTGGCCTTCGGGTGGGGGCAGGGAATGAAGGCCGGGCACTTCAACCCCGTGGGGCAGGCGATCGGCGCGCTCTACCACTTCGGCGCGTTTGCGTTCTCGTCGGCCGTGGGGTCCAGCCCGCAGCTCTACGACGTGGCGGTGGGTGGGCTCCTCCTGTGGCTCACCGTCCTGGCGGCGACGGGTGCGCTGTGGTGGGGGCTCAAGCAGGCCGTGGGCCCGGCGACGCTCAACATGTCGTCGTTCCCGCGCACCTTCGCTCTCCTCGCCGCGGTGACCGCCGTCTCGCTCCAGCAGCACCCTTGGACCAATGATCCGGTGACGACGTTCGGGATGGCGGGCTGGGGATCGGCGGCGATCGGCTTCCTCGTGCTCGGCCTGGCGCTGCGGGCGACGATCCCGGGGCGGACCGCTCGGTCCGACTTCGTCGCCGTCGGGCTGGCCGGCGTGGTCGCGGTCCTCTACTACGAAGAGCTGGTCGGCATGATCGCCGGTGCGGCGGCCGCCTTCCTGCTGGCGGGTCTGCGTGCCCGGCGGCGTCGCGACGGAGCGGGGGTGCGACGAGCAGGCCTGCTCGCGGCGTGCGGCGTGGCGCTCCCCGCGGTCGTGTTCGTCGCCGGGCGCTACTTCGCCATCCCGGCGGGCGACAGCAACTACACCGGCACCACCGTGTCGATCGGGCCGGACGGGCTCGGCACGTGGTGGGCGGCGATGGTCGGCGCCCTGCCCGGCGGGGGATGGCCCTATCTCGTCCAGCAGCTCGGGGGCGCGTTCGCGGTGACGACGGCCGGGCTCGTGCTCGGGTTGGCGATGGTGGCCGGGCTGGCGGTGCTCGTCGTCGGCTGGGGCCGTGCACCGCGGTGGTCGGGCGGCGTGACGTGGTCCGCGGCGCTCCTCGTCGCCGGCGTCGTCGTGGGCTGGGCGCTGACGACCGCCACCCAGGCGTTCACCCCGAAGTACATCGACGAGATCCGTGTCCCGGGTCAGGTCTACCTCTACTACGCGGTGGGCGTCGTCTGCGTCAGCATGCTCATCGCCTTCGTGGTGATCGTCTTCGAGCGTAGGCTGCGAGCCGCCGCGCCGGTGCTGCTGCTCCTGGTCGGTGCCTTCACCATGGTGCAGCTGCCGCTGAACTGGCAGCTGAGCGCCGTGAGCGAGCAGGCCTTCTCGGTGAACCGTCTGCTGGTGAAGGCGGCGTCGAACGAGCGGGTGCCGCCCGAGGCCCGCTGCGCCGCCCTCCTCGACTTCGCTCGGCACCCGTGGCCCGACTACTACCGCGAGGCGGTGGTGACCAACGCGGTGGTGGACTTCCAGATGGTCTTCGACACCCCGCTGTGTCCCGATCCGGCGATCAACGCCCAGGTGGACGAGCTGCTGCCCTGAGGTCCGTCCCGCGGGTCGTCGTGGCTGGGGGAACAGCCGTCAGGCCCGTGCGAAGGACGAGTTCGCGGCGATCGACCCCTGGCTGCGGCCGTCGCCGTGGACCTGGAGGCTCGCGGCCTCCGGCAGGCGGTGGATCTCGTGGCCGTCGCCGCCGACGAGGTCCGCGCGGATCGTGTACAGGCCTTCGCCGAGGTTGAGGTCGCGCAGCACGAACTCGAACGTCGCGGGTTCCTCCAACGGCGGTGTGTCGATGCCGAGGAGCTGGGTGTTCGTGCCGAACACGGTGGTGCCCATCGCCGTCTGGACGCCGATGCCCAGCACCCAGTCCTTGAGCGGCTGCTCGGGCTCGATGTGCACGCGCACGCGCAGCGGGTCGAACGAGCGGACCGACACGGTCTGCTCTCCGCTCGTCTCGCCGCCGACGGTCGCCCATGCGATGCGAGCGGCCGGAGCCGGCGCCGTCGACGAACGCGCCTGGGCCCGCTCGATCTCGTTCTGGCGCGCCGACTCGAAGTCGGCCCGCAGCACCCGGAGCGCGTGCTGCGGCTCCCCGTCGGCCACGACGTGCCCGTGCTCGAGCACGAGGGCGCGGTCACAGAGGTCGGCGACCTGGTCGAGCGCGTGCGTCACCAGCACGATCGTGCGTCCCTCGTGCTGGAAACCGCGAATCCTGTCCATGCACTTGCGCTGGAAGGGCTCGTCACCGACGGCGAGCACCTCATCGACGAGGAGGATGTCCGGGTCGACGTGCACGGCGACGGAGAACGCCAGCCGCACGTACATGCCCGACGAGTAGAACTTCACCTGTGTGTCGATGAACGGCTCGATGCCGGAGAAATCGACGATCGCGTCGAAGTAGCGGTTCGTCTGCGCTCGGGAGATGCCGAGGATCGAGGCGTTGAGGTAGACGTTCTCGCGCCCGGTGAGGTCGGGGTGGAACCCGGCACCGAGCTCCAGCAGGGCGGCGAGGCGTCCGCGCAGGCGCACCGACCCGGAGTTCGGCTGGATGATCCCGCCGATCAGCTTGAGCAGCGTGGACTTCCCGGAGCCGTTCGGCCCGATCAGCCCGACCGTGGAGCCCGAGCCGATCGTCACGTTGACGTCCTTCAGCGCCCAGAAGTCGTCCTTGTGCAGGTTGGAGCGGCCGAAGTTGACGATCCGTTCCTTGAGCGACTTCTCCTTGCGGATGACGAAGCGCTTGGAGACGTCGGCGATCTCGATGACGGGGACGGACATCACAGCTCCTGAGCGAAGTTGCTCTGGAGCCGTGCGAACACCCGCTGGCAGACCCAGAGGGCGAGCACCGAGACGGCGAGGGCGATCAGCAGCAGCTGCGCGAGGTTGCCGGGGAACAGCTCGCCCGAGCCGGCGACCCACAGTGCGCGCTGGAACCCCAGCACGACCAGCGTCATGGGGTTCGCCAGGTACAGGTCGAGCCAGAAGCCGCGCACGGTGCCCTCGACGAACTTCCAGGCGTAGAGGATGGGCGACGCCCACATGAAGATCATGATGAGGATCTCGATGAGGTACTGGACGTCGCGCAGGTAGACGTTGACCGCGGCGAGGAGCAGGCCGACCGCGGTCGACCAGACGACGAGCACCGCGAAGGCGAGGACAAAGTACGCCCACCGGCGACCGGTCGGGAAGTCGCCCATCAGCACCGTCGCGCCCAAGAGGATCACCATCTGGATCGCGAAGTTGAACAGCGCGGCCCCGACGACGCTCAGGGGGTACACCTCGCGCGGGACGTAGACCTTCTTGACCAGGCCCGAGTTCGCGACGATCGAGCCGGTGCTGCCGACGACGATGTCGCTGAACAGCTGCCACGCCGTCAGCCCGGTAAAGATGAAGATGGCGAAGCCCGGGATTCCGGTCGGTCGTCCGGGGGTCTGCTCGGCCCCGAGGAACTTGCCGATGGCGACGTAGTACACCAGCAGCATCGCCAGCGGCTTCGCCAGGCTCCAGAAGAACCCCAGGACGCTGTCCTTGTAGCGAGCCTTGAGTTCGCGCCTGACGAGCAGGTCCAGCAGCTCGCGGTGCGAACTGAGGTCGGTCATCGAGCGCCACGTGCCGGTGAAGAACCCGGAGCGCGGCCCAGCCGGGCGCAGGGGCTCCGCGGCCAACCGCTCTGCACGTGAGAGGCCTTCGGTGGTCATCGGCTCCAACATCCATCGTGTCGGCCGGGCCGACGACTGCTCCAGCAGCGTACCTGGCGGTGCGCCACGCCGGAGGAGGCGAGGACCGGTCGGCTCTGCGCCCTGGGGTGCGACGATGAAGGCTACACGTCGTCTTCGGGAGGATCCCCCATGCGTCGCGCGTCCGTGCTGGTTCGTGTGCTCGCGCTCGCGGCGGCCGCCGCTGTCGGCGTGTCGACGCCGGCTCTGGCGGCACCGGTGGAGGCCCGAACGCTCCCGGCGGTGACCAGCCCGATCGGCACATACACGTTCACCGGGCACGGCTACGGGCACGGGCGCGGGATGGGGCAGTACGGGGCGCTCGGCTACGCGCTCAACGGCGAGGGCTACGGGTGGATCCTCTCCCACTACTACGGCGGCACCGCGCTGGCCTCGACCGGAGCGAACCCCCTCCTCACGGTGGACCTGTCACGGTTCGCGGGCGCACCCACCGTGGCGCAGGGCTACGGACTGACGGCGAACGGCCAGCCGGTCCCGGGCACCGGCGGGTACGCGTATCTGCGGGTCGTCGCCAACCCGGACGGCTCCTTCACCGCCGCCAGTGCCGACGGCTGCTCCGGCGGCACGACGGGCTGGCAGCCGTTCGCCACCTTCGGCGGCCAGGTGGTGATCGCGACGCCCGACCAGACGAGCCCGCACCTTGTCCGCACCTGCGAGAGCGGTGTCTCCTACGGCTATCGCGGCGTCCTGATCGCGCAGAACGCGAATGGCGCGCAGCGGACCCGAAACGTGCTCGGCACCGACGACTACCTCCGTGGCGTGGTCCCGCGCGAGTCCCCGGCGTCGTGGGGCTCCCTCGGCAACGGCGCGGGTATGGCGGCGCTTCAGGCCCAGGCAGTGGCGGCGAGGAGCTACGCGCTCGCCGGGACCCTGCCGGGGAGCTCGCCGGCGGCGGCGATCTGCGACACGACATCGTGCCAGGTGTACCAGGGTACGACGAGGGCGACCCAGGACGGGCCGGCCGCGTCCCTGATCTTCCTGGAGCACCCGCTGACCGAGACCGCGGTCGCCAGCACCTCGGGCCAGGTGATGGTCAACGGCTCGGGGGTCATCGCCCGGACCGAGTTCAGCTCCTCGACGGGCGGCTGGACGGCGGGTGGCGCGTTCCCGGCCGTGGAGGACCTCGGGGACGCCGTGGCGTCGAACCCGTACCACACGTGGGTCGCGACCTACTCGGCCGCCGACATCGCCGACCGCCTCGGCGTGCCCGGCGTCTCCGCGATCGATGTCATTCAGCGCAACGGCCTGGGCGACCTCGGCGGCCGGGTGCTCCAATTGCGGGTCGTCGACGGCCAGGGCGCGCCACACACCTACACGGGTGGGCAGTTCCGAACCGCGCTGGGCACCGACCGGTTCCGCTCCGACTGGTTCGCGGTCGCGGGGATCACGCCGGGCCAGGCGCAGGCGGTCGTGTACGCCCTCTACCAGGACGTGCTCAGCCGAGGTCCCGACCCGGTGGGTCCGGCCGGCTGGACGGCGACGGTGCAGTCCACGGGCAACGGTCAGTGGGTCGCCAACGGCATCGTCTACTCAAAGGAGCGGCTCGTCACGCTGGTGTCCGCCCAGTACCGCGCGGCGCTCGGCCGGGAGCCCGAGACCGGTGGGCTGAACAACTGGGTGGGCTACCTGGAGAGCGGCGCAGGGGTGCCGGACCTGCAGATCGGCATCTACGCCTCGCAGGAGTCGCTCAACGTCCTCGGCGGCGGCGACACCGGGAGGTGGGTGGCCGCGATGTACGCCTCGATCCTCGGCCGGCCCGCCGGCTCCCTCGAGGTCGCCGAGTGGACGCAGGTCGCCCTGAAGCAGGGCCGGGTGCGTGCGGTGACGGGGATCGTCAAGGCTACCGAGGCAGGACTGCACCGGCTGGACGGCTACTACCAGCAGTTCCTCGGACGGTCGCTCGATCCCACCGGAGCCGCCACGTGGCTGCCCTACATGAACGGCGCGGGCGACTTCCAGGTGCCGGGCTTCATCGGCGGTTCGATCGAGTACTGGAACCGTGCCCAAGAGCGCTACCCGTCCTGACCGACCGGCCCGACGTTCGTCGCGACCAGGTAGTCCCACGCCTCGTCGGCGTACTGGTCCCAGGTCCGGGTGGCGCGGGCCCGCGCCTGCTCCGTCAGCTCGTGGTGCAGCGCGTCGTCCGTCAGCAACGCGCCGAGCGCCCGGGTGATCGCGGCGTCGTCCCGCGGGTCGACGGTCAACGCGCCACCGCCCTCGGCGATCTCGAGCGTACTGCCGAAGTTCGACGTCACCACCGGCGTCCCGCTGGCCAGCGACTCCGCGACGGGCAGGCCGAACCCCTCGTTGAGGGACGGGAACACCGTGCAGCGCGCGAGCGCGTACAGCGCCCACAGCAGCCGATCCGACAGCCCCAGCACCGACTCGACCGGCCGGCCGGCGCCCGCGAGGTCGGCGAGCCGGTCGGTGAAGTCCTCGCTCTTCCAGGCGTTGCCGCCGACGAACAGCAACGAGAACTCGTACCCGTCGCGCCACAGCCGCTCGGCGGCGTGCAGCACCGCCAGGTGGTTCTTGCGCGGCTCGTGGCTGCCGACGCAGAGCACGAGGGGCAGGCTCGGCACGCAGTACCGGGCGGCGGCCTCGGCGAGCGCCTCGGTCGAGGGGATCACGGCCTCGACCGCCAGCGGGATCGCGCGGATCTGCGGTCCGTCGAGCCCCGTGCTGCGCACCATCGTGCGCCAGCCCTCGTACTCGTGGGCAGCCGCCGCGGAGATCGTCGCGATCCGATGCGCGTGCCGCAGGGCGGCCAGCTCCAGGATGAACCGCGGCGGCACGTCGTCGGCCGCCGTCTCCGCCGACGTCAGCGGGACGGTGTCGAAGCCGATGGCCGCTCCGCGCGAGCGCGAGAACCGCAGCAACGCCTCGATCCGGCGGGTCCGGTCCTCCTCGAGGACGACCTCCGGCAGCACGTAGGTCGCCTTCCACGGGACGACGACACGACGTCCGCGCACCGGCGATCCCGTCGAGCCCGCCTTCGGCTCGCCCGGTCCCTCTTCGAGGGCTCGGGCCAGCTCGGCGCGCGTCAGCGGGCGCATCGCGCGGTAGTCGGCGTGCCAGCCCACCGCTCGCACCTCGCGATCGGTCACCCAACGCCGCAGGGTCTCGCGGGTCACCCGCTGGATCCCCGTGCCCAGCGACGTGCGCGCCAGGTGCTCGACGTCGATCACCGGGCCGCTGACGACCTCGATCGAGGCCGCCGAATGGCCGTCCCGGCGAAGCCTGGCAGCGACCTCGTACACGTGCTCCGGTCCGGCGAACCGCGCGGCCCGCCGGGTCTCGATCACCGTTTCGGCGCCCGGCAGGACGCCGGAGAGAACCGACAGCGCCAACCACACAACGTCGTCGCCGGGCCGCTCCAGGTGAGCCTCGACGACGCGTCGGGCGTCGGCCGTGGCCACCTTGCGCTCCTCGAGAGCAGTCGCGAGAACGGCGAGGCGGTCCGGGGGCGCGGCGTACCGCGACCGCCGTCGCGTCCTGAGGAACGGGCTCATTGCTCTCCCCGCGGCTCGACGAGCACATCCCACAGCTCGTCCGCGTACGCCTTCCACGGCCGCTGCCGGAACGTCGCGGCCTCCGCACGCAGGCGCCCGAGCAGTGCGTCGTCGGTCAGAGCGCGGCGCAGCGCGTCCTCGAGCTGCGCGTCGTCGCGCGGGTCGACGAGCAGGCATCCGCCGCTGCCGGCGACCTCTCGGGTCGAGCCGTAGTCCGTCGTGATCACCGGTGTCCCGCAGGCCAGCGACTCCACGACCGGCAGCCCGAATCCCTCGTGGAGCGACGGGAAGACCGTGACGGTCGCGGCCGCCGCCAGCGACCACATACGGTCGTCCGGCAGCACGCCGTGGTCGACGAGCGGCCGCCCATCGCGGACGAGGTGATCCACCGCCTGCTCGTAGGCGCGCATGTCCCACCCGGGCCCACCGACGAAGTGGAGCTCGAAGTCCAAGCCGTCGCGCCACAGCGCTTCCGCGACGTGCAGCAGCGCCAAGTGGTTCTTGTGCGGCTCGTGGCTGCCGAGGCAGAGCACCACCGGTCGCGCGCCGACCTCGGCGGGCTGGACGCTCGCCACTTCGGTGGCGAGCTGGACTTCGACAACGTCCGGTCCCGCGAGGCCCTGCGCCGCGAGAGCCGACGAGAACCCGCGGAACTCCGCCGCGGACGACGCGCTGATCGCGGCGACCGTGCGTGCATGCTTGAGCACGCTGAGGTAGCGGACGAAGGTCGTCGCGTCGCCGAGCGGCCGCATGTCGATGCCCGTGACCGGGATCGCATCGTAGCCGACCGCGACCACCGAGGTGCCGGAGGACTCCGCGAGGGCACTCAGCGCCATGGCGCCGTCCGAGGGCGGCACCTCGGTGAGCACGAGGGTCGACCGCCACGGCACGCACAGGCGGGGCGGAGCGTCGCCGGCGGCGTCGTCGTCCGACCAAGGCTCACCGTGCCGGAGCACGCGGTGGGTCTCACGCGCGGTCAGGCGCCGGTGGCCGACGTGGCCGGGCGCCCACGCGACGAGGACGAGGGGGTGCCGCTCCGACCACAGGCTGCACACCCGGCGGGTCACGCGTTGGATGCCGGTCTGCTTGTCGTTTCGGGCGGAGAAGTCCGTCTCGACGACCACCGCGTCGGTGACGACCTCCATCTCCATCGGCGGCAGATCGCGGCGCAGCGAGACTCGGCGCGCGTGCTCAAGGAGCAGCAGCTCGACGTCGATTCTGTCCGTCGCGAGCTCGACGGCTCGTCGGATGCGGGCTAGCTCAGAGGCGTCCGGATACGCGCCGACGACGGCGGTGAGGACGAGCCAGAGGTCAGAGGCCGGTGCGGTCCGCACATGCCCGGCTAGGAGCGGCAGCAGGGCGGCGGCATCCCGTGCCGCGTCCGCGTCCTGCGCGGGCACGTCGGCGAGGAGGACCAGCGCGGTCGACCGAAGGCGCTGCGCGAGTGTCGCCACTTGGCCGCGCTCCGCGGTCCGCCGGACTTCGTCGACGTGCGCCGGGTCGGCTGTCGCGCCCCAACTCACGGCCTCAGCCATGGGCGCGGGCGCGGAGGGAACGGAGGGGGGCGGTGACGCGCCAGGACAACGTCGCCCGCATCGCTGTCAGCTCGGCCCGCAGGCGCCACACCTCGGCATCCGGCGCGGCAGCGTCACGTTCAGCCCAGCCGTCGAGCGCGAGCGCCCGCCACCGCAGGACCTCGTCGAGCAGCTGGCGACGCTCCACCCGCGCGTCTCGGGCGGACTTCGTCTCGAACGGGTCGTGCGGGCACGCGGGGTACGAGAGGGCCGGCGCCAGATCGGCGTGCTCGTCGGCGACGTAGAAGCGGGACAGGCCGTCGAACAGGCACAGCCGGTAGCCCGCCGCCAGGACGTCGCCCTCCCATGCGGCGTGGCTCGGCTCCGCGCTGAGCGGGTTGGTCGCCTCGATGACGAGCACCCACGGCCGCCAGCGGCGGAGGTCGACGCTGGCGAGGACGGAGGGCTCGGACCCCTCAGCGTCGATGACGAGAAAGTGGACCGGGTCGTCTGCTCCGAGGTGCTCTTCGAGCACGTCGTCCAGCCGAAGGGCCACGACCTCGATGTCGCGGTGCAGCCATCCGTTGCCCTGATGGCAGTCACTGATCGTGTCCACGAGCGTGGACAGCCCGGTCCCGGGGAACTCGTGGAGGGTGACCGTCGGGACGCCGGAGTCCGCGATCGCCGCCTCGACCAGTGTGTCGCGCGGCCGCTGCTCCCGGTGCAGCTGGGCGTAGCCCGGCACTGGCTCGATGGTGACCCCCGACCAGCCGGCGTCATAGAACGCCTTGGTGACGGACATCTCCGACGGGTGGTTCGCGCCGACCTCTACGTACCGCCCCTGGGAGACGTGGTGCAGCGCCCGCCAGAGCACCACGTCCTCGCCGTGCTGGGCATAGGAGAGGAAAACGGCGTCGGGCACCCGACGAGCATAGGGGACCTGCTCGGGGAGCCACCTCGCGGCCGCCGACGCCCGCGGCGGCGATGAGGGCCACGGTAGGGTGCCCTTGACTGGCACCCCAGGATCAGAGGACACATGGCACGCGCACTCATCACAGGCATCACCGGGCAGGACGGGCTCTACCTCTCGGAACTCCTGCTCGGCAAGGGCTACGAGGTGTTCGGTCTGATCCGTGGGCAGAACAACCCGAAGATCGACCTGGTGCGCAGCACCGTCCCCGGGGTCACGCTGGTGACGGGCGACCTGACCGACCTCTCGAGCCTGATGCGCGCGCTCGACGCTGCCCGGCCGGACGAGGTCTACAACCTCGGGGCGATCTCGTATGTCGCGTACTCGTGGGAGAACGCGATGGTGACGACCGATGTCACCGGTAAGGGCGTCCTCAACATCCTCGAGGCGGTGCGACTGTTCGCCGGGGACGACCCGGCGCGGGTGCGGTTCTACCAGGCATCCAGCTCGGAGATGTTCGGCAAGGTGCAGGAGGTTCCGCAGCGGGAAGCCACCCTGCTGTGGCCGCGCTCGCCGTACGGCGTCGCGAAGGTGTTCGGCCACTACATGACGATCAACTACCGCGAGTCGTACGGGCTCCACGCGTCGAGCGGGATCCTGTTCAACCACGAGTCGCCGCGCCGCGGCCCGGAGTTCGTCACCCGCAAGGTGTCGCAGGCGGTCGCCCGCATCTCACTCGGTCTCCAGGACTCGCTGACCTTGGGGAACCTCGACGCGAAGCGTGACTGGGGTTTCGCCGGCGACTACGTCGACGCGATGTGGCGCATGCTCCAGCAGCCCGAGGGTGGCGAGTACGTCGTCGCCACGGGCGAGACGCACTCGATACGCGAGCTGCTCGACGTCGCGTTCCAGCACGTCGGGATCGACGACTGGGCGCCGTACGTCGCGCAGGACCCCCGGTTCATGCGTCCCGCCGAGGTCGACCTGCTGATCGGGGACCCGAGCAAGGCGCGTGACGTCCTCGGCTGGAAGCCCCAGGTCGACTTCCGCGGCCTGGTGACGATGATGGTGGAGAACGACCTCCACGAGCAGCGCGCGGTGGCGCGAGGGTGATCGCTCCCCGCGCTCTGATCACCGGCGTCACCGGCCAGGACGGCGGGTATCTCTCGGAGCGTCTCGTGGCGGAGGGGTACGAGGTGCACGGGCTGGTGCACCATCTCGACACGTCTGCGCAGCACTTCGCGCTCCAGCATCCGACGATGCACCTGCACCCGGGTGACCTCGCCGACGCCGACGGCCTGCGGGCGCTCGTCCGAGAGGTCCAGCCTGACGAGCTGTACAACCTCGCGGGGGTGACGTCGGTGGCGTTCTCGTGGGACCACCCGGTGCTCACCGCGCAGCTGTCAGGGGTCGCGCCCGTCGTGCTGTTCCAGTCCGCGCTGCAGCTGCAGGAGGAGCAGGGCAGGCGTGTGGCCTGTGTGCAGGCCAGCAGCGCGGAGATCTTCGGGGACGCTGAGCGCTCCCCTCAGGACGAGTCGACCCCGGTGCAGCCGGTGTCCCCCTACGGGGCGGCCAAGGCGTACGCGCACTACATGGCGGGCCTGTACCGGGGCAAGGGCCTGCACGTCTGCTCGATGATCCTGTTCAACCACGAGTCGCCGCGGCGACCGGAGCAGTTCGTCACGCGGAAGATCACCGCCGCGGCCGCCCGGATCGCCGTCGACGGAACCGGCGTGATCCGGCTCGGCAACCTCGACGCCCGCCGGGACTGGGGCTGGGCACCCGACTACGTCGACGCGATGGTGCGCGCGGCGCGGCGCGAGGTCGCGACGGACTACGTTGTCGCTACCGGCGAGACGCACACGGTGGCCGAGTTCGCCGAGACCGCACTGCGCCGGGTCGGGTTCGGGGACGCGTGGCGGGAGCACATCGAGGTCGACCCGGACCTCCTGCGGCTGTCGGACGCGCCGGTGCAGGTGGGAGACAGCGGACGGGCGCGCGCGGACCTCGGATGGGCGCCGACCATGACCTTCCAGGAGATCGTCTGGCAGATGGTGGACCGCGACGTCGAGGCGCTCCGCGAGAGCTAGGTGCTCGACCGTCCCATCGGCGTCGGGCGCTTCTGACTAGGCTTCCCCCGAACCGGCTCGGGCTATCCTGGGCGGCCGTCGGTCCGGCCGCGACGGACTTGGACTCACATCTGGTGGTGTTTCTTGCGCGACACAGTCATGATCGGCGGGGGCGGACACGCACGAGCGTGCCTCGATGCGTGGCCAGTCGCGCGGCTCGCGTCGGTTGCCGGGTACCTGGCGCCGGAGACGGGGGACGTCCTCGGACTGGAGTACCTGGGAGCCGACGACGACCTCATGGGGATGCGGTCTCGAGGCATCACCGTTGCCTTCGTCGCCCTGGGTGACAACCGCCGGCGCCGGCTCCTGACCGATCGCTGCGGTGCGGCCGGACTGGGCCTGACGACCCTCGTGGCCGACGACGCGCAGGTGGGTGCGACAGCCAACGTCGGGGTGGGAGCCGCCCTCATGCACCGATCGGTGCTGGGGGCGCGAGCCGTCGTCGGTCGTGGATCGATCATCAACACTGCCGCTACGATCGACCACGATTGCATTGTCGGCGATTTCGTTCACATCGCTCCAGGGGTGAACCTCGCCGGGACGGTCACGGTCGGTGACGACGTCCTGATCGGGATCGGTGCGAGCATCGTCCCGGGTGTCGTCGTGGGCGCCGGAGCTGTCGTGGGCGCCGGAGCGGTCGTCTTGCATGACGTCCCACCTGGGGCGACTGTTGTCGGAGTTCCGGCCAGAGGGGTAGTCACGTGATCCACATCTCCAGCCCTGATCTCAAGGGTCAAGAGACTGCCTACGTCACCGAGGCGGTCGAGTCCACGTGGATCTCGTCGGCTGGCAAGTTCGTGTCCGAGTTCGAGTCGGCCTTCGCCGACCTCGTCGGCGTACGGCACGCCATCGCCACGAACAACGGGACGACTGCCCTGCACTTGGCGCTGGCTGCGCTCGGCATCGGCCCAGGCGACGAAGTGGTCGTCCCTGCGCTCACCTACATCGCGACGGCCAACGCCGTCACCTATTGCGGCGCCACCCCGGTCTTGGCCGACGTCGACCTGGCCACCATGAACCTCGACCCTGGAGACTTCGAGCGTCGCGTGACCAGCCGAACGCGTGCAGTCATCCCCGTCCACTTGTACGGGCAACCCGCGGACATGCAGTCGATCTGCGCCGTGGCTCGTGCGCACGACGTTGTGGTGGTGGAGGACGCCGCGGAGGCGCACGGGGCGACCATTGATGGTCGTGCCGTCGGTTCCATCGGGGACGTCGGCGCGTTCAGCTTCTTCGGCAACAAGATCGTGACCACCGGCGAGGGCGGGGCGGTCACGACCGACGACGACGAGCTCGCCGCGCGGCTGCGGCTGCTGCGTGGCCAGGGCATGGACCCGGAGCGGCGGTACTGGTTCTCCACCGTCGGCTTCAACTACCGCATGACCAATGTGGCCGCCGCGATCGGTCTGGCCCAGCTAGAGCGGATCTCGTCGCTGCTCAAGCGCCGTCGGGAGATCGGTCAGCTGTACGAGCGGACCCTGCGCGGGATGCCCCGCGTCATACGCCCGGCGGAGATCCCCGGGGCGACCCGGGTCGACTGGCTCTACACGGTCAGGATCGACGGATTCGACTCTGACCGTCGCAATGCGCTCATCGCTGCCATGGCGGCCGATGGGATCGAGACCAGGCCCGTCTTCTACCCGTTGCACCTGATGCCGCCCTATCTCGGCGAGGTGGGCGCGCACCCGGCCGCTGAGCGAGCCGGGGCGGAGGGGATCTCGCTCCCGACGCACACTCTGCTCTCGGACGCCGAAGTCGGAATCGTCTGCGAGTCGCTGAGCAGGCACGTCAGTCGACTGGCCGAGTGACCAGCGTGGCGCAGTTCGTCTCGTACGCGCAGCACGGCGAGGACGTGATCTTGTGGCGCGCCTTCGCTGGGCGCCCATCTGGGACCTACGTCGATGTCGGCGCGTTCCATCCGACCTTCGATTCCGTAACACGTGCACTGTACGAACGCGGATGGCGGGGCGTGAACATCGAACCCCAGGCCGACCTGATCCCGGCGTTCGAACAGGAGCGTCCCGAGGACACGACGATCTGTGCGGCGATCGGCGACCACGACGGTCGGGTGGCGCTTTCCCTCACGGAGAACCTCGGTTGGGCGACGATCCGCGAGGATCTCGCGCCACTGGCGGACGATCAGGCGCGGCGCGAAGTCGACGTTCCCCTCCGGTCGCTTGAGAGCCTCTTTCGTGAACTCGGCATCACGTCAGTTGATGTGCTGAAGATCGACGTCGAGGGTGCTGAGCCCGACGTCGTCCGTGGGATGCTCGCTGGCGACGTGCGACCCACCGTCTGCGTTGTCGAAGGCGTGGCTCCGGGTGTGGGAACCTCCGCCGGGGACGAGGCCGTGGACATGCTCGTCGGGGCGGGCTATATGCATTGCCTGTTCGACGGGCTTAATCACTACCTGACCGTGGACCCGAATCTGCGCGGCGCCCTCTCCATTCCGGCCAATCCTACTGATGACTACGTTACGGACGACATGCGTCGTCTCATGGCGGAGCGGCTGGATCTCCTTTCTCTGCTCTCTGCGCTGTCGTCGGACAGTGCGCGGAAAGCTCTACTCGGAGATCTGACCTCGCCCACGCGGGCCGAGCCTCGCGCGCTTCCGGAGGCCTCGGTGCTCCAAGCAACGAACGAGACCAGTCTGGAAGATCGCGCTTCCGTCGTCCTTGGACCCGGCGGCCTCGACGATGCACAGCGCGGGCAGGGCTCATTCGTGGATCCCCGGACTAGGGCAGATCGCCGCCGGGGCACGTTGCGGCGGCTGGTGAGCAGACCTCTGGCCGAGGGCGAGCCGGCGGGCGAACCGCTCGGCCTCGTCGAGGCGCTGGCGCCCGGGTCTCGATACGGTGCCGAGGCCATCGTCCGGTCCTTGTACACCAACCTGCTTCGACGCGAGCCGGAGTCGGCTGGGCTGGTCGAGTGGTCGGATGCGCTGCGGTCGGGCGGCCGCCCGCTCGAAACGGCCTGGGGGCTCGCATCGTCGGACGAGGGAATCCTGCGGGCGCGGACGGACGGGCCACGGGCGATCCGTGAGTTGACCGTGGTCGAGGCCGTGGATGTGCTCGATCGACTTGGCGTCGCATGGCTTCCCAGACGGCTGCAGTCAGACCTTCCCGCAGATGAGCAACTCTTCGTCGTCTCGCTCTACGAGGTTGCCCTTCATCGGCAGCCGTCCGCGCAGGAGCTGCGCCGCGAAGTCGACGCACTGAGATCGGGCAAGAGCCCAGAGCGTCTGCTGCGTGCATTCGCGAGTCGGGTGGGCCTGCCAGCGGGGGGCACCCCGAGCGTCCGAGCGCTGAGGCTCCTGCTGCGCATCGTGCGTCACTTGGGTTGGGGTCGGACGGTCCGGTCGTTCCGGATGGACGTCCGGCTGACCAAGGCTCGAGAGACCGCGCGAATTGCGGCAGTCGTCGACGATGCGCCTGAGCTTGCGATGCGCCTGTTCTGGTCCCAGAGCAAGAATGGGCGCTGATACGTGCGCATCGTCATCGCATCCACCACGGTGCCGACCATCGACGGGGGCGGGCGCCTGATTGTGCGATGGACTGCGGACGCACTTCGCGAAGCCGGCCATCAGGTCGAGGAGCTCTATCTTCCGTTCCCCACCGACTTGCGGCTGATCATGCCCGCGTTGGTCGGCCTACGAGCCATTCCCCTCGGTGACGAGGTGGACCGGTTGGTGACCATACGGTGGCCCGCACATGTGATGCAGCACCCGAACAAGGTCGCGTGGTTCATCCACCACTACCGCCAGCTGTTCGACCTGTGGGACACGGAGTACCGCGGGATACGCGCAGATGCCGAGGGCGTCTCCTACCGTGAGGCACTCCGCATGGCCGACAATCTCGGTCTGGGCGAGTCGCGGAAGGTGTTCACGAACTCCGACACCGTGCGCGCGCGCGTTCGGAAGTTCAACGAGATCGACGCTGAGACGTTGTTCCCCCCGCTCGGCGGGGACGTGAGCCGCTTCTACACGGATTCCTACGGGGACTTCGTGCTCTACGCGAGCAGGATCACTCCGATCAAGCGCCAGATGCTGGCCGTAGAGGCGATGCAGTATGTGACGACGCCCGTCCGGCTCGTGCTGGCGGGACATGCCGACCCCGAGCAGTACGGCCGCGAGATGCGGGCAACGGTCCGTGCCCACGGGCTTGACGAACGTGTCGACCTGCGTCTGGGATGGCTGCCGGAGGCGGAGAAGATCGACCTCCTCGCCCGATGCCTGGCCGTGGCGTACCTGCCCATCGACGAGGACTCGTACGGCTATCCCGCGTTGGAGGCGTCGCACTCCGCCAAGGCGATAGTCACCCTCAAGGATGCCGGCGGGGCGCTCGAGTTCGTCCGCGACGGCGTGGAGGGGTTCGTGACCGAGCCGGACCCGCGTTCCCTCGCGGCCGCGTTCGACGCGGCGTACTCGGACAAGAAGGACGCGCAACGGATGGGGGAGGCCAGCGCCCGCCGCCGCGCCGAACTGAACATCGACTGGGAACACGTCGTCTCGAGGCTCACGGGCGCTGGCTCATGAGGATCTTGGTAGCGAACAACGCGGCGCCGTTCGTCCGAGGCGGTGCCGAGATGCTTGCCGAACGCCTGGTGCGAGAGCTGGTCGCCGAGGGGCACGAGGCGGAGCTGTGGCGCCTGCCGCTGGGATCGGCGCCGGATCAGATGACCGACTCGATGATTGCGGCCTCCCTGACTCGCCTGGAGTATGTGGACCGTGTCATCGGGCTGAAGTTCCCGGCCTATCTCGTTCCTCACGAGAACAAGGTCATCTGGCTGGTGCACCAGCTGCGCCAGGCATATGAGCCTCCTCCCGTCGGTTGGGTTGGGACGGCCTCGCTTGGTCCGTTCATCGAAGCCGTCCATAGCGCGGACGACGCCGCGTTCCGCCGGGCCCGGAGCGTCTATGCGATATCGCCGGTGGTCGCGGAACGCCTGCGCGTGGGAAACGCGGTGCAGGCTCCGGTGCTCTTGACCCCTCCCCACACCGATACCGCGTACCGGCATGAGGACGCCGAGGGATACATCGTGGCGCTCGGCAGAATCGGCGCCGGCAAGCGTCAGTGGCTTGCGGTCGAGGCGATGGCGCACACGCGACCAGGATTTCGGCTGGTGGTTGCCGGCCCCCCGGACACGCCTGAGAGCGCTGCTCAGATCCTCCGGCGCGTCGAGCAGCTCGAGCTGGGTGATCGGGTCGAGGTGATCCCGCGGTTCATCGACGAAGACGAGAAGGTCGATCTTCTCGCTCGTTGTAGTGGTTCGGTGTACCTGCCCATCGACGAAGACTCCTATGGCTACGTCTGCTACGAGGCGGCGATGGCTCGCAAGCCGACCATCACGGCGACCGACTCGGGCGGCACCCACACCCTGGTGCACCACGGGACCACGGGGCTGGTCGTCGCGCCTGAACCTGTCGCACTGGCGGATGCGATGGCTCATATCGCGGCGAACGCGGTGGAGGCCAAGGCGCTCGGCGAGCGCGCGCACGCCGCCGCGGTGGGCCTGCAGCTGTCCTGGGAACGCGTAGTCGAGGAGTTGACGCGATGAAGGTAGCCCTGGTCATGCCGCTCGACTCCCGGAGCGCGATCGCGGACGTCACGCTGCGAGCGGTGCCGACACTTGCCGTTGCGTGGGAACTGGTCGTGTGGGCACCTCGCGCCGAGTCGATGCGGACCTGTCCGGTGCCCGTCCGGGTCTTCGACTCGCCCACGCCCGACATCGTGGCCGAGCTGCGCGGCTACGACCTCGTGGTCTACGTCCTCGGAGACAGCGCCTTCCACGCCGCGATCCTGCCGCTCTGCCGCTCGCTTCCCGGGCTCGTCGTGCTGCACGACGCCGCCATCACCAACCTGGCGGTCTGCTCGGCGGTCGAGTTCGGCTGGCTGGACGAGTTGATGCGTCACCTGGTCCTGGAGCATGGCCCTGACGAGGCGCTCGCGGTCCGAGATCGGAGCAGCCTCGACGCGCTGCAGTGGCTTCAGCTCTGCAGCAGGATCCCCTTGACCGAGTGCGCGCTCGACACGAGCCTGGGCGCAGTCGTCCACTCGCGTTGGCACGCCGCGATGATCGAAGGTCGGACCCTAGGCGAGGTACGGGTGCAGGAGTTGCCGATACCGACATTGGTCAGGGATGCCGGTCCGCTCAGCGATGGCGTTGCGGCGATGCTTAGCGCGATCAGACCGGACACCGTGCTCGTCGTCACCGTGGGCCACGTCAACGCGAACAGGTGCGTCGACCGCCTGCTGGCGGCTGTCGGATCCGACTCCGGGCTGCGCGACCGGGTTGCTGTATGGGCCGTCGGCGCCGTAGCTTCCGAGATGAGGGACGCCCTCGAGCGTGAGGGACGAAGGGCGGGTGGCGTCGCCCTGACCCTGACCGGCCGGGTCACCGACGGAGAGCTGACCGCCATCCTGGATCGGGCCGACATCGGAGTCGCTCTGCGTGACCCGGTGCTCGAGGGGACGTCGGCGAGTGCCCTGACGCAGATGCGCTTCGGGCTGCCGCTCGTGGTGCTCGATCACGGGCACTACTCGGAGCTCCCCGACAGTGCTGTCGTCAAGGTCGACCCGTCGTCCGGGCCGGGTGGAGTCGCTCGAGGCCTGCTGCGGCTGGTCGAGAGACCCGAGGAACGGGTGAAGATGGGAGCGGCCGCGCGCCGATGGGCCACACGACCGCGGGAGGCCGCTGACTACGCCCAGACCTTGATCGATGCCGGGACGCATGCGCTGGCGACACGTCCCTTCATGGTGATGGCCACGGAGACGAACAGGGCGTTGCTGACGGCCGGGCTTGAGGCGGACCGGACCGTCGTGAATCGTGTGCTAGAGCTCGGTGAGCAGCTGTTCGGGCTGTCGGCCGACGGCCATTCCGTGGCCGTGACCTCGGCGCCGTCCGTCGGATGAGCCGCAGCCTCGCGGCGGTCGTGACCATCCCTCGGACCATTCGCCGGCGCTCGGGAGCGATACGCCGGACTAGTACTCTCGGGACACGCGAAGCCGCCCGGTTGTGTGACCCCGTCCACGGGCTGGGGGCCAGCTATCAGGACAGGAGCATGACGCGAGTGAGCATCTTTCGCGGCGATGCCGCGACGCACGAGGCGCCGATGCCTCGGTCGCAGTGGACACGGCGGCTGTTCCCGATTCGCTGGTGGCTCGACTGGCCGTCCCCGTGGGACGCCGCCGTCGCGTTCGTGGGCGGGATCCTCGTATTCGTGCTGGGCTTCGGCGGCGGGCGCAGTCGTCTGTCCTCGCCACTCGGCGGGGGAGACCTGCTTCCGGCATATGAAGCGGCGCGCCTGTGGTCAGCAGGAACACCGTTCGGCAATGCGTCGCTCGGGTACCCGTTCGGAGTAGAGCTTCGGTACTACCCAACGACGGACTTCATCCAGAATGGGGCCGCGGGGCTGATCACCGCGCTGACCGGCAATCCCTTCCTCGGGATGAACGCGGTCTTCGCGATGTCGTTCCCGCTGACGGCGCTCGCGGCGTTCTGGGTCATCCGGATCGCCGGCGTGCGCGGTCCCATGGCGATCTTCCTCTCCCTGGCGTTCACGACGATCCCCTACCACTGGTATCGCCTCGACCATGTGTACCTCGGAACGGTGTACTCGGCCGTGCTAGGCGTTGGTCTCGCGCTCCTGGTCGGCACCGGGCGGATCGAGCGCGGCCTGGCCGGGGAGCGTCGAGGGCGCGCCATCGCACAGATCGCCGGCCTTGCGGTCGTCATCGCGGCGAGCGGTATCTACTACGCCTGCTTCACGATCATGGTGTGCGCGGTTGCGGCCCTGTACCGATTGGCGCGCGGCGCGCAGGTCGGTCGGGTTGCCCTGGCCCTGGCGCCGGCGGTGGTAGTCGCCGTCGCCACCGCATCCGCCCTGGCGCCGGCGATGCTCTTCGTCCGGTCGCATCCCGCCCTGGTGCCGGTCGCCGAGCGGATCGCCATCGAGTCCGTCGCGTACAGTGGCGTATTGGCCTTCACTTTGCTGCCGGCACCGATATCGAGGCTCCCCGGAGCTTCGCCGATCAACGACGCGGTGGCGGCGATGTTCGGCAACGCAAACTCCTACGGCACCGCCGGCGTCCTGTGGTATGCAGATTTCGGATCGCTCTTCACGACGCTCGCCATCGTTTTCTCCCTGATCGGCGCGGTCGCGGTGGGCAGGCGCAGAGCTCGGTCCGGTCGGACGCCGACGGCCACGGATGGCGAGAGTGTCGCCGGCGACGCCGTGGGAGAGCGAGTGACCTTCGGACTCGTGGGCATCCTGCTCGTCGTCACGGTGCTCTTCTTCGTTCCGTGGGGCCTCAACTTCTTGTTCGCCTATACCGTCACGCCACAGCTGCGCGGGTGGGACCGACTCGTGCCGATGATGTTCATGCTGGTCTTCGCGGGCGCCGCGGTGGCGTGGCGGTCGCTGCGCTTCCCCCAGGCCGGGACCAAGGCTCTCGGTATCGCCGGCATCTGCTTCGTCCTCCTCGTGTTCGACTCGGTGGCGCCCTACCGGAGCTACTACGCTGCGGCATCGGCCAATGGCTCCGTCTACGGCTCCGCCGGCTATGTGTACGCCGCGTCGCTGAATGCTGCGATTCCCGAGAGGTGCGCGGTTCTTCAGCTTCCCTATGTCGGCTATCCGGAAGAGCCCCCCACGGTCGCCCTCGGCAGCTACGCCCCGCTGTGGCCCGCATTGACGAACCCCGACAAACTCTGGTCGTACGGCGCAATGAAGGGCACGGTGGCATCCGCGTGGCAGGAAGGCCTTTCCAGCAATATCGGGCCCGCGGAGCTCGAGAAGCTCCGACGCGGTGGTTTCTGTGCGGTACACGTCGACCGAGCGGGGTATACGGAGGCCGACGCTCAGCGCCTCCTCGCGAATCTTGCCAGGCTGATGGGTCAGCCGGTCGCCGTCGGCTTCGACGGCGCCTGGACCGCGTTCCGGATCCCGGGCGCGGTCGTTGGCGGCTTCGATGTCGCACGACTGGACGAGATGTCCGCCGGCGACGCCGTCTTCTACGCGCCGCCACGGGTCGTGGCGGCGGATGCGTCCGGGGTGGTGCTCGAGCGGGACTCCGCCAGGAGTTGGCGATGGCTGGGTCTGGGGACGACGTCCTTTCGCGTGACGTCGATCGCGGAGGGGGCCGAGTTCCGAAGCGTGAGGGGGACGGTCTTGGCGGCCGAGTGCTCTGCCGAGGTGGCCGTAGTGACGCTGCGCTCCGATGCTGAGCAGTCCTCGATCCGTCTGGTGCTCGTTCCCGGCGAGGAACGTGACTTCTCGCTCAGCCTGGTGCGGAAGGCCGCGGACGCGACGTTGAGCGTGGAGGCCGAGGGAGTCTCCTGCGTTACAGCCGCAGATGGGAGACCGCGGGCAGTCGCGCTGGTCAACCCGGTGTTCGGGCCTTGATGAGCGAGTCGCCGGTGAGACCGCGGGGACCGCGCCGCAGCGGCGGTCGAAGAGCTCACACCCAGGTGCTGGCAGGCAGGGAGCCGAACGCCGGCGGCCGGATCGATGCTCTGACGGGGTAACTGGTCAGGTCATTCTTAGGTGTTGATCGTCGCTCCAGAGCCACGCATTGCTGGCAGTCGCATTGACTGGGCCATTCGTGAACTCCACGTGCGAGTTGGCGGACGATTGTTCTGGAACTGTCTTGACGATCATCAGCGTGTCGCGCGCGGTTAATTGTCGGGTGCTGCGATAATTCCTTTATGAGCGCACCGACCTACGCCGAGCTGACGCGATTGGTCGCGGCGTTCACCGGTCAACTCGCAGTTCTCACCCAGCAGGTCGCAGCACTCGAAGAGAACAACCACGCGCTGACCGACGAAGTTCTCACGCTGCGGCAGGAGAACACCGCCCTGCGCGCAGAGGTGACCGGGCTGCGTCAGGAGAACACCCAGGGCTGTTTCATTCTCGGTTGGTCGGTGTGTCTGCGGTGACACGCCGGTGGGGGTGGTATGCGGGCGGGCATGACGGTTCACGCGGCAGCGTGAGGGGTGTTGAAGTCCGCAGCTGCCTGGTG
>Ga0255334_1000569_pt1 | contig 26763 bp, 24 predicted proteins | sample EtOH5_35cm_T3_12_FD_202080 | JGI IMG/M metagenome (GOLD analysis project Ga0255334, IMG submission 202080) | Sandy soil microbial communities from University of British Columbia, Vancouver, Canada - EtOH5_35cm_T3_129 | ecosystem: Engineered > Artificial ecosystem > Sand microcosm > Unclassified ... | reverse complement strand
TGTCCGTGAACGGCGCCCTGTGGGTGGGGTTTGAGTCGCCGGGCGACCCGAACCCCACCCACAGCAGGCGCTAGCGTCGATCCGTGCCAACGGACGCTGCCGCCGCACTGGCTGACGACCTGATCGACCGTCTGCGCGCCGCGGCCGACCCCGCGAACATCGCCGGCATGGCCCGCTACGGCATCAGCCCCGTGGGCACCCTCGGCGTGACGGTCCCCACCCTGCGCGGCATCGTCCGCGAGCTGCGCCCGCTGCGCCGCGCCGATCCCGAGCTGGTCCACGAGGTCGCCGCGCGCCTCTGGGCGTCCGGGATCCACGAGGCGCGCATGCTCGCCGGCTTCCTCGACGTCCCGGTGCTCGTCACCCCCCAGCAGGCCGACGCCTGGGTCGCGGACGTCGACTCCTGGGACACCTGCGACCAGCTCCAGGACCTCTTCGCCGCCACGCCGTTCGCCTACGACAAGGCCCGGGAGTGGGCCGGCCGCAAGGAGACGTTTGTCAAGCGCGCGGCGTTCGCGCTGATCTGCGCACTCGCGATCCACGACAGGCAGGCGCCCGACGAGCGCATCGCCGCGCTGCTCCCGCTCATCGAGCGGGAGGCGCCCGACGAGCGTCCGTACGTGCACAAGGGCGTCAACTGGGCGCTGCGCCAGATCGGCAAGCGGTCGGCAGCCTGCCACGAGGCGGCGGTCACGACGGGGGAGCGCATCCTCGTCGTCCACGCCGGGAGCAAGGCCGCGTGCTGGGTGGCCCGCGACGCGCTGCGCGAGCTGCGCAGCGAGGCGGTGCTCCGCCGGCTCGGCCTCGCCTGAAGGAGCGGGCGGGCCGACAACCGGAGTCAGTCGCCGAGCCCGACCCCCACCTGCCGTGCGGCCGTGACCCACTCGTGGTCCACCGGGACGTTCCTGACCTTGCCCGCCACCTCGGCCAGCGGCACCGGCTCGGTCCCCTCGCCGCGCGCGGCCACCATGACGCCGAACTCGCCGCGCGCCACGAGGCCGGCCGCGGTGGAGCCGAGGCGGGTCGCCAGGAGCCGGTCGGCGGCGCACGGCGTGCCGCCGCGCTGGACGTAGCCGAGGATCGTCACGCGCGTCTCGAGCCCGGTGGCGGCCTCCAGGTCGCGGGCGAGCTTGAAGGTGTGCTCACGTTGGAGGTCCTCGACGTGAGCCAGGTGCGCCTTTGCCGCGCGCTTGGCCTCGGGAGTGTTCGCGGAGGACTCGAGGAGCATCGCCGCGTCGTAGTCCGCGGAGTCGTCGACGTCCCGCGCGCCCTCGGCGAGGGCGACCACGGAGAAGTTCGAGCCGCGCTTCGTGCGGGCCTTCACGGCCCCGGCGACCGAGGCGACGGTGTACGGGATCTCGGGGATGAGGATGATGTCCGCGCCGCCCGCCAGCCCGGCGCCGAGCGTCAGCCACCCGGCCCGGTGGCCCATGATCTCCGTGAGGATGATCCGGTGGTGGCTGTGCGCCGTCGAGTGCACGCGGTCGATGGCGTCGGTGGCGATCTCCATGGCGGTGGCGAACCCGAACGACGTGTCCGTCATCGCGATGTCGTTGTCGATCGTCTTGGGCAGGTGCACCACGTTCAGGCCCGCGTCGACGAGCTTGAGCGCGTTCTTCGCCGTGCCGCCGCCGCCCAGCACGATCAGCGCGTCGAGCCCGTTGCGGTGGTAGTTCTCGACGACGGTCGGCACCATGTCCCGCGTCTCGCCGTCGACCACGTACTTGTGCACCTTGTCACGGCTGGTGCCGAGGATGGTGCCGCCGACGGTGAGGATGCCGGACAGAGCCCGGCCGTCGAGCGGTATGTGACGGTCCTCGACCAGCCCCCTGATGCCGTCGCGGAAGCCGATCAGCTCCATGCCGTAGGCGCCGATGGCGGTCTTGCCGAAGCCACGGATCGCGGCATTGAGGCCAGGGCTGTCGCCGCCTGCCGTGAGGATGCCGACCTTCTTGACCTTCGTCTTGCCGGCCATGCCCGTGCCTTCCCGTGGTCGCGTCGGCCCAAGTCTCCTCAGTCCTGGTCGGGCGGCACAACCGCTCGCGCCTCGAGGCCGATCTGCGACGTGGCGCGCCGGGCGGCGAGGTCGTCGACGTCGGCCGGTGCACCATCAGCCGCAGCTGCTCGGCCCGCCGTTGCTGCCTGCGGCGGCACGGCGACGGCGGTGCGCAGGAGCGCGAGCGCGGAGGCATCGTTGAGCAGGTTCGAAGGCGGCCGGTCCGCTCGGGACCGGGAACCATCGTGCCCGACGACGCCCGGAGGGCTACGGTCGTCCCACCACCGCGCGAAGGGAGCCGACGTGACGCCGCGCTCCACCGCGACGGGGACGCGCCCGCTGGCGCAGCTCGCCCCGCTCGACACCGGCGAGCCGCTCGGCGAATGGGTGCTGGAGTCGACGGCCGGGTTGCGCACGCTGCGCGCCGGCCTGCACGCCGCGGTGCGCGGGCCGCGGACGGTGAGCGGCCCCGTGGCGCTCGTCGCCTCGGAGCTGGCGACGAACGCGTTGCGGCACGGCGTGCCGCCGGCCACGGTCACGCTGTCCCGCCTCCCGGCGGCCTACCTGCTCGACGTCTCCGACGGAGCCGTCGACGAGCGCCCCGTGCTCGCCGCGCGCCGGCCGCTCGGCGAAGGCGGGTTCGGCCTCTACCTCGTCGGGCGGCTGGCCGACGACCTCGGGTGGTACGTCGCCGCGGACCGCAAGCACGTCTGGGCGACGATCCCGCACTAGCCATGCGCGACCGACAGCAGGTCGTCCGGCGTGCAGCCCAGGGCGTCGCACACCGCGGTCAACGTGCTGAACCGGATCGCGCGGGCGTGCCCGTTCTTCAGCAGCGACAGGTTGACCGGCGAGATCCCTGTGCGGGCGGAGAGTTCGACGAGCGTCATCCCCCGATCGGCGAGCAGGCGGTCCAGGTGACAGACCACCCGGTGCTCGTCGGCCGGCACGCCTAGACCAGCCCGCGCACGTCGTCGGACAGCCGCTCGCCGGCGCGGAACGCCAGCGCGAGCGCGAGGACAACGCCCCCGACCAGGACGGGCTGGAGCGAGGGCGAGGTCGCGCTCGCGAAGTCCGGCCCGGCAAGCCCGGTGCGCTCGAGGACCAGGAAGCCCGCGATCTCGGGCAGCGTCGGCGCGATCGATCCGGCGATCGCGACCGTCGCGGCGACGACGGTCAGGCGGCGCGCATTGCCCGGCGCGAACGGCCGACCCTGAGCGATCGAGCCGAGCACGGGACCGAGCGCGAGCGCCCCGACGAGCAACCCCAGCCCGCCGACGAGCCGGTCACCGCGCGAGAGCAGCTGCTCGATGCGGGTGGAGTCCCACGCGACGATGGTCAGGCGTCCGTCTGCGCCCGAGACCAGACCGCTGCCAGAGCCGGGCGGCTGGGCCCCGGCGAACCAGCCGTCCGGGACGTCGACCCCGGGGACGTCCACCTCGACATCGGCCCATCCGGTGGGCGCGTCCGCGTCGATCAGGGTGACGGGGGCCTTGACGAAGCCCGGCGCCTGAGTCATCCCGTTGATCGCGTACCCGACGCCCACGACCCCCGCGACCAGCCCGAGGATGACGACGAGACCACTCAGGCGGCGCACCCATGGCATGGCATCAACATAACGATCATCGTTATGTCGCGCCAGGGCCCTGCGACCGCGGGTGGGGTTTGTGCCGCGCAGCGCACCGAACCCCACCCACTACGCCCCTACGCCGGGACGGCCACCGCCCACGGCACCGTCCAGCCGGCCACCCGGAGGCCGCCGTCGACGAGCTGGGCGCGCTGCAGCGCAACCACCGCCCCGGACGCCGGCTCGTAGAGGCGCAGCGCGTCGGCGTCGCGTGCGACGGCGAGCACCACGTGCCGCGGTACCTCGGAGCTGCCGACGAACAGGGGCGCCGTAAGCCCGGATGCCACGGCCCGGTCGAGGGCGTCGTAGCCGGCGGCGCGGGACTGCGGGGAGTCGGGGTCGAGGTACCGGGCGCGGTACCGCTCGCCGGTGAAGCGCGTCATCTCGGCGGCGGCACCCCACGGTGAGGTCCCGAGCGTGGGCGGCCACGGCAGCTGCACCCCCGCCGGGCCCACGACGGCGTTGGTCCGCTTCTTGACCCCCTGCTCGGCGGCGCCGAACCGCTCCGCGAGGGATGAGCGGCTCACCGCCCCGGCGCGTGCGTCCACACCGCCGAGCAGCCACAGCGCGTAGACCGGATCGGCCAGGGCGCGCGCGACGAGCAGGCAGGCCGAGCCGCACGTCGTCCGGCTGCGCTGGCGCAGGTGCTGGGGCAGCGGGTCGAGCAGCTCGCCGAGGGTCTGCGTGGGTGTGCCGTCGACGAGGTCGACGAACCGGCCCAGGGCCTCCGCCTGGTGGCCGGCGCGGACCGCCGCCTCGTAGGCCGCGCGATGGTGCGGGGTGGGGGCGCCGTCGAGGAGCGCGCGCACGGCGGCGCGTTCGTCGCCCGGCATCCGGGCGAGGCGCCGGCCGGCGCGGTCCGCGGCGCCGACGAGCCCGAGCGGGGCGGCGGGCCAGGCGCCCTGCGCCCGGCCCACCACGCGGAACACCCGCCGCACCACGGCGCCCCAGTCCACGCGCCCACGCTAGCCGGGCGCCGCGCCGCCTGCCGGGTGCTGGCGCAGCCGGGCGGGGGCGGTATGACGGCCGGGCCGAGTTCGAGTTCAGGCTCGGTCTGCTGCTCGCCGGCCTGGACCGCGGTCAGCTCGCGGGCGGCGGTTCCAGCGGCCACTCGACGCGGTTGGGACGGAAGGCGTCGACCACGGCGGCGATGTCGCGGGGGGCGCCCGCGCCGGCGGCCGTCGCGTAGGCATGGGCGAGCGCGTCGACCAGCTCGGTGGGCACCCCCGCGGTGCGAGCGTCGGCCGCGATGAGCGCCAGGTCCTTGCGCAGGCCGGCCAGCTCGAACTGCGGATCGAAGTCGCCGGAGAGCATCGCGGCGCCCTTGACGTGCGCGTACGGGCTGTCGGGCTGCCCGCCGTCGATCGCGTCGAGGAACTGCTGCGGGTCCAGCCCCCACGCCTGCGCCAGGGCGATCGACTGCGCCACGCCCGCGGTCAGCGTGGCGATCCAGGCGTTCGTGACGAGCTTGAGCCGCGAGGCGGGCCCGGGCTCGTCGGCCACCCACACCGTCCGCTCGCCGATCGCCTCGAACACCCGCTCGAGCCGGGGGCGGACCTCCGGCGGTCCGCTCGCAAGTACGACGAGCCTCCCGGCGAGCGCCGGCTTGCGCGTGCCCAGCACCGGGGCGTCGACGAAGGCGACGCCGTGCTCGTCGGCCAGCGCCGCCAGGCGCAGCGCGCCTGTGGCGCCCACCGTCGACGACTGCACCCACACCGCACCGGCCGCCATCGCCGGGAGCGCCTGGGCCATGACGGCGGCGTCCGCGTCGGCGTCGAAGAGCGTGGTGATGACCACGTCCGCGCCGTGCACGGCGCTCGCGGGATCGTCGGCCACCTTCGCGCCGAGCGGCGCGAGCGACTCGGCCTTCACCCTCGTGCGGTTCCACACGACGGTCTCCAAGCCGGCGCGGAGCAGGCTGACGGCCATGCCGTAGCCCATCGCGCCGGTCCCCAGCACGGTGACACGAGGCGAGTCGTCCATGGGACAAGCCTCACCCCGGGACGCGGATTGCGCGCGGGATGGACTGGGCGCGCCGCCGCATCAGGTGGATGCAACGGCCCGCCGGCGAGGTAGGCGGGCTCGCCGGCGGCCTCGACCGGTTCCAGCGCCTCCGCGACGAGCGCCGTGCCGCGCCCGGCGTGCTGGAAGTCGGGGCGCGCACCGACCGCCTCGAAGTACCAGCAGTCGGTGGAAACCGCCTGCCACCTGCGGAGTTCTGGCTCGACCACCGCTCGTCCGCCCCCGGGTCGGGGTGAACGGCGAGTAAAACAATGACAACGGCCGTCATGCCTCGCAGGAGTCGCAATCGCCATTTTCACCCGTTTGGCCCAATCCCCGCTCTTATGCCTTTGACCTGCGAGAACAGGCTCAGCGGGTGAAATTGTCCGGTTGACGCCTTTGGCACTTGTCACCCCCTGGCCGGGGCGCCAGTCATGGTCTACTGTCTCACTTGTCAGCGACCAGGCAAACCCGCCGCGAGGCGGGGGCGCAAAGCCACGGGACCCCTGCGGTCAGCCGGGCTGCCGAACAGACAGGGGCACGTTTCATGGAACCTCGTGGGTCCTCGGCGGAGCCGTTCAGCTCCCCGTATGACATCCTCCCCGCCGCGCGGGTCCAGTGCTGGGCGAGCATCGCCACCCGGCTCGGCGCGGTCACCGAGATCCCGACCCAGGAGAACGTCGCGGCCTGAGCCGCTTCAGAACTCCCCCACCCGCTGCAGGTGGCGCATCGCCACCCAGCCCAGCGGGATCCGCAGCCAGTAGGTCAGGACGCGGAACAGCACCGCCACGGAGAACGCCACGCCGGGGTTGACCCCGGCCACCGTCCCGAGGCCTGCGGCCAGCGCCGCCTCGACCGTGCCGACGCCGCCCGGCGTCGGCACGAGCGAGCCCAGGGTCGTCCCGGCCAGGTACACGATGGCGACCTGGACCAGGCTGACGTGCTGGCCGAGCGCCGCCAGCGCCGCTTCGAACGCCAGCACGTACCCCATCGTCATGATCACGTTGCCGCTCAGGCCGAGCAGCAGTCGCCCAGGCTGCCCGACGACCTCGACCAGCCGCGGCCACGTCTGCCGCAGCGTCGGCAGCACGCGTCTGGCCGTCCACGCGCGCACCTGCGGGATGAGCAGGGTCGCGGCGATCGCGACGACGACCACGCCGATCACGCCGAGCACCGCCGGGGACAGCGGCACCGGCGCCTGCTGCTGCGTGCCCGACGTCAGGGTCAGTACCACGAGGAGGATCACGGTCACCACGAGCTGCGCCACCTGGATCAGCGCGACCGTCGCGGTGGCCAGTGACGTGGACACCCCGCGCCTGGTCATCGTGCGCAGGTTGAGCGCGGCCGGCCCGATCCCCGCCGGGGCGCCGAGCGCGACGAACGACGCGGCGGTCTGCACCACCGTGGCCCGCCATGGCGAGATCCGGACCGGTGAGAACGCGACGAGCGTCAGGGCGGCGCCGAAGAGCGTGACGAGCCCGAGGCCGTAGGCGAGGAGCGAGAACCGCCAGTCGCTGTCACGCAGCGCGCCCGCGATCTGCTGGACGTTGATCGTGGTGAGGATGACGAACGCCGCCATCACCGTGACGACGATCGTCAGCACGGTGCGCGCCCCGAACCGCACCAGCCGCTGCGGCTCGACGTCCGCCTCCGGCAGCAGGTCGACGATCTGGCTGCGCAGCTCGGCGAGCACCTGCTTGCGGCCGGCCATCTGCTCGCGGGTGCTGCGGGGGAGCGTGATGGTCTGAAGCATCGGGCCGATCGCCGCGACGTCGTCGTCGTCGAGCACGTGCGCGACGGACCGCACCGCCCGCGCGGCTCCGACGCGCAGCGCGAGGACGGCGAGCATCTGCACCATGTCGATCCGCCGGGCCAGCTCCGAGGACGCGACGTCGCCGGAGTCCCAGCCCGTCAGCCAGATCCGCTGGCCGGCATGGGCGGGCCCGACGAGCACGCTGTCCGCGGTGACGGCGCGGTGCGCGATCCCGGCGCGGTGCGCGAGGAGCAGCTGCCCCCAGATCTGGGCGAGCAGGTCGTCGGTCAGGTCGGTGTCCGGGACGTCGGCGAGCGGGACGGCGCCGGTGGGGTGTTCCTGGAGCAACATCATCGAGTCGGCGCTCTCGCCGATCCGCAGCAGGCGCGGGGTGTGCACGCCGGCGGAGCTCGCGGCGTAGGCGAGCAGCGCGGACCGCTCGGCCGCCTGCCGCAGCGAGACGACGTTGCGGCCTTCGAGGCCCCGCATCCGCAGGGACCGCCACACGCGGGCGATGGTGCCCAGCACCTGGCGGTCGCCATCGAGCACACGCAGGTCGAGGACCTCGTCGTACGCCGTGGTCACCTGGTAGACGCGGGCCCCCGACGAGCGAACCAGGGCCGCCGTCGCGGGGTCCGGGGTGGGCAGGTTGTGCGGCCGGTGCAGCTGGTCGGCCGCCGTGCGCGTGTCGGAGTCGGGCACGCGCACGATCGACTTCGGCGTGAAGCCGGCACGGCGCACGCCCGTGACGAGCGCCTCGCCGTACGCCCGCTCGGGCGAGATCCCGGCGATGTAGCGCACGCCGAGCCCCGCCAGCCGCCCGATCAGCAGCGTCAGCCCGACGCCGGGCAGCGACACCTGCGCGGTGATCAGCGTGACGCCGACGGCCGTCCACAGGGCGTTCCAGGACCAGCGGATCGCGCTGCGGCTGCCGCGAGGGCCGGCGAGCGTCAACAGCGCCGCGAGCATCGCCACGTAGCCGGGCAGGGTCAGCTGCCAGGCGCCACCCTTGAGGATGGACAGAGCGCGCGGCAGGCCCTGGCTGTCGCCCGGGTCGCCGAACGTCGTCAGCGCCCAGTGCGCCGACATCGTCAGCGTGAGGCCGATCGCGGCGGCCGCGGCGGTCTCCAGCAGCAGCCGCCCCTGGCGGCGCACGGCCAGGTCGACGAGCACCGAGAGCGGCACCACGACCGTGACGAGCGCGACCAGCACGGTGACCGGGACGAACAGGATGCGTCCCAGCAGGCCCGCGAACCCCTGGACGTCCTCGGTGATGCCTTCGGAGGTGTTCTGGGCGTAGGCGGCGACGACGAGCACCACGACGATCCCGAGCACGGCGACCACCACGCCGAACAGGTCCGACGGGTGGTGCAGGCGGGCTGCCGGGATGTCGACGACGACGACCGGCGGCCGGTCGGCCGTCCGGTCGGGGGCGGCCCCCTCCCGCGCGGTACTCACCTTCCGGCCTTCCCTCCGTTCCGCCCCCGGCGCGTGCCGCCTGCGGCGGCCCCCACCGTCCCCTGCACTTCGGACACGGCCTTCGTACTCATCCCCGCGAGTCTAGGCAGCGGGACCCCCGTCGGGCCGGTTGGCGCGGGTCAGACGAGGCCGAGCGACTGCCGCCATTCCAGCGGGATCAGGGCATAGCCGACGAAGGCGACGACGTCCATCAGCGCGTGGGCGACGACGAGCGGGCCCACCCGCCGGGTGCGCCGGTAGTACTCGGCGAACACGAGTCCCATGACGACGTTGCCGAAGAACGGCCCCCAGCCCTGGTACAGGTGGTAGGAGCCGCGCAGCAGGCTGGAGGTGACGATGATCGCGAAGGCGTTCCAGCGCAGGTCCTTGAGCCGTTCGGAGAGGTAGCCCACCGCGATCACCTCCTCCAGCAGCGAGTTCTTCAGCGCCGCGAGGACCAGGATCGGCACCGTCCACCAGTGGGCGTTCAGGCCGCTGGCCTGCACCTGCACCGTGATGCCCAGCGCTCGCCCGATCGCGTAGAGCCCGAGCCCCGGGACCCCGACCGCCGCCGCGAGGGCGGCGCCGTGGGCGAGGTCGCGCCACGGGTGTGAGCGGTCCAGCCCGATGCGCCGGAGTGCCGAGCGGCCCGGTTCCCACAGCAGGTAGAGCGCCAGCAGCACCGGCACGATGCCGAACGCCAGGTAGTACACCTGCCACGTCAGGTCCAGCCAGGGGCGCGGCGAGACGCTGGGGTTCAGGGTGGTCGACTGCGAGCCCAGGGGCGGGCCGGCGGTCAGCCGGTCGACGATGGTGATCGCCGCGCGCACTCCCGAGCCCAGCAGCGAGAGCCCGAGGACGATCCACACCTCGGCGGTCAGCCGCCGCGCGGAGGGCCGCGGGCGCTCGTCGGCCACCGTCACGCCCGCCCTGGCCGCGGTCCTGTCCCCGTCACCCGACTCGAGCCGGGCCACCGGCCCGGCCTCGGCCGCGGCAACCGGCGTGGGTTCGCTCGTCGACACGCCCGAGAGCGTACGACCCCTCCCTGGGCTCTCAATCCTCGCCGAGCGCACCGTTCGCGGCCCAACGCGTACGTTCCAGGCGCGCGAACGTACGCGTTCGTGCACGAACGATGCGCTCGGCGAAGGGGGCGGGCCGGCCGAGGGGCGGGGGCTAGGCGAAGCGGCGCAGGCGGAGGGAGTTCGTCACGACGAGGACCGAGCTGAACGCCATCGCGGCGCCCGCGATCATCGGGTTGAGCAGGCCGAACGCCGCCAAGGGGATCGCGGCGACGTTGTAGGCGAACGCCCAGAACAGGTTCTGCCGGATCACCTGGAGCGTGCGGCGGCTCAGCCGGATCGCCTGTGGCGCCGAGCGCAGGTCGCCGCGCACCAGCGTCAGGTCCGCGGCCTGCATCGCGACGTCGGTCCCGGTGCCCATGGCCAGGCCGAGGTCCGCGGTGGCCAGCGCCGCGGCGTCGTTGACGCCGTCGCCGACCATCGCGACGGTCGCCCCCGTGGCCTGGAGCCGCTGCACGGCGGCCACCTTGTCCTCGGGGAGCACCTGGGCGATGACGTCGTCGGGGGCGATGCCGACCTCCCGCGCCGCGGCGTGGGCCGCGCCGGCGTTGTCGCCGGTGAGCAGCACGGGGCGCAGGCCCAGGGCGCGCAGCTCCGCGACGGCGGCGGCACTCGTCGCCTTCACCGGGTCCCGCAGCACGAGCACGCCCCGCACCCTGCCGTCCCAGCCGGCCATCACGGCGGTGCCGCCGTCGGCCTCCGCGGCCGCGAGGGCCTCGTCGAGCGCGGAGGTGTCCAGCCCGGCCTCGCGCAGGTAGACGGGCCGCCCGACGACCACACGTCGCTCGTCGTACCCGCCGGCCGCCCCGGAACCGGCCCACCGGACCGTCCCGGCGACCCCCCGCCCAGCCGCGGTGACGAACTCCCCCACCTGCGCGGCGTCCGCACTCGTCGTTGCTGGAGCCACAACGGCGGGGGTGTCGGTTGCGTCCGAGAGGTGCGTGGTCGTGGCCACGTGGGTCTCGGACGTTGCGGGAGAGGAGGGGGCTGCGGCGGCGACCGCGGCGGCGACCGGGTGCTCCGAGAGGCGCTCCACCGCGGCGGCCCACGTGAGGACCTCGTCGCGCGACTCGCCCGGGACGGTGAGCACGTCGACGAGCGCCATCCGGCCTTCGGTAACGGTGCCGGTCTTGTCGAGGACGACGGTGTCGGCGGCGCGGGTGCGCTCGAGCACCTCGGGTCCGGAGATGAGGATGCCGAGCTGGGCACCCCGGCCGGTGCCGACGAGCAGCGCGGTCGGCGTGGCCAGCCCAAGCGCGCAGGGGCACGCGATGATCAGCACCGCGACGGCGGCGGTGAACGCGGCCTGCGGGTCGTTCCCGGTGGCGAGCCACACGGCGAGCGTGCCGAGCGCGAGCACCAGGACCACGGGCACGAACACGGCCGAGATCCGATCGGCGAGCCGCTGCACCGGCGCCTTGCCGGTCTGCGCAGCGGCGACGAGCCGGCCGATCTGGGCCAGCCGCGTCTCCTCGCCGACGCGCGTGGCGCGCACGACGAGGTGGCCGGACGTGCTCACGGTGGCGCCGGTGACGTCGGCGCCCGGCGCGACGTCGACGGGCACGGGCTCGCCGGTCAGCAGCGAGGTGTCGACGGCGGCGGTGCCGGAGACCACCACGCCGTCGGTGGCGATCTTCTCGCCGGCGCGCACCGCGAACTCGTCGCCCACGCGCAGCCGGCCGATCGGCACGCGCGTCTCGACGCCGTCCACCAGCAGCGCGACGTCCTTGGCGCCGAGGTCGAGCAGGGCGCGCAGGGCATCGCCCGCCCGCCGGCGCGCGCGGTGCTCGGCGAACCGGCCCGCGAGCAGGAACGTCGCCACCACGGCGGCGACCTCGAAGTACAGCTCGGGGGTGTCCAGGTGACCGGCGCGCGCCGGGATCAGCGTCGGGGTCATCCGCATGCCGAGCTCGCCCGCGCCGCCGAGCAGCAGCGCCCACAGCGACCAGCCGGTCGCCGCGACGATGCCGATCGAGACGAGCGTGTCCATGGTCGACGAGCGGTGCCGCGCCGCCCGCGCCGCGGCGCGGTGGAACGGCCACGACGCCCACGTCGCCACGGGCAGCGCCAGCACGGCGACGACCCACTGCCAGCCGCGGAACTGGAGCGCGGGGATCATCGAGAGCGCCAGCACCGGCACCGTCAGCACGGCGGCGACGACGAGGCGGCGGCGCAGGTCGTCGCCCCGGGCGTCGGTCGGCGCGGAGGTGTCCTCGGCCTCGTCGTGCTCCATGCCCGCGTGGGACATCCCGGACAGGGCCATGTCCTCGCCCGGGTGGCCGGTGTGGTCGTCGGGCGCCTGGTGCGAGTGGGCCGCCTGTTCGGCGTGCCGCGGGCGGATCACCCGCGCGCCATAGCCGGCCGCGCGCACCGCGGCGACGAGGTCGTCGTCGCCCGCCGCAGCGGACCCGTCCTCGGGGGCCGCGACGACCACGTGCGCCGACTCCAGCGCGAGGTTGACGGTAGCCTCCACGCCCGGCACGCGGTTGAGCTTCTTCTCGACGCGCGCGACGCAGGAGGCGCACGTCATCCCTTCGACGGCGAGGTCGATCTCGCGAGTGTCAGTGCTCACAGCTTCCTTCTTCCCGCGAGCCCGGCACGTGGTGCCGAACCCGGCAGTCCGGACTGCCGGACTCGGCACCGACTGCCGGGCTCGGCGAACAAAGGGGGGCCTACAGGAGGGAGCGGCGCGGCGTCAGGGCGTAGCCCGCCTCGGCGACGGCGGCGGCGACCGCGGCCTCGTCGAGCGGCGCGTCCGAGGTGACGGTCACCGGGGACGAGCCGCCGACGACGAGCTCGATCGTGACGTCGCTCACGCCGGGCAGCGCCGAGACCTCGGACGTCACGTGCTGCACGCAGTGCCCGCACGTCATGCCGTCGACGGAGTAGGTGGTGGTGGGCATGTCTCTCCTCGGTGAGTCAGCTGCGGACTAGTCGGGCGATGGCGTCGGAGGCCTCACGGACCTTCTCGGCGCCCTCATGGGGGTCGCGGCGGGCGGCGTCGACGACGCAGTGCCCCAGGTGGTCCTCGACGAGGCCGATGCTGACGGCCTGGAGGGCCTTGGTCACCGCCGCGATCTGGGTGAGGACGTCGATGCAGTACACGTCCTCGTCGACCATGCGCGCGATGCCGCGCACCTGGCCCTCGATGCGCTTGAGCCGCTTGAGGTAGGCGTCCTTGTCGCCGGAGTACCCGTGCATAGGCGCCACTATACCCCTGTGGGGTATGGACTTAGGTCCCGGGGGAGCGTCGCAGCCGCAGCGTCACCACCTGGAACCGCCTCGGCTCGAGCGGTCTACCACGTCCCGGGTTCGGGCTGTCGAACCGGCTAGGTGCGCACCCACCGCTCGGCGAGCGCGTGCGACCCGCGCCCCGGCGTCGCCGGCGGCCCGGGCGTCCACGTGGCGGGGACCACCTGGTTGGTGCGCAGGTCGGACAGCTCGGCGGCGTAGACCACCGACTCGTAGACGCCGGCCTCGACGCGGTGCAGCCGCAGCCGTTCGGCGCGCTGCAGGTCGTCGCCGAGGTGCGAGATCCGCGCGACGACGTACCGCTTCGTGTCCTGCCACTGGTCGACCACGCGCACCGACAGCCCGTTCCACCTCGCGGTGAGGTCCAGCTCGAACAGCTCGGTGACGGTCTCGCGCGGCACCCGGCGGTACCAGCGGCCGGCAGGCGACTGCTGGAAGCCGGACTCGGCCAGGGGCGGGTTGGCGAGCGCGAGCACCACGGTGCTGCCGTCCTCGACGACGTCCGCCTCGAGGTACGCACCGTGCCACTTGGCCACGGGGCCGACGCACCGCGACAGCGACGCCATCGGCGGGCGCAGGCCGGGGTCGCCCACGCGGGTCCAGCCGGTGCCGATGTCGCCGTACCTCGCCAGGAGCGAGCTGGAGCCGTCGGCGTACACCCGGACCAGCTGGGCGTCCGGCGGGATGCGGGAGTGGCGCAGCCACCACAGCGGCACGATGTAGCCGGGCACGTCGCGGTACTGGAGCTGGGGGGCTGACCAGAAGCGCAGCACGTCGACGTAGGCGTCGGTGCGGCGGAAGGGCGAGCCCGGGTACCCGAGGCCGTGGACCTCGTAGAGCTGGGCCGGCGTGGTGGCGAACGTGACGTCCGAGGCGCGCACCACGTAGCCGGCGATGCGGTCGTGGCCCAACGCCAGGAAGGCGTTCGAGGCGTCCGGCGTGATCGCCTTCTGCATGAGGATCACGGGCGCCTCGCCGAAATCGGAGGAACCGGAGGTACCGGACGGAACGGACTCGATCCTGCCGTGGCGCCTGCGGGCGTGTCCAGGGCTGAGCGGCCCCGTACCGCCCGTCAGGCGGGCGTCACCCGTTCGGACTAGTGCAGATGCTCGACGAGCTCCGCGGCGAGCCCGGTGTACGTGGCGGGTGTCAGCGCGGCGAGCCGCGCCGCGACCTCGTCGGGCAGTCCCAGCGACGCGATGAACCCACGCATGTCCTCGGCGGTCAGCCGGCGGCCCCGGGTGAGCTCCTTGAGCCGCTCGTACGGGTTCTCCATGCCCTCGACGCCGGCGACCGCCAGGGCCCGCATCGCCGACTGCACCGGCTCGGCGAGCACCTCCCAGTTGTCGTCCAGCTCGCGCGCCAGCAGGTCGGCGTCGACGTGGAGTCCCGCCAGGCCGCGGCGCAGGTTGTCGATCGCGAGCAGGCCGTGGCCGAACGCGGGGCCGACGTTGCGCTGCGTGGTCGAGTCGGTCAGGTCGCGCTGGAGGCGGCTCGTCACGAGGGTCGCCGCCAGCGCGTCGAGCAGGGCGGACGAGATCTCGAGGTTGGCCTCGGCGTTCTCGAACCGGATCGGGTTGACCTTGTGCGGCATGGTCGACGAGCCCGTGGCGCCCGGCACCGGGACCTGCGTGAACACGCCGCGGGAGATGTAGCTCCACATGTCGGTGGCGAGGTTGTGCGCGATCCGGTTGAACCGCGCGACGTCCGCGTACAGCTCCGACTGCCAGTCGTGCGACTCGATCTGCGTGGTCAACGGGTTCCAGGTCAGGCCCAGGTGCTCGACGAAGTCGCGTGAGACCTGTTGCCAGTCCGCGCCCGGCACCGCCGCGAGGTGGGCGCCGTAGGTGCCCGTGGCGCCGTTGAGCTTCCCGAGATACTCGTCCGACGAGATCCGCGCGAGCTGCCGGCGCAGCCGGTGCGCGGCCACGGCGAGCTCCTTGCCGAGCGTGGTCGGCGTGGCGGGCTGCCCGTGGGTCAGGGCGAGCATCGGGACGGCGCGGTGCTGGCCCGCGAGGGCCGCGAGGTCGTCGGCCAGCGCGGTCGCGGCCGGCAGCCACACCTCCTTCACGGCGCCGCGGATCATGAGCGCGTAGGAGAGGTTGTTGACGTCCTCGCTGGTCAGCGCGAAATGGACCAGCTCGCCGACGTCTCGCAGCGCCGAGCCCTCCGGCGCGGCGGCCAGCCGTCGCTTGAGAAAGTACTCGACGGCCTTGACGTCGTGCACGGTGGTCTTCTCGATGTCGGCGAGCTCCCCGACCTCGTCGGCCCCGAAGCCGTCCGGGACGGAGCGCAGGTAGGCCTCGTCGGACCCGGTGAGCACCGGGGCGCCGGGGACCACGCGGCCGGCCGCGAGGTGGATCACCCACTCGACCTCGACGGCGATGCGCGTGCGGTTGAGCGCGGCCTCGGACAGGTGGTCGACGAGCGGCGCGACGGCGGGCCGGTAGCGGCCGTCGAGCGGGCCGAGCGCGATGGGCGGGACGACGTCGGCGAGACGCACGCGGGGCATGGGCCGAGTCTCCCAGACCTCGTTCCCTTGCGTGGCGTGCCGCCCGGTGCACGCTTGCCGTGGGACACGCTCGCCAGGCTCGCGTCCCAGGCACCGGTGCCGCTGGCCGCGCCGCCGCAGCCGCCGTCCGCGTAGCGGCGAACCGCCCCCAGCCCGGCCGCGGGCCCGGTCTCGCGCGGGCCGGTTCCACGGCGCGGTGGCCGACGAGCGGCGGTGCCTAGCGTCCGGCGGGTGCCTACCCCGATCGACGCCGACGCCCTCGACATCTGCGGTGCCCGCCTCGCCTCGGCCCGCGCCCTCGCCGCCACGGCGAGGACCGTCCTCGGGATGTGCCGGGGCGTGCCGTGGATCTCCCCACCCGCCGACGCGTACCGGTCACGGCTGGACGAGAGCGTCACCCGGCTGACGATGCTCGTCGGCGAGCTCGACCGCGTGCTCGCCGACCTTCGGCACCTCGCGCGGCTGACGTGGGTGTGCACGCCGGGGGTGGGCGCGCCCCGCTACGTCGCCGGCAGATGGCCCGTGGACGCCGCGCCGGTGCGACGGCCGGACTGGCGCACCACCGGGCGGGTGATCGAGGTGGGCCCCGCGGGGCTGGTCAGCGTCGACCCGCGTGCGCTCACCGAGGCCGCCGGTCTGCTCGACGGGGCCGTGAACGGCCTCGACGCCGCGGACTTCGACCTGGTGAACGCCGCCATGCGGCCGCCTGGCTCGTGGTTCGCGGGGCCGGACGACCTCCTGACCCCGCTGCGCGCCCGGGTCGAGGCCGTGCGCAGGGGGCGGCACGCACCGCACCGGACGGCCGACGAGCTTCGCGACCTCGCCCGGGTGGCGCGGTCGGCGGCGAGCCACCACTCGGCCGCCGAGGCGGGTCTTCGCGCGAGGCTCCTCGAGACCGGGATCTGGACCGTGGGGCAGACGCAGGGCCTGGTGTTCCCGTGGCTGGGGCTGTTCACCAGGCCGGGCGCGGACCGCGTGCTGGCCGGGTTGGCGGCGGTGCTCGCCCTCGGGACCCGACCGGTGGCGATCGTGCCGATCCTCGACCCGCCGCAGCTGCCGCCGCCGGACGGGATGAAGGCACTCGCCCGAACGGTCGCCCGTTCCGACGACCGGGTGGGTGAGGACGGCAGCCGCGCGGCACCGCAGGCGACCGTGACGATCCAGCGGCTCACCCACGCGGACGGCACGCGGACCTGGGTCGTCGCCGTGCCGGGCATGCAGTCGATGGGGTTCGGCCTCGGCCTGGCGACCGACAACGACACGAACGCCAGACTCCTGACGGGCATCGAGAACGCGATGACCGAGGGCGTGCTCCTGGCGATGGAGGCGGCGGGCATCCCGCCCCGCGAGCCCGTGGTGCTCGCGGGGCACAGCCAGGGCGGGATGGTCGCGATGACGGTCGCGGGGGCTGTGGCGGGCCGCTACCGGATCGGGGGAGTCCTCGCGATGGGCTCGCCGAGCGTGCCGAAGGACATGCCCGCGGGAGTGCCGCTGGTGCGCGTGCAGCACGGCGAGGACCCGATCCCGTCGGGCGACGGCGTCCGCACCGACGTCGGGCCCGACACCACGCTGGTGGTGCGCGCGACCGGCAGCTCCGTGCTCTCGCTCGACGCGCACGACGTGGCGGAGTACGTGCGCACCGCGGAGGGGCTCGACGCGGGGCTCGACGCGCAGGGCGCCGTCGACCCCCGGGTCGAGGCCATCACGGCGCTGCTGGGTGACGAGGACACGACGGCGCAGACGTCCCAGTACCAGGTGACGCGCGACCCCGACCCGCCGGCGGCCAGGTCGACGTCCGGCTCGTGGTGAGCCGTCAGTGATGGCGCTTGTCCCGGCGGCCGACGAGCACGGACAGCGCGATGCTGACGATCGAGACGACGAGCGCGGCGAGCACGGCGGTGCCGAAGTTGTCGATCCGCAGCCCCCAGTCGGCCCGCCCGGTGATCCACTCGACCAGGAGCAGCATCAGCGCGTTCACCACGAGGGTGAACAGCCCGAGGGTCAGGATGTAGAGCGGCAGCGAGACCAGCTTGAGGATCGGCTTGATCACCGCGTTGACCAGCCCGAAGATCAGGCCGACCAGCAGGAAGACGCCGATCCGCGCCCAGTCCGGCGCCCCCCCGGAGTCCCCGCCGACGACATCGAACCCCGGCACGATCAGCGACGCGAGCCACAGCGCGACGCCGTTGATCATCACCCGCAGCACGAAGGCCATGGCACGATCCTGCCAGGAAGCGGTGGGTTCGTCGGGCCGAGCGCGGACCGGACGGCGGACACCCCGGCCCGCCACGCAGCCCGGTGGCATGCTGGGCGCCGTGACGCGCGTCCCCACCCGCCGGGCCCTGGCCGAGCTGCCGCCGTACGTGCCCGGGGCCCGCGTCCCGGTGGGGGCCGCGGCGTTCAAGCTGTCCTCCAACGAGAACCCGTTCCCCCCGCTGCCCTCCGTGATGGCGGCGATCGCGGACGGCGGCGTGGACGTCAACCGCTACCCCGACATGTACGCGACCGAGCTCGTCGAGGCGATCGCCGCGCACCTGTCGGTGGGTCCCGAGCAGGTCGTCACGGGCGGCGGCTCGGTGGCGGTGCTGGGGCACGTGCTGGCGGCGGTGTGCGAGCCGGGCGACGAGGTGGTCCTGCCCTGGCGCTCGTTCGAGGCGTACCCGATCTACGTCACCGTGGCCGGCGCCACCGGTGTGCCGGTCCCGGTCGGGGCGGACGGCCGCCTCGACCTGCCGGCGATGGCCGCAGCGGTGACGCCACGCACGCGCGTGGCGCTCGTCTGCACGCCCAACAACCCCACCGGCCCGGCGGTCCGCGCCGACGAGCTCGCCGCCTTCCTGGCCGCCGTGCCCCGGGACGTTCTGGTGGTGGTCGACGAGGCCTACGTCGAGTTCGTCCGCGACGAGCGCGCCGCCGACGGCCTCGCCGCGCTCGCGGCGCACCCGAACGTCGTCGTGCTGCGCACCTTCTCCAAGGCGTACGGGCTGGCCGGCCTGCGCGTCGGCTACGCGGTGGCGCGGCGGCGGATCGCCGCCGCGATCCGCGCGGTCTCGACGCCGTTCGGCGTGTCCAACGTCGCCCAGCTCGCGGCCGTCGCATCGCTGCGCGCGCAGCACGAGATGGCCGACCGCGTGGCCCGGGTGGTCGACGAGCGCGCCCGGATGCTGGAGGGGCTGCGGCGGCAGGGTTGGACCGTGCCGGACAGCCAGGCGAACTTCGTCTGGCTCGGTGTCGGCGAGCACGCCACCGCGCTCGCCGAGCGTTGCGCGCGCGCCGGCGTGCTGGTGCGGCCGTTCGCCGGCGACGGCGTGCGCGTCTCGGTCGGCGAGCGCGAGGCCACCGACCTGCTCCTCGAGGTCACCGCCGACTCCCGGGACCTCGCCCCCCGCTGATCCCCGGCCCCCACCGGTGATCCGGCCTTCGCGGCTCGCGGTCCGGACCACCGTCGGACGAGCAGCGGGGACGGCCCTCCTGTTGCTCGCCGACAAACGGAGACCGTGCTCCTTGTCGCCGCCCCTGCCCCAGAACTTACGCTTGCGTAGCCTACGCTGGCGTAGGTTCGGTACCCGGTTCGGCCTCCGGTCGCAAGGAGCAACGCATGCCCGCCTCCCCGCTCGGCCCCCTCTCCGAGGAAGGCCTCGTCCGCCTGCTCACGCCCGCCGGCGAGCGCGTCCCGGACGCGGCGTACGACGAGTACGCGAGCGACCTCGACCCCGCCAGGCTCCGCGCGTTCTACCGGGACATGGTGCTCACCCGTCGGTTCGACGCCGAGGCCACCGCGCTCCAGCGGCAGGGCGAGCTCGCGCTCTGGCCGCCGACGCTGGGCCAGGAGGCCGCGCAGGTCGGCAGCGCGCACGCGCTGGCCACCCAGGACTACGTGTTCCCGTCCTACCGCGAGCACGGCGTGGCGCACGTGCGGCACGTCGACCTCGTCGACGTGCTGCGGCTGTTCCGGGGGGTGGACCACGGCGGCTGGGACGCCGCCGCGCACGGCTTCCACCTGTACACGGTGGTGGTGGGCGCCCAGCCGCTGCACGCGGTGGGCTACGCGATGGGGGTGCAGCTCGACGGCCTCGTCGGGACCGGTGATCCGGCCCGCGACACCGCGGTAGTGACCTACTTCGGCGACGGCGCCACGTCCGAGGGCGACGTCAACGAGGCGCTGATCTTCGCGGCGGTCAACCGTGCGCCGGTCGTCTTCTTCTGCCAGAACAACCAGTGGGCGATCAGCGCGCCCACCACGCGCCAGGCCGCGGCGCCGATCGCGGACCGCGCTCCCGGCTTCGGCATCCCGTCGGTGCGCGTGGACGGCAACGACGTCGTGGCGTGCTACGCCGTCACCGCCGCCGCGCTCGAGCGGGCGCGCTCCGGCGGCGGCCCTACGTTCATCGAGGCGCTCACCTATCGCATGGGTCCGCACACCACGTCCGACGACCCCTCCCGCTACCGCGAGCGCGAGCAGGAGGAGTTCTGGCGGCTGCGCGACCCGATCGACCGGCTGCGGGTGCACCTGGACCGCGCGGGCGAGCTCGCCGAGGTGTTCCAGGCCGAGCTGGCCGACGAGTCGGACGCGCTCGCGGAGCGCGTCCGCGCCGAGGGGCGCGCCATGGGCAAACCGCCGACGGTGTCGATGTTCGAGCACGTGTACGCGACGCCCCACGCGGTGGTGGACGCCGAGCGGGAGTGGTTCGCCGGGTACGAGGCGTCGTTCGTCGACGCGGAGGGGAGCGGGCGATGACGACGACCGCGGAGCGCCCGCAGGTAGCGACCGCCACCGGCGTCCAGCGCCTGACGATGGCGAAGGCGATCACCGAGGGCCTGCGCAAGGCGATGGCCGACGACCCCACGGTGCTGGTGATGGGCGAGGACGTCGGCCGCCTCGGCGGGGTGTTCCGGGTCACCGACGGGCTGCTGGCGCAGTTCGGCGAGCGGCGGGTGGTCGACACCCCGCTGGCCGAGTCGGGGATCGTCGGCACGGCGATCGGGCTGGCGCTGCGCGGCTACCGGCCGGTGTGCGAGATCCAGTTCGACGGCTTCGTCTTCCCCGCGTTCGACCAGATCACCACGCAGCTCGCCAAGATGCGCTACCGCTCCCGGGGCCGATTCGAGCTGCCCGTGGTGATCCGGATCCCCTACGGCGGGGGCATCGGCGCCGTGGAGCACCACAGCGAGTCGCCCGAGGTGCTGTTCGCGCACACCGCCGGGCTGCGCGTGGTCTCGCCGTCCTCGCCGGCGGACGCCAACCGGATGATTCGCGCCGCGATCGCGTCGCCGGACCCGGTGCTGTTCTTCGAGCCGAAGGTCCGGTACTGGGGGAAGGGCGACGTCGACCTCGACGCGTCGCCCGACGAGGGCTCGGTGCTGGACTCCGCACGCGTCGTGCGCGCCGGCGTCGACGTCACGCTCGTCGCGTACGGCCCCACCGTCGCCACCGCGCTGGCGGCCGCGGAGTCCGCGGCCGCCAGCGGTACCTCCATCGAGGTGGTCGACCTTCGCGCGCTGTCCCCGCTCGACGCGTCGACCGTCGCCGCCTCGGTGCGCAAGACCGGCCGATGCGTGGTGGTCCACGAGGCCCCCGTGCTCTACGGCTCCGGCGCCGAGGTCGCGGCGCGGATCACGGAGGAGTGCTTCTACCACCTGCAGGCGCCGGTGCTGCGGGTGGGCGGGTTCCACACGCCCTACCCGGTGGCCAAGCTCGAGCACGACTACCTGCCGAGCCTCGACCGGGTGCTCGACGCCGTCGACCGATCGCTGGGGTTCTGATGCCGGTGCTGCAGCAGTTCCCCCTGCCGGACGCGGGCGAGGGGCTCACCGAGGCCGAGATCGTCGAGTGGCGGGTCGGTGCCGGCGACACGGTGACCGTCAACCAGGTGCTGGTCGAGATCGAGACGGCCAAGTCGCTCGTCGAGCTGCCCTCGCCGTGGGCGGGCGTCGTGTCCCGCCTCCTCGTGGACACCGGCACGACGGTCCCCGTCGGCACCCCCATCGTCGAGATCGACACCGACCCCTCCGGCACCCCCGCCCCTTCCGCAGCGTCCGAGCACAGTGCTGCCCCGGCGACCCCTTCCTCGGACGCTGCGCAGGGGGGTCCGCTTGCGTCCGAGCACAGTGCTGCCCCGGCGGCCCCTTCCTCGGACGCTGCGGAGGGGGCGAGCGGGGCGGTGCTCGTCGGGTACGGCGTGGGCGGGGCCGGCGAGCGGCGGCGGCGCGTCGAGGCCGCCGGCTCGGGCGTGACGACCGGCACAGGGGTCGCCGCGGGTGCGGTGGCAGCAGCGGGTCCCGCGGGTCGCGCCGTCCCGGCTGCGGCTGTGGGCTCGTCGGGCGGCACGACGAGCGACGGCGGCCACGCCCTGGCCAAGCCGCCCGTGCGCAGGCTCGCGCGGGAGCTCGGGCTCGACCTCGACGCGATCGCGGGCACCGGCCCGGGCGGGATCGTCACGCGCGAGGACGTGCTGGAGCACACGGCGCGCGCGCAGGGCCGTGAGCTGGCCACGTACCCGGACGACGAGTCGCCGTGGCTCGCCACCGGCACCGTCTCCGCGGGCGGCCGGCAGACCCGCGTCCCCGTCCGCTCGGTGCGTAAGCGCACCGCCGAGGCGATGGTGACCAGCGCGTTCACGGCGCCGCACGTCACGGTGTTCCACACGGTCGACGTCACGCGGACCATGAAGCTCGTCGAGAAGCTGCGCGCCGACCGGGAGTTCGCCGACGTGCGCGTCACCCCGCTCCTCGTCGCGGCAAAGGCGCTGCTCCTGGCCGTGCGCCGCCACCCGGAGATCAACGCGAGCTGGGACGACGCCGCCCAGGAGATCGTCTACAAGCACTACGTCAACCTCGGCATCGCGGCGGCGACGCCGCGCGGGCTGATCGTGCCGAACGTCAAGGACGCCCACCGGCTGGGGCTGCTGCCGCTGGCGCAGGCGCTCGCCGTGCTCACGGCCAACGCCCGGGCGGGCACGACGAGCCCCACCGAGCTGTCCGACGGGACGATCACCATCACCAACGTGGGAGTGTTCGGCATCGACACGGGCACGCCGATCCTCAACCCCGGCGAGGCGGCGATCCTCGCGTTCGGCGCGATCCGGCTCCAACCCTGGGTGCACAAGGGGAAGATCAGGCCGCGTCACGTCACGCAGCTCGCCCTGTCGTTCGACCACCGGCTGGTGGACGGCGAGCTCGGCTCGCGCGTGCTCGCCGACATCGCGGCGGTGCTCCAGGACCCGGCGCACGGCCTCGTCTGGGGCTGACGCACCGCGACCGGGGCTGATCCACCGCGACGGGTGCGCCATCTGTCGCGGGTGGTGTCGACGGGGGTGACGTCCCGGCGGGCGGGGTCGTGTCGACCTGCTACCGGGGTGGTGCAGCGTCGCTACCGGGCCGGTTGCGGGAGCGGTCTTCGTTCCCGCAGCAGGGCGGTGGAGCCGAGGACGACGGCGAGCGCCTCCGTGATCGCGCCCACCCACTCCTGGCTGCCCTCCCAGCGGGACTGGACGCCGAACAGCCCGAGCGGCGTGGTCGCGACGACGAAGGCGACGAGAGTGGCCGCCCCGAACCCCACCGCGAGCAGCGGCGGGAGCCAGTGCCGCCAGACCAACAGCAGCACGCCGATCACGACCCCGGCGACCGCGTTGACCAGGAACGCCGGCCCGACGACGTCGACGAACCGCATCCCGTCCCGCCACAGCCGGAAATGCACGACTCCGGAGACGATGACGCACACCGCCACGACGATCCGCAGCGCCCAGGCGGTGCGCATCAGCCCGCTCCCGCCAGCACGTCCTCGCCGCTGACGTGGACCTCGACGGGCGTCAGCGGTGACGGCGCGGGCCCGCTGACGTTGGATCCGTCGAGCCCGTACACCGAGCCGTGGCACGGGCACAGGAGGCGGCCCTCGTCGGGCAGCACCTGGCACTGCTGGTGCGTGCAGATCGCCGAGACGGCGACCACCGTGCCCGCCTCCGGCCGCGTCAGGAGCACCGGTCGACCGGCCAGGGTTGCCCCGATCGCGCCGCCGACGGGGATGTCCGCGAGGCGGGCGATCGCCGCGGAGTCGGCGGGCGCGTCGCCGGCCGGTGCGGTCGTCGTGCCGCCGTCCGGCTCGGAGGTCCCGCACGCGGCGAGCACCCCCACCCCGGCCAGCACGCCGGCGCCCACCAGCACCTCGCGCCTCGTCGGCCCCGCGGTGGCCACTGTCACGTCGTGGTCGGTCGTCGTGCCCATCGCAACCTCCGCCGGTCGTGCGGTCGTGCAGCAAGGGGACGTTAGCCCGGCGATTCTCGGGAAGCGAGGGGACGGACCTGTGGGATTCCTGTGAATCGGGCCGCACTACGGTGGGTGCCATGCGGTTGGACGGGACCCTGCTGCGGCGTGCGTTCGCCGTCGCGGCCTGCGCCGTCGCCGCGCTCGGGCTGGCCGCGGCGCCCGCTCTCGCGCACGACGAGCTGCTCGCTTCCGACCCGGCAGACGGCGCCGCCCTCGACGTGGCCCCCGCGGCGATCGTGCTGACGTTCTCGAGCCCGGTGCTCGAGATCGGCACCGGCCTTCAGATCACGGCGCCGGACGGCACCGTGATGCCGCTCGGGCCCGCCGTGGTCGACGGCCCCACCGTGACGCAGCCTCTCCCCGAGGCACGGCCCGCGGGTGCCTACCTGGTGAGCTGGCGGGCGGTGTCCCAGGACGGGCACCCCGTGACGGGGACCCTTGCGTTCACCGCCGCGACCGGGGTCGCGCCGGCGCCGACCGGCACGCCCACCGTGCCCGCCACCGCGCCCACCGCGCCCACCCCGACGCCCCCGCCGGCGCCGAACCCGTCCCCCACCACGACGAGTCCCGTGGCCACCTCCACCGCGGCGCCGGCCCCCGGCGGGCTGTCCCGCAACCAGCGGGTCGGCGCGGTGCTCGCGGCGGCGGCGGCGCTGATCGTGCTCGTCGGGCTCGGCCGCAACGCGAACCTGCGCCGCCGCCGGCAGCCCGGGGACGCCTCCGGGCTCCCGCCGGTCGGCGAGTAGCCCCGATGGCCGCGACGACGATACCGACGCCGCCGGCCGAGCGGCCCGCTCCCGAGGTGCCCGAGACCCCGCGCAGGCTCCTCGCCGCGGCGCCCGTCCTGCTCGCGACGACGGGTGTGGCCGCCGCGCTCGCTGGCGTCGCGTTCACCGGGGCCGCGGCCGCGGTGCTCCTCGGCGACCCGGGGTGGCTGGTCCGGTGGGGACTGCCGGTGGTGGCAACCCTGACGAGGCTCGCCGCGGCACTGACGGCCGGCGCCCTCGTCATGCTCGTCGCCGTGCTGCCGCGGCGCTGGGGGACCGACAGCGGCGGGTCGGCCGCCACCAGGCGCGCGACGGGGACGAAGACCGACGGTGACGGCACCCGGCCGGCTGCCAGGAGGGCCGCGGTGACCGCCGGCACGTCGACGGACACCAGCGGGATCTGGCCTGCCGCCACGAGGCTCGCGGCAGCCGCCGCCGGCACGTGGACCGTTCTCGCCGTCGTCGAGCTGGTGCTCACGTACGCCTCCGTCGCCGGGCGGTCGCTCGGCTCCGGGCAGTTCGGCGAGGAGCTGTGGCTGTTCGCGACGCAGGTCGGGCTCGGTCGGGCGCTGGCCGGGGTGGTTCTCGTCACCGCCGCGGCGACCGCCTGTGCGCTCGTCGTGCGCACGCCCAGCGGTGCCGCCTGGACCGCGCTCCTGCCGCTGGCCGCCCTCTGGCTCCGGGCGGGCACCGGGCATGCGGCGGGTGCGGCCAACCACGAGATGGCCACCTCGTCGCTGCTGCTGCACCTCGTCGGGGCCGCGGTGTGGGTGGGCGGGCTCGCCGCCCTCGCGCTGCTGGCGCGGCGACTCGGCCCGGACCTGCGGGTGGCCGCCGGCAGGTACTCGGCGATCGCCGGCTGGTGCCTGCTGCTCGTCGGTGCGTCCGGGCTGGTCAGCGGCGTGATCCGGGTGGGCGGCTGGGCGGATCTCGGTACGCGGTACGGGCTGCTGCTCGTCGCGAAGGCCGTGCTCCTGGCAATCCTTGGCGGGCTCGGCCTGGCCCACCGCCGCGCGACGATCCCCCGCCTGGGCGGCGGTCGCGATCGGGCGTTCCGGCGGCTGGTGGTCGTCGAGCTCGTCGTCATGGGCGCGGTGTCCGGCGTCGCCGTGGCGCTCGCGGGCTCCGCTCCGCCGCTCGCGGAGCTGTCCCCGGCGGACCCCACCCCCGCCTACCTCCTGACGGGCCACCCGCTGCCGATCGAGCCGGTCGCGGCGAGCTGGTTCACGCAGTGGCGCGTCGACCCGCTGACCCTCGCGGCGGCGGCCGCCGGCCTCGTCGTCTACCTGCGCTGGGCACGGCGGCTCGCCGCCCGTGGCGACCGCTGGCCGTGGGTCCGCATCGCGTCCTGGGTCGCCGGGATGGTCGTCTTCGCGTGGACGACGAGCGGCGCCCCCAACCTCTACGGCCACGTGACGTTCAGCGCGCACATGGTCCAGCACATGGTCCTGGCGATGGTGGTGCCCGTCCTCGTGGTGCTCGCCGCGCCGGTCACCCTCGCGCTTCGGGCGCTCCCCGCGCGCCACGCGTCGGGCGACGGCTCACGAGGGCCGCGGGAGTGGTTGCTGACGTTGGTGCACTCGCACGTGGCCCGCTTCGTGGCGAACCCGATCGTCGCCGCGGCCAACTTCGCCGGCTCGATGGTGCTCTTCTACTACTCGGACCTGTTCGGCTGGTCGCTGCGCACCCCCGAGGGCCACCTGTTCATGGTGGTGCACTTCAGCCTCGCGGGGTACCTGTTCGCCAACGCCCTCGTCGGCGTGGACCCCGGACCGACGCGGCCGCCCTACCCGCAGCGGCTGCTCCTGCTGTTCGCGACGATGGCGTTCCACGCCTTCTTCGGGATCGCCCTGGTGAGCGGCAACGAGCTGCTCGTCGCCGACTGGTACGGCTGGATGGGCCGCACCTGGGGACCGAGCGCGATCGCCGACCAGCGGATCGGCGGGTCGATCGCGTGGGGGATCGGCGAGCTCCCCACGCTCGCCCTCGCGATCGGCGTCGCCGTCGCATGGGCGCGGGACGACGAGCGGACGGCCCGCCGTCGCGACCGCCGCGT
>Ga0255334_1000567_pt1 | contig 26858 bp, 21 predicted proteins | sample EtOH5_35cm_T3_12_FD_202080 | JGI IMG/M metagenome (GOLD analysis project Ga0255334, IMG submission 202080) | Sandy soil microbial communities from University of British Columbia, Vancouver, Canada - EtOH5_35cm_T3_129 | ecosystem: Engineered > Artificial ecosystem > Sand microcosm > Unclassified ... | reverse complement strand
GGCGCTAAGCGTTAGCGCGACAGCCAGCAACGAAACGGCTGAAAGACGATGAAGGTTTGGTTTCAGATCTATAAGCACGTGTCGCTCCATCCGTGGGCCAGGGGTATGGAGATCGACTGTAGCGATGAGAGGCGTGTGGCGCAAATCAACACGGATCCGAATCCTGGATTTGCTTACTCCCTTGGCAGGCTCCGTGGATCATTCCATGGGTATTTTCCGAGCTGCCGCAGATCGTCGCGTAGGAATACTCTTTAGCTGATCGAGTCTCTTGAACAAACGGAGCTTTTTAAATGAACACTGATGAAGCGCTTAGGCAGCGGGTGATTGAAGAGCTTAATTGGGACTTGGCACTGAAAGCCGAGCAGATTCTAGTTCAAGTGTCCGAAGGCATCGTCACGCTCTCTGGCAATGTCGCCAGTCATGCCGAGCGCTGGCACGCGGAACAGGCTGTCGCGCATGTCGCCGGTGTAGTGGACCTGTTCAACCACATCGACGTGGTACTGCCCTCCAGCCATGTGCGTACCGACAGTGATCTGGTCGCGGCCGCCGTTTCGGCGTTGGAATGGAACACCTCGCTGGCAGATCACCGTGTCAAAGTCAGTGTGACGGATGGCTGGCTGGTGCTCAGTGGTGAAGTCGATTCGGAGCATCAGCGCCAAACGGCGGGTTATGCGGTGCGCTACTTGCGGGGGATAAAGGGGATCAGCAACGATATCGTCGTCAAGATGCATGCCTCTGCGCCAACCATCAAGGCGGATATCGAATCAGCGTTTCGCCGCAAAGCCATTATCGACGCCCATGGTATCGATGTGCGCGTCGACGGCGGGGACGTCACGCTTTCGGGCATTGTCGGGTCGCTTCCCGAACGCGAGATGGCGCGTTTGACGGCATCGAGCACGGCTGGCGTGCTGAAGGTCATCGATAACCTGGAGGTATCGCCCACCGCCGAACAAACAGGTGGCTCAGGTGGCTCGGCCTGATCAGTGGGGGCAGCGTCGTGCTCATCACGGGTTGAGCCCCATGCCCTTGCCATGAGCTGTTTAAAGGGCTTTTTCGCCGGCCGCCAGGGCGATTCGAGCCAGCTCGGGAATCGATTTGGCTTCGGTCCTGCTCATGATCGACGCTCGGTGCTTCTCAACCGTCCTTTGGCTGATGCCCAGCTCGGCCGCGATGTTTTTGCTGGGGTGGCCGTCCAGGACCATCTCCATGATTTGACGCTGGCGGGCTGTCAGGTGGCTGATATGGTCAATGGCGGCCTTGCGAAGAGCCTTGAAACCCTCCGTATCAGCTTGACTGGCCAAGGCTTTTGTCAAACTGGTCAAGAGCTGCTGGTAACGAAATGGTTTTTCAATAAAGTCGCATACGCCGGCCTTCATCGCGTCGACGACATGGGCGACACGACTGTTGCAACTGATCATGATGATGGGCAACTCGTCGCCCTGTGCGCTGAGACGCCCAACCACCTCCAGCCCGCTTATACCGGAGGTGAGCGCATCAATCACTAGGCAGCCCTGTTGATCGCCGGTGTAGCCGTTGAGAAACTGCTCAGCGCTGCCATAGTCCCGCACGACGTAACCTTGGACCTCCAATACCCTGCGCAAGTTGTTGCGCAAGACCCCGTCCTCGTCCACGACGTACACCACTGTGCCCGAAGACGTGGGCAGGAAGCCTGGCGTGTGGTCTGTCGCCGCTGAGCTCAGTGCGGTGCCAAGGGTCGCGCGCAGCATATTCAGGCTTACGGGTTTGCGTAACAGTATGCAATCAGCCGTCAGGACCGCCTGGGAAACCTGCTCTTTCGTGTCGGCGGTCAGCACTATGGCGGGGGTGGTTCGATCGAATTGACTGCGCAGTCGCTGCACCAGTTGAGCACCGTCCATGGACGGGTCAAGCGCATGTTCCGTCAAGACCAGGTCGGGCTGAATACCTGAGCGCGCCAGCCACGCCAAAGCGGCGGCACCATCACTGACCGCAGCCGTTTGATAGCCCAACGAACCTAATCCGTAGCACAGCATGTCGCGGAGCAGGGCCTGCGGCTCTACGACCAGCAACAGGCAATGATGCGCCGTACTCGACGGTTTGATCGCCGGTTTTTTGCGCGCCGACGGTTGAGCGATTGACGGCGCCAACGGCACGCTGATGGAGATGAGCGTCGCTTTTCCGGGAGAGTATCTAATCTGCAGCTGCGCCCCCAGCATCGCGCTCAATTCATAGGTTGAAAGCGCGCCTGTGTTGTCATAGTTGTCCTGCAGGACGGGCATCGACACGATGCGCAAGGCGTCCTCGCGGCTTTTACAGCCCGAAAACCGCAGCTCTATGCTCAGCCATTGCGAGTGGCGCCTGGCGCCAAGCGTCAGACGGCTGTTGCGGGTAGTGTCCATGAGGTTGTACATCAGGCTGCACAGCACCTGCCTGAGGCCATTGGGAAGACTTCTGACCCATGACGAACACGGCACGATCCGCAGGTTGATGCGTTGGGCGACGGCCAACGGCAAACAGTCCTGGGCCAATGCCTTGAAAAGGGTTTGCACGGGGAAGTCCACGGCATCATGTTGATCCTTCTCGGTGATGGAGGAGGGCAGTTCGAACGGAGTGTTGAATCGACTCAACAAGTGCTCCAGCGTTGCATCCAATTGTTCAAGCAGTCCTTGGGCAGGTGTCGCCGGATTCAGCTCATTCGCCTCAAACTGCCCTGCAATGAGTGAGACCAATTGCGCTGTCTGGCGAAGTGTTCGATCAATGCCGCGCAAGCGTTCGACGCTGGGCGATGCCGGTTGATGGGGGCGGACAAGGTTTCGGGGCGTAGCCTTGAAGAGCGAGGGGTGTTGAACCGCAGGCGACGCACGGCCAGGTGGCGTGTGCGGTAAGGCGTCTTCCGACATGGATTGGTTGACGTGCATGACTAACCCTCCTGACAAGACCCGATGGTGCATTGCCTGCCGCGCAATCCTATGCGGTTTGTCCGACGCTTTAATTGATCTATGTAAGTATTTTCCGAGCTTCCACCCCTCTCAGGGGCTTCTGTCTGGGGCCAACCAACAGCTCGTTAATACGAAGCGCCGCACTGCCCTTGCGTGTGACGTCAAACCGTCCGTTTTTGCACCACCAACGTGCGCACCGGGCACCGTTAAGGTGCCTGATTTTCAGCCGCAGCGGCCACCGATGAAGGCGTATGGGTAGATTCCGACGCTAGTCACCTGCACACATAAAGACCATCGTAATCCTGACTTATGGGCAGGGCGGATGAAGGCCGTGCGCTCTGCGTCCAATGACTCAATTTCAGGGGTAACCGTTATGGCTTATACGACGATCAATCCATACAACGGCGAGTTGCTCGCACAATTCGAGACGCTGACGGCCGAGCAGTTGGAGCACAAACTGGCAGTCGCGGCGCAGTGCTACGCGACGTGGAAAGCCAAGACATACGCCCAGCGTGCATCAATCATCGCGAAAGCTGGCGAATTGATGCATCAGCACTTCGACGCCCTGGCCCGTAAGATCACATTGGAAATGGGCAAGCGAATCAACGAGGCCCGAGGCGAAGTCAAGTTCAGCGCCGATATCATGGCGTACTACGCCACGAACGCCGAGCGCTTCCTTGCGCCGCAAGCGCTTGAGCCGAGTGCGGGCGAGGCGCATATGGAGAGCAGTCCCATCGGCGTGGTTTTCGGCGTCGAACCGTGGAATTTTCCCTTCTATCAGTTGGCGCGGGTGGCGGGCCCGCACTTGATGGCCGGCAACGTGCTGGTGATCAAGCATGCCGGTTGTGTGCCTCAATGTGCGATTGCCTTTGAAGAGATTCTGCTCGAGGCCGGCGCTCCAGCGGGGCTCTATACCAACCTGCTGATATCCCATGAGCAGTCCAGGCAGGTGGTGGACGACCCTCGCGTTCGTGGGGTTGCATTGACCGGGAGTGTCGCCGCCGGCCGCAGCCTGGCTTCCTGGGCGGGGCAGAATCTGAAGCCGTCCTCCATGGAACTGGGGGGCAGCGATGCGTTCATTGTGCTAGAGGACGCTGATCTGGACCTGGCGATCAAATGGGCGATCTGGGGGCGGATGTACAACTGCGGGCAGACCTGCTGCGCGGCAAAACGCTTCATTGTCGTCGAATCAATGGCCGATGCGTTCCTGGCGGGTTTCAAGGCCGGGCTTGCGGCCTTGAAAGCCGGTGACCCCATGGAGGAAACCACCACCCTGGGCCCACTGTCTTCGGAAGCTGCCTTGTTGCAATTGCTCGGCCAGGTGCACACGGCGACGGCGCACGGGGCCCGGGTCCTGCTGGGGGGCGAGCGTATTGATCGCACCGGTTCATTTATGGCCCCGACCATCCTCACCGATATTGCCCCCGACAATCCGGCATTCCGCGATGAGTTCTTCGGCCCCGTGGCGCTGTTTTTCCGCGTCAAGGACGAAGAAGCCGCTATCGCCTTGGCAAACGATTCCGACTTTGGGCTGGGCGGATCCGTGTTCACCCGTGACCTCGATCGGGGACGTCGAGTGGCCAGCCGCATCGAGACCGGCATGATGTTTATCAACAACATCAGTTGGAGCGATGCCGAACTGCCCTTTGGCGGCATCAAGGACTCCGGCTACGGCCGCGAGCTGGGCGACATGGGTATCCAGCAGTTCGTCAACAAGAAACTCGTGCGTTACGTGAAGGCTCAGGCTCCCCTCTGACACCTGATCTCGTACACATCCCGAGCGCCCGCTCAAACGCGGGCACTCTCAAAGGAGCGCGCGATGTACGTCAATGTGGCTGTGATGAAGGAAACCCACCCGCACGAGCGGCGTGTGGCGCTGGTGCCGACCCTGTGCGCGAAGTTGTGTGCCTTGGGCGCAAAACTGCATATGCAATCGGGGGCGGGTGAGGCCAGTTTTCTGCCGGACGCTGCTTACCCGGACACTGTGTTCGTGTCCGGCCATGGACAGTGGCTGCACGAAGCCGATGTCGTACTGGCTGTACAGCCGCCGTCCCTGGAGGTCGTCGGCAAGATGAAACCCGGCTCGGTGCTCATGTGTTTTGTGTATGCGCAGAAGAACCCGGCCCTGGTGCAACGTTTGCTGGAGCGCCACGTCACGTGTTTTGCGATGGAGCGCTTGCCGCGCACCACGCGAGCCCAGTCGATGGATGCGCTCTCCAGCCAATCGGCGTTGTCCGGTTACTACGCGGTGCAACTGGGTTCGGTGCACATGTCCCGCATCTTGCCGAAGGTCACTACCGCGGCGGGCATTGTCGGTCCTGCGCGGGTACTGGTGATGGGGTTGGGTGTGGCGGGGCTGGAAGCCATCGCGACCGCGCACCGGTTGGGTGCGGTCGTCGAGGGGTACGATGTGCGCCCGGAAACTGCCGAACAGGCCAGGTCGCTGGGCGCGAGTTTTGTCGATGTGGGGGTCGATGCGCGCGGCAAAGGGGGGTATGCACGGGAGTTGAATGACGCAGAAAAAGACCAGGTCGCTCAGGCGCTCACCGAGCACCTCCAACAGGCGGACTTGGTCATCACCACGGCGGCAGTGCCGGGGCGGCCTTCGCCGCGCCTGGTCAGCGCCGCACAGCTTGCGGGGATGAAGCCAGGCGCCGTGATTGTCGATCTGGGTGCTGAAGGCGGTGGTAATTGCGAAGGCTGCGTACCCGGCCAGACCGTCATGATCGGCCAGGTCACGCTGCTGGCGCCGTTGAACCTGCCTTCGTCCATGAGCCAGGACGCCAGCCTGTTGTATGCGAAAAACCAGTTCAACCTGTTGGCGCTGATATTGAAAAACAACGTCATCAGCATCGATTGGGACGATCAGATCCTGGCGCAAACGGCACTCACCCACGCCGGCAAGCTTGTGCCTGCCTTGGAGACGGCTTCATGAACAGCGTCGGCTTGCTCGGACTTTATATTTTCATGCTCGCCGCGTTTGTCGGCTGGGTCATCATCGGCCGGGTCCCGGCCATTCTGCACACACCGTTGATGTCAGGCTCCAATTTTATCCATGGCATCGTGGTGATCGGTGGCCTGATCGGGTTACTCGATGCGGCAACGTTGACCGAACAGGTGGCCGGGTTTGTCGCGGTGTTGCTGGGCGCGGGGAATGCGGCGGGAGGGTATGCCGTCACTGGCCGGATGCTTGCGATGTTCCAGCCCAGCGCGGCAGAACCCAAACGGCGTAAAACCCATCACGCCACCACCAGAAAGCCTGAGAAGGCCTGAGGTTCGAGCATGCTGATCATGACGACGCAATGGCTGATAGAGCTGGTGTATGTGCTCGCGGCTTTCTTGTTGATCTTTGGGTTGTGGCGGATGTCTTCACCCGTCACGGCGTCCGGGGGCATTCATGTCGCCGGGTGGGGGATGGGGGCCGCGGTCATCGTGAGCTTTCTCTACGTATTCTCCGTGAGTGAGGCGGCGCGACCGCATCTGCCGGTCAACGTCAGCCTGGCGCTGCTGGCGTTGTTGCTGGGCGGTGGCGCCGCCTGGTGGAGTGGGCGTAAAGCGGCCATGACCGCGATGCCGCAGATGGTCGCGTTGTACAACGGCATGGGCGGTGGCGCCGCCGCCGCGATCGCCGCCATGGAGCTGTTTGGCGGGCGGATAGTCGGCCTGCCGGCATTGGCCGGCACTTTATTGGGCGCGTTGATCGGTGCGGTGTCGTTATCGGGCTCCTTGATTGCCTGGGCCAAGTTGGACGGGCGCCTCGACAAACCCTTGCGCCTGAAGGGCCTGCAACTGATCAACGCGCTGCTGATGCTGGTCACGCTCGGTAGCGCGACCTGGTTGATGATCGCCCTTCAGGCTGCAGACGGGGCATCAGGCCAACTGCTGTGGTTGATCGCGGTGTTCTTCGGCTGTGCGTTGCTGTTCGGCGTGTTGATGACGTTGCCCATTGGCGGCGCCGACATGCCCGTGGTCATTTCCATCTACAACGCCTTTACCGGCCTGGCAGTCGGCCTTGAAGGTTTTGTTTTGCAGGTCCCGGCCATGATGATCGCCGGCATGCTGGTGGGCGCCGCTGGCGTGCTGTTGACCTTGCTGATGGCCAAAGCCATGAATCGCTCGGTGGCCCATGTGCTGTTCGCGCGTTTCGGCGACCAGCCCACACGCAAAGGTGCGGTGATCGTCGGTGAGCTTAAGCCGACGGCCGCGAGTGATGCCGGCGTGGCCATGCGTTATGCCAATACCGTCATCATTGTGCCGGGCTATGGCCTGGCCGTCGCACAAGGCCAGCAAAAGCTTTATGAATTCGTCAAGTTGTTGCAGGCGCACGGCGTGCTGGTGCGCTTCGCGGTGCACCCGGTGGCGGGGCGTATGCCGGGGCAGATGGACGTGTTACTGGCAGAGGCGGGGGTGCCCTACGACCTGATATTCCAGTTGGAGGACATCAATACCGACTTCCCCACCACCGATATGGTGCTGGTGATCGGCGCCAACGACGTGGTCAACCCGGCGGCGCGCACGGACAAAGCCTCGCCCATCTACGGCATGCCAATCCTGGATGTCGACAAGGCCCATCATGTGTATGTGGTCAAGCGCGGGGAGGGAAAGGGCTATGCCGGTATCCAGAACCCGCTGTTCTACGCCGAGAACTGCAACATGCTGTACGGCGATGCGCAGGCTGTCCTGGTCAAAATGATTGAGGCGGTCAGAGGTTTGGGTTAACGGCTTTTTTTCGGGTTTGGCCGGGCATTCGTCAGGCCAGCGAGCACCACTGCGCAAGAGGGACACGTGATGAACAGCAAAATGTTGGCCGCCGTGGTCGAGTCGTTCGGACAGCCCTTGGTGATGCGTCACCTGGACGTCCCGGTACCGGGGCCAGGGATGATCCTGGTTAAAGTGGAAGCCTGCGGGGTGTGTCACACCGACTTGCATGCGGCGAAGGGCGATTGGCCGCTCAAACCCGCGCTGCCGTTTACCCCCGGGCACGAAGGTATCGGGATCGTCGTGGCATTGGGCGAGGGCGTCACCGCCGTGAAAAAGGGCGAGCGCGTCGGCGTGCCCTGGCTCTATTCAGCCTGCGGTCATTGCGAATACTGCCTGCAGGCCTGGGAAACGGTGTGCGCCCAAGCCGAGTTCGGTGGCTACACGCGCAACGGCGGGTTTGCCGAGTACATCCTGGCAGACCCTGAGTATGTGGCGCACATCCCCGCCGGCCTGGCGCCGTGCGAGGCAGCACCGATCATTTGCGCGGGAGTGACGTCCTACAAGGGCATCAAGGAAGCGGATGTTCGGCCCGGACAGTGGATCGTCATTTCCGGGATTGGCGGCTTGGGTCATCTCGCGGTGCAGTATGCCAAGGCCATGGGGTTACGGGTGTGTGCCGTAGACATCGACGAGCGAAAGCTGGCCCATGCCACGCAACTGGGGGCTGATGCTGTCGTGAACGCCAAAGGCGCAGACCCGGTGGCCGCTGTCGTTGCAGCCACCCAGGGCGGCGCCCATGGAGTGCTCATTACTGCGCCCTCGCTCGGCGCGTTCAAGCAGGGTGTCGCGATGACCCGCAAACTGGGGACCTGCGTGCTCGTCGGCTTGCCACCGGGCGAGTTTCCCATGGCATTGTTCGACGTGGTCGCCAACTGCATTACGGTGCGCGGCTCGTTCGTCGGCAATCGCCAGGACATGGCGGAGGCGCTGGCGTTTGCCGCCGAAGGCAAGGTCAAGGCCGACATTGAGCTGCAGCCATTGTCTGCGATCAACCAGGTGTTCGAGCGCCTTGAGCATGGCGATGTTCCCGCGCGGGTGGTGATCGACTTCAGTGCCGATTGAGCGCGTGAGTTTCATTCGTGGATGCCTCCCGTTCAATTTTTATTGAAACATACAGGGGGCATACAGGTGTGAAGGATGTGGGGGATCAGTTTGGACGTCCAAGAACAAGAAAGCCCGCACGAGGCGGGCTTCTTGAGGTGATTCATAGACTGCTGTAGACATCTATGGATCGGTACTTGGTGGCTACACAGCCATTTGAACCACAATCATAACTTTTTGTATTTAATATATTTTTTTAATTTCCGGTCAGTTAGGCATACACATAGGCATACATACCGCGAGGGGGTGAACGAATGTTCTTCCCTCATATCTGAGCTTGGCATGATGCCACTCGTCTTGACGCAACGAGATCGCGACCTCGGGCTGATCCATCAAAAACTGCCAATCTGGATTGGACGTTTAACCGTTTGCTGCCTTTACAAGTGAGCCCCTGTACATGGGAATGCGGAGCCTTCCCATGTACAGGGACTTGGCCTGAAGAGCGCAGACAAGTAGGGGCAAGTGCGGCATTCGCCACTCTGTTGCTATGCTGCATGGATTATGAGTTTTATCGTAATCCAATGAGCCGGCGACCTATTGGAGTGACATTGCGGCCAGCCGGAGTAATCTGAATTGGCCTCCTATACTATTGATGAGTCGCTAACAGTCTTTTTTATTTCTATTGGAATACCAATTCGAATACCTCACGAGATAGCCATGCTCTGGTCCGTCGCTTGTAATCAATTCACACCCTTGCTCTCATCTATGATCAGGGGGGATCTTCCTGCCACTGTCAGGACACGGGTTACGCTTGATAAAAAGCTGAAGGTGGTGACTAGCAGAAAACGGCCAAAACTAGTCATTTAGGTGGACACCATCGCCTCAAGCGACGGTGTCAGGAAGGTGTGTTGCTCGGACGGTTGCTAGAAGCAGCCAGCGGACGCAGATTATTCTGGAGCTCCTTTCCGACCCTCCAGCAAAACCATCCAAGGTTTCGGTTGATGATCGAGGGCAGGGCGTGCCCTCAGTAGGGGAACGGTGGAGATCACCCAATCCAACGCGCAGTAATGATTGCACCACCTTCCCACCATTGACATAGACCCGCCGCATGCCTTGCATGGCAAGCGGGTCGCCCCAAGCCTGCCGAATCCATGCACTGGATCATTTTCCACGATGGCTGCGAACGGGGATCACCGGAGGTGAGTTATTGCTTAGCAGTGTTTACGCTGCCGTCCCAGCTCAATAAGTGATGGGTGAAACCATAGCTCGCAGCCTGGTAATAGGTAATCGCACGTGTCACTAGCGGGTCGTCGAACTGAACCGTCACTTCATGGCTTTTGCCCAGAGCGTCATCGTGGCGTCGAAAAATCGCTCGTGGGCTGAGAATAGCCAGATCCCTACCATCGAATAGACCAAGATGCTGATAATTGCCTACCAATACGCGGGGTGGCAAGGTAGAAGGCAGAAGCAAGTTACGACCGAAGAATGTCGACTCGTAGTTAAGTTTCAACAGCCCGAGCAGGGTTGGAGCCAAGTCAATCTGACTGGCCAGTTGATTTTCTTCACGCGCCGGAATGAGCTTGGGCGCATAGATGAACAAAGGGATCTGGTAGTTGCGAATCGGAAGGTCTTCCTTGCCCGCGCTGCCAGCGGTGTGGTCAGCGACGAAGACGAAGATAGTGTCGTCGAACCAAGCTTTCTTTCGGGCTGCTTCAAGAAACCTGCCGATTGCATAGTCGGTATATTTCACAGCGCCGTCACGTCCGTCACCGGATGCAATGTCGATCCTGCCTTCAGGGTAAGTGTATGGACGATGGTTGGAGGTGGTCATCAGTTGCAGCAGGAAAGGTGTCTGTTTGGCAAAATTCTGGTCCGCCAGCTTCAGTGTTTGCTGGTAAAGATCTTCATCAGCCATACCCCAGGCATTTTTGAAATGGATCTCAGCTTCATCGACACTGCTTTGATCGACGACCCGATAACCATTTCCGCTGAAGAACGCATTCATGTTGTCAAAGTAGCCACGGCCACCATACACAAACACGCTGTCGTAACCGACGTGATTCAGCTGTTGGCCCAAGCTGGCGAAACCACTTTCACGGCCAACCCGTTTGACAATAGAGCGTCCCGGCGTCGGCGGGATAGACAATGTAATAGCTTCCAAGCCGCGATCCGTCCTGGTGCCAGTGGCATAGAAATTGTTGAAGTACAGGCTCTCTTTACGCAATTGGTCGAGATTAGGCGTCAGGTTGCCAGGGTTCCCATTGCTGCCCATGTACTTGGCGCTGAAGCTTTCGATAGTCACCAAAATAATATTATGTCGCTGGGGCTTATCGTTCTGGGGCACGATTCGACGGATATCGAGCGGATCCTTACCGATGAACCGCACGTCGCCTTCCGCCAACTCTTGGTGGATGTTCTTGCCAACTACGTCATTCGGCAACGTGCCGTAGAACGTATCGTAATCCAGCTCGTTATTGCGAAATGCGGCAAAGAACTGGTAGGGACCATTGCTGGCCAGCTCATGCTGATAGGTGTTGCCACCCTTACCACGTGGAGTGTCTTGGTCAACGACCAACAGAACGACAGCACTCAGAGCGAAAATCACTGCGATACTGAGCAGGCGTTGGCGCCAGGACGGCAACGGCGCACCAATCACCCGCTGCAGAGGTTTGTGCAGAGCAATACAAATGACAACCGCGAGCAGCGCCAGCCCGCTAAGCAATTTGCCGATTGGGTAGGACTCCAGAATGTTGTTCAACACTTCGTCGGAGTACACCAAATAATCCACGGCAATAAAATTGAAGCGTACGCCGAACTCGTCCCAAAATAGCCACTCAGCCACCGCAGTAAATAGCATGACGAAAACGCTGAGGGTCAGTAGCCCCTGTAAAAACCAGCAATGCCCACGTGCACGCCACAGCGACGGCGGGCACAGCAGCACATACAGGCCAATGGGTAGTGCGGCATATAGTAAAAAGCCTAGGTCGTATAAAATACCGATACCAAAGATCGACGCAAATGCAGTACCCGCCTCTGAAAGGTGAGTGGCGAATAACACAAGGCGGGTGAGGAAAAAAATCACTAGCCAAAGGCCGGAGATCATCAGTAGGAAACGCAGCGGGGCTGAAGCGGGCAAATGCATTAAAAACTCCTTGTTGTGCTCCCCTCCAGACTGGAATTGTTGTGCCGATGGATGGGCAGGTCATACGCATTAGGACATTCCTGTCTCCGAATGCGCTGAGTTACGACCCATTTGAGGGGGAATTGAACCTATCCGATGCATTAGCAAAATTTCGTGAAAGCGGATTGCTGGTCTCCGTTGCAATTGCGAGGAGTCTACATTCGGCCATTCGACTTGGCGTATCGCTGCAGCATCAGCACATTACAAGTCCAAGATGTCGCTCGACTGCGGCTAGAGAATTACCTGCCTCTTTGACAGCTAATCGGATCTGATCTCTCGAGCAACCAAACTTCTTAGCCCAGTACTTGAGCTCCATGCTATCCGTTGCATTGATTATTATTGCGTTGTTGCCGCTAATATTTTTTGGCTTCTTCATCAGGTTCTCCTTTGCGCGGGGAAGATCTGGATCCAGGTTAGTCGGTTCCAACAGATCTTGCCTAATTTCTCAGTTGCGTACACTGCCGGAAACTACTTAGGTAGCAATGTTCATCCGGCCGCGCTGGCGTAAAAAGCTGGAGCTGGTGCGTCGCTCAAAAATCACTGTTGAGGACGCTTGACATACAGCTATTGGCCGAGAGCTGCCTGTCCCGAGCGCCAGCCTTTGGCCGATTGCGGCCTTTGACAGTCATTGAGTAGAACGGCGCTTATGTTCAAAAGGCCCCTACACTTGAACCAGGTGTGGGGTCTTTTTTAAGGTTGCGGTAACCAAGCCCCTCTACACTGGCATTAAGTGTTGGGGCTTGGGTGAGGAGCGCGTCGTCCATGGCATCAGAGTGTTTCATTGTCGGCCGTCTATAGGGCTGATAAGGCCGCTCCAGGGCGGATGTTGGTAAAAAAGTCAAAAAAGGTGGTGATTGTCTTTATTCGGCGCAGGTGCTTTCAGCGCTTGCAGCCAAACCGTCACACACAGGCCACGCTGGGCTAGGGTATCGCTGAACGACAACTGCACCCGTGCGCCGCTGCGCTCGGCAATCGCCTTGACGATCGACAGGCCCAGCCCGGAGCCGGCCTCGTCTGTGCCCAGGCTGCGGTAGAACGGGTCGAACACCCGCGCCTGTTCCTCTGTGGCAATACCGGGGCCGGAATCCTTGATGTGCAGCAGTACGGCGCCTGGGATCTGGGTCACCGAGAGGTCTATGCGCCCGCCCTCCGGGGTATAGCGAATGGCATTGTCCACCAGGTTTTTCACCAGGGTGAGCAGGTCCATCGCGTTGAAGGTTACGTGCACGTCCTGAGCGCCGTCCACGCCGATATCGAGCTGCTTGCGTTCGGCCAGCGGCAGCAGGTCTTCAAGGACCTGGCGGTACACGGCATGCACCGACAGGCGGGTGTGCACCCGCTCCGAGGTTGACTGTGCTGCCGCGAGACTCAGCAGTTGGTCAATCAGCTGGCGCCCACGCGCGATGCCCCGGGACAGCGGCACAAAACGCTCGCGGCTCATGGGCGACATCTCGGTGGCGGCTAGCCGATCGGCCTGCAACGCCAAGGCCGTCATGGGCGAGCGCAGCTCATGGGCGGCATCGGCGACAAAGCGCCGCTGGCTGTCCATGGACTGCGCGACGCGCGCCAGCAGGCGATTGATCGCCACCACAAACGGGCGCACTTCGGTGGGCAGGTGCTGCTCCTCGATGGGGTGCAATTCTTGCTCGGCGCGTTGGTCGATCTCGGCCGCCAGCACCCCAATCGGGCGAAACAGCTTGCGCACCAGGTCGCCGACTACCAGCAACAGCACGGGGAACAGGATCAGGAACGGCAACAAACTGCGCCAGGCGGCTTCACGGGCATCCTTGTCGCGGGCGTCGGACTCCTGGGCCACAGCGATGTGCTCGCCACCGGCGGTGGTGTGCACCAGCACGCGAAAGGCTTCACCGGCCACCTCAACCGTGGACAAGCCATCGGCCAGGCCGGCGGGAAAGGGCAGGGGCAGGGCTTCATCGGTGGTGCCCGTGGCGTGCGGGCTGTCGCTCAGGCGTTGGATGATCACCCGGGTTTCTTCGTCGTCGCCGGCCAGGGCCGGGCCTTGCGGGTACTGCAGGGTCATGTGCTGGCGGTCGAACAACATCGCCACCTGGCGCAAGGTGGCGTCCTGTTGTTCGTGGGTTTCTTCAAACGCCGAGACAAACGCAAATACGCTGGCCGCCAACGCCACCAGCAGGATCGCCAGGCACAGGGTCACCGACAGCCGCAGTTGCACCGACTCACTCAAACGCTTTTTGAAACCATCCATCCCATGCCCCTGACATTCTTTATCACGTGGGTGCCCAACTTGCGCCGCAAGGCGTGAATCAGGAACTCGATGGCGTTGCTCTCCACTTCATTGCCCCAGCCATACAGGCGGTCTTCCAACTCACTGCGCGAAAGGATCGCTCCTGGGCGGATCAGCAACGCTTGCAGCAGGGCAAATTCGCGGCTGGACAACGCCACCTCGCGCTGTTCGTCGGTGCTCGCGTGTTTGCTCAGTAGGTCCAGGGTCACCACGCCATTGCCCAGTACCGACTGGGCGGCTCCACCCTTGCGGCGCAGCACGGCGCGAATGCGTGCCAGCAGTTCGGCGATGTCGAAGGGTTTGAGCAGGTAATCGTCGGCGCCGCCGTCCAGGCCGCGCAGGCGGTCATCGAGGTTGTCGCGGGCGGTGATGATCAGCAGGGGCACGAGGTTGTTGCGCGCGCGGATGCAGTCCAGCACGTCGAGGCCGTCCTTGCCGGGCAGGCCCAGGTCCAGCAGCACCAGGTCGTAGGGGTGGGTGTCGAGGGCGGCCAGGCCCGTAAGGCCGTTTTTGACCCAGTCGGCGGCATAACTCGCATCGCTGAGCGCGCGCTGGATGGCGTCGCCAATCATGGGGTCGTCTTCGACTAGTAGAATCCGCATCTTGCTCTCCAGCGCCAACGCAAACGTGGCGAGGAAGTCGCCGCGTGTGTAGTGAAGCATGTTGTCAGCCTTTCATCGAATCGAAGGCCTTGAGCAGGTCGTCCACCGCGGCCTGGCAGTCGGCCTGGTTCGGGCTGTTGTCACGCAATGCCGAGAGCGCCCGGTCGATTGCTTTATCCAGCACGTGCCAGTCGCTGGCGGCACGCGGTTTGATCCCTGCTTCGGCGCTGTCCCAGCTGCTTTCCAGGTCCTTGATGCGGGCTTTGGCGCCGGCTAGGTCGTGCTTGGAGACTAGGGCCGACACGTCCACGGCAATGTTGCGGAACTCCGACAGGTCCCCTAGTTTCGAGGCCTGGCGCTGGCTGCTGCTTGAGCCGGCACTGGCTGCGTCCTTGGGTTTATCGGTAGGTTTCGAGCAGCCAGTGGCGATGCTCAGCAGGCCGATGGCGGAAATAATCGCGACGTGACGGATCATGTTTCTGAGGTTAAGCATGGTGATGTCCTTGGATTCAATGAGTAAGGGGTTTGCGGTTGCCGAGGCTGAATTGCGCCACGGCCACCAGCAGAACGATGACGAACAGGAACAGCGCGCTGGTCCAGCTGGCCCCCATGCCCAGGCCGCCATAAGTCTTGGCCTGGGTGAGCAGGTCGCCCAGCGAAGCACCGAATGGGCGGGTGAGGATGTAGGCGACCCAGAAGGTCAGCACGCTGTTGACGCCCAGGCGCCAGGCCAGCAGGGCAACGCCGATCAGGCCGGCAAAAATCACCGCGCCGAGGGTGAAACCCAGGCCCAGTGCCTCGGTGGCCAGGTCGCCCGCGGCAGTGCCCAGGGCGAAGGTGCAGAGCACCGTGGTCCAGTAGAACCATTCGCGCCGTGGGGTGACGATGTCGCGGATCGACAGGCTACGCTCGGTGCGGTACCAGAGCATAAAGTTGAGCGCGAGCAGCACCGAGAAAATCACCGTGCTGGCATACAGGCTGACGTCGAGTTTATCGGTGAGGATATCGGTGATCTGCGTGCCGACGATGCTCACCAGCACCACGGTCAGCCAGTAGATCCACGGCGTGTAGGCCTTGGTGCGCAGCTGGCCGAACAGCGCGAGCCCCAGCAACGCGGCCATGCCGAGGCTGGTGGGGCCGGCGCCGAAACCGGCATCCACGGCGAGGTAATCCGCGCCGGTTTCGCCCACGGTGGTGGACAGTACCTTGATCACCCAGAATGACAGCGTCACCTGGGGTACTTTGTTCAGCCAACGGGCTGCTGGGGCATTCATCGGGGTTACCTCTCCGTGACCGCGCGGTGGTTGGCGCAAGGGAGAAGGTACCGCACGAGACTTAGCTGAGACTGAGGACCGGGTTTTTTATCCAAACAGCACGTGGGCGGTGCCCGTGGTAGACAGGTGCACCGCGCTGCCGGCCGGTGGCGCCAGCAGGCCGGCGCTGCGCACCAGGATCGTATGGCTCGGGTCAGCGTGCAACGCCACGGTCAGCGTGCAGGTGTTGCCGCCGAACTCGCGCTCGGTCACCACGCCAGGACAACCGGAGGCACTGAGTTGTACCTGCTCAGGGCGCAGCATGATCCGCGCCGTGCCGTGGCTCAGCGGGCTGTTGGTCTGGATCCGCCCCAGGTCGCAGTCGGCCCAGCCGGCCTGGATACGCGCGGGCAGCACCACCGCATCCCCGAGAAACAGCGCGGTCTGCTCATCGGCCGGGTACTGGTACATCTCCATCGGGTGGCCCGACTGCACCAGGCGGCCCTGGCGCATCACCGTCAATTGGTCGGCAAATGATAGTGCTTCCGCCTGATCATGGGTCACCAGAATGGTGGTGATGCCGGCATCGCTCAGCAGCCGCGCGACCATCTTGCGCATGGCCGAGCGCAAGCCGGTGTCCAGCGCCGAAAAGGGCTCGTCCAGCAGCATCAGGCGTGGCTGTTGCGCCAGAGCGCGGGCCAGCGCCACCCGTTGCTGTTGCCCACCGGACAGTTCATGGGGCCAGCGCCGCGCCATATTGGCGTCGAGGGCCACGCTGTCCATCAGCTCGGCGATGCGGCTATGGTGCGCCTCGCCCTTGGTCGCCAGGCCGAAGCCGATGTTGTCGGCCACAGTCATGTGCGGAAACAGTGCGCCATCCTGCGGCACATAGCCGATCTGGCGCTGATGGGCCGGCACGGCGTGGGTGGCGTCCACTAGGACCTGGCCGTTGAGTGTGAGGCTGCCGCTGTCGGGGAATTCAAACCCGGCGATCATGCGCAACAAGGTGGTCTTGCCGGAGCCGGAGGGCCCGACGATTACCGTGCGCCCGCCGGTGGGCACCGACAGGCTAACGTCGGCCAAGGCGCGCTGGCTGCCGAAGGATTTGCAGAGGGCGTGGAGTTCAAGGGCGTTCATCGGCCTGCCGTGCGTTTGGATTGGTGGTAGAGGAGGCCGGTCAACGGCAGTGACAACAGGATCATTGTCAGCGCGTAAGGCGCGGCGGCGGCGTAGTCGATCTCGCTGGTCATCGCCCAGAAGCCGGTGGCCAGGGTGCGCGTGCCATTGGGCGCGAGCAGCAAGGTGGCAGTCAGCTCGTTGGCGATGGCCAGGAACACCAGCGCTGCCCCGGCAGCCGCGGCGGGCGCGGCCAGGCGCAGGGTGATCAGCCACAGGGCGCGGCCCGGCGAGCGGCCGAGGCTGCGGGCCATGTTTTCCAGCTCCACCGGCGCCTGGGCGATGCCTGCGCGCAGGCTCACCAGGGCCCGTGGCAGGAACATCAACAGGTAGGCGAGCAGCACGGTAATAGTGGTTTGGTAGATCGGCCGGGCGAAGTGTATGGTCACCGTGACCAAGGCCAGCGCCACCACGATGCCCGGCAACGAACTGGTGATGTAGTTGCAACCCTCCAGAATGCGCTGCAAGCGCCCCGGCGCACGGATCGACAGCCACGCAATCGGCACCGCCGCGCAGGTGGTCAGCACCGCGCCGGCCACTCCCAGCAATACGGTTTGCTCCAGCGCCGGCAGTAATTCGTTGAAGCGCCAGACCTCGCGGCCGCCGGCGATCAACCATTGGCCAAGGGTCACCAGCGGAACGCCCAGGGCCAGCGCGCAGGTGAGGCTTTGCAGGCCCAGGGCGAGCAGGGTGGTGCGCGGGCTCAGGCGCACGATTCGCTGCTCGCGGGCGCTGCCGGAGCCGACCCGCGCATAGCGGGCGTGGCCGCGTGCGGCGGACTCGGCAGTGAGCATCGCCAGGCAACACAGGGCCAGCACCGCCGCGAGCATATCTGCCGCCGGGCCATTGAAGGTGGATTTAAACTGATCGAAGATCGCGGTGGTGAAGGTGTCAAAACGGATCATCGCGTACAGGCCGTACTCGGCCAGCAGATGCAGACCCACAAGCAGCGCACCGCCGCAGATCGCCAGGCGCAACTGCGGCAACACCGCGCGCCAGAACACCGCCCACGGCTTGAGGCCCAGGGACTCGGCTACATCTTCAATCGCAGGGTCCAGCCGGCGCAGGGTCGCCGCCACCGGCAAGTACATAAACGGGAAATAGGCAATCACCGACACCAGCACGCCGGCCGGCAAGCCGTGTATCGAAGGCACCAGGCTCACCCACGCGTAACTGTGCACAAACGCCGGCACCGCCAGCGGCGCGACTGCCAATAGCGACCACAGCCGCCGCCCCGGCAGGTCGGTGCGCTCGGTCAGCCACGCCAGCGCAATACCCAGCAGCATGCACAGGGGCAGGGTGATCACCACCAGCAGCACGGTGTTGACCAACAGCTCACCCACACGCGGGCGCCACACCAGCGCTTCGATCTGTGCCCAGCCGATTTGCCAGGACACGCCGATCACAAACGCAATCGGCAGCAGTGCCAACAGCGACACCAGCACCGACAAACTCGTGCCCCACCTGCCCCCACGGCCTTTGAACAGGCCCTGAACGCGGCGTTGCGCGGGCGCCGTCAGCGCCTGGGCCGCAGCCTCAGGCAACATTCAGAGCAGCCCGGCCTGGGTCATCAACTCCACCGCTTTTTTGCTGTTGAGCTTGGAGGCATTGACTTTCGGCGCGTCCAGCTGTGCCAGCGGGGTCAGCCTGGGGTTGGATTGCGCGCCCTGCCCCACGGCGTATTCGAACGAATTGCCGTCCTTGAGGATGGCCTGGCCGTCTTTGCCGGTGATCCATTTCAAAAACGCCTGGGCTTCTTCTTTATGTTTGCTGGAAGCCAGTACCCCAGCACCGGAGATGCTCACAAACGCGCCAGGGTCCTGGTGCTTGAAATAGTGCAGTTGGGTGTTCTTGCTGTTTTCGCCGGTCTTGGACTGGTCGACAAAGCTGTAGTAGTGGTAGATCACGCCGCTGTCGACCTGGCCGGCGTTGACGGCCTTAAGCACGGCGCTGTTGCCACGGTAGATGGTCGCATTGGCTTTCATCGCCTTGAGCCAGTCGAGGGTGGCGGCTTCGCCCTTGAGTTCCAGCACGGCGGCGACGATGGCCTGGAAGTCGGCACCGGCCGGCGAGGCGGCCCAGAGGCCTTTCCAGTTGGCCGAGGCCAGGTCCATCAAGGATTTGGGCAAGTCGGCTTCTTTGACCTTGCTGGGGTTGTACACAAACACCGTGGAGCGCGCGGCAATGCCCAGCCACTTGCCATGGGCCGGGCGGTACGCGGCGTCTACCTGTTGCAGGGTGGTCGGCGCGACCGGCGCGAACAGCCCGGCATTGTCTACCAGCACGATGGCCGGGGAGTTTTCGGTGAGGAACACATCGGCCGGGGAGGCGGCGCCTTCCTGCACGATCTGGTTGCCCATCTCGGTGTCATCGCCGTTACGGATGGTGACCGGAATCCCGGTTTCCTGGGTGAAGCCTTCAACCCAGGCCTTGGTCAGGCTTTCGTGCTGGGCGTTGTACACCACAATGCCGGCCGTTTCGGCGGCATACACCTGCCCGGCGCCGACCAATGCAGTGGCGATAAGGACTTTAGTGAGGAAAGGCGGTAGACGGGAAGCCATACGTTGAATGCTCCGGTTTTTTATGGGTACACGGGAAGCCTGTGGGTGGTCGATTGAGACTCGGCCAATAGGAATCATTTGCATGTTTAGGCGCGGCGAATGTAGGGCCGTGAATGAGAAAAAAACGTCAAATAAACGGTTAATAAGTGTGATTGGGCTTATCAGGCGACGCAGTTATAACTATGGGAGGGGGCTGTTCTGTCGGCGCTTATTCTCTTGGCTGTAGGTAACTTCCCAAATGTAATTCAGCCCCCTCCGAGCTAGTATCCGAGGCGTATTCGCTTGCATATATTCCGAAGCCATCTTCATTGCATTCAGGGACGCAGGGCTATATCAACGACCGCGCCACCGACTACCACAGCTTGAAATCCCGCTTGATGGGCCTTGGCATCAACCCGCAACGTTCTGATCATTTTGATGTGTTGAACCGCGACCTCCGCCATAGGCTGGTGAGCCCGGCAGTTGGTGATTGCGCCCGATGCCTACAGCCTGAGCGGTTCGCTGGAATAAGCCTGGTTGGTGCGCCCTGCCGAAGCGATTCGCCGGGAACTGGATAACGCCGCTGGCACCAGGTGGTCAATGACTATGACCTGCTGCAAAGCCTGCTGGGGTACACCTCGCTGGGCATCGGTTGCGCGATATCGGCGTGGCGCGGCACCCGGATGAGGTGGCGCATACGCTGTAACAGGTCGAGCACTTGCATCAGCGGTTAAGGGTGGGGGCCTGGACCGTGAGGCGTTTTTTCGCCAGCGCAAGGTGCTGTTTGACCGGATGAATACCCAACTGCAAGGCGCGGCGCACCTGGGCACGGGGCTGTGCAGTAACATGGCGTAGAAGAAAGTGCTGGGGATTTCCACCAAGAGCTATTTGCACAAGGGCGAGATTGCTGGGTATACCCAGCGCATGCGCGAGATTGCGCAGACCTCGAATTGGCTGGGGGAGGGGCACGTATGTGGGGTTGGCGCTGGATGTGGGCGTGACGGGGTTGGAGATCAAGGAAACGTGTGTGGACGGGAGGGAGGGAGGTGTGTATCTCGGAGGATTCCGCGATGTTTGATCTTCGCTTCTAATCGGCCTCCCCAAACCCAACAGCATCGATACTTCATCGCTTACTCCTGAAGGTGCAGCGATTAAACTGCGGCAGGCTGCCACTCTCCGGCTTAACGGAGCCCAGAGTATTTTGCTTCATTTTCCGCATGACGTTGAGCTGGCAGTAGAGCTGTTGGATGCTGAAGGGGCTCCCGCGATCCAAACACCGTGGTGTGATGAGTTCGCTCCGGTAATAAAGGAGGCTGTTCGTTGCGCAGAGACTTGGCTTGAAGGCTCATCATTACCGTTATGGTGGGCGCTGTCTCAGAATCGAAATCGTCATCGTTCAGGTGATTCACAAGAGGCATTTGAAGCCGGTTTTTGCTGCGGTTGCAGCAGACGCTGATCATGCGGCGTGAGGCCGTCACTTCCCAATCAACCCGTTTTTTAATGCCTGAGTCTGTAATTGACGTTTGAGATTTTCTTTTCCCGCCAAACCCTCCGATCAAGCGATCTTTGATCGCGCCGATCGGCGGGTTCACTCGCTTTTTCTTGCAGCCACCGCGTTCCCCCTTTCATTTCAAATTTGATCAGCGCCAGCCTTCTTTTACCCGTCAGTAATTGCTCGTGATCTGTATCGGGCGCAGCGCCGTTTCAGTGTCAAAGCGGATCTTTTCGTGGAGGCATGAATGTAGGTGTGGCGACAGCGGCGACGCCGGCGACAACACACGTAGAACGTGACCTGAAACGTGGCGACAGAAGTGGCGACAGTCGCCACTTTCTGAGCGCATTAGCCGTGCCGCTTGACCGCCTTTTCGTGTGGGTATAAAAATTGGCGCACGGATCGCTGTCGTTGACAGCACCAGCCCAGGTAGCCAGAACCTTGAAGGCTACGCCACTCGCGTGGTGGTTCTTCCCCAAGTGCGATTAGCGTCCGGCGGCTCGTACGGTCACTCCCAAGAGTGATGGATGCCTACTCAACTTATCTACCCACTGCGGCAGACGATGGACCTACCTCGCTGCGCTGCAGCAACCTCACCTCTCGGCTCAATTCGCTGCGCCAATCCGCGCCCGTCTCTTTCTCCTGGAAAGAGACGGGCGCTCGTAGCACTGCTGCAAGCCACGTCGTACAAGGCATTGCCGCAACTCTCCTCGTGACAATCGGTCTGACAAATCCGATTCGTCGCCATCTGCGACGACACAGGCACCGGTGCCGCAGCCCATGGAAAGGCTGCACCTGACTGACAGTCAGGCATGCCCCAGACGTCGATGTTGTTGCCTTCTCCCACTCAGGATCTCCAGGTGCCGAACTCGTCAGTCGGCACAGCCTCCGCCCGCCCGCATTTTCGGATGCGTTTAAGGAGGCCAGATTCATGGGGTCATGCCCTTGCTCCCGGTCGTAAGGAGCCGTTCGTTCCGCGTCAGTGAACACCTCACAGGCCGCAGGGGCCTTGATCCCTGATAACACTCAACAGCCGTGGCGGGACTACGTGAGGACAATCAGTAATGAACGAGGAGAGGGCCCATGCAGCAGTTAGATCCGAAGCTTGAACTACCAAGATCCCCTCGACCGTTAATCGAGTCGCGCACGGTGGCCGAGCCTTATCCAGTGCAGGCGTTGGGTGGAATTCTTGGGCCCGCGGTTGAGCGCATGGCCGAGGTCATCGGCGTGCCCCAGGCACTGGCCGCGCAATCGGTGTTGGCCGCCTCGGCCCTGGCCACTCAAGGTCATGCGGGCTTACAACTCGACGGGAGACATTATCCCCTCTCGTTGTACCTGATCACGGTGGCTGCGTCCGGTGATCGCAAGACCGCGGCAGACCGATCCGCACTGCTGCCAGCGCGCCAATGGGAGCGTGAACAGTGGCAACACTATCGTGAGCAGCTCTTTCGGTACCGTGCCGCACAGCGACAAGCGCAGCGTATCAATCCTGCCGATCCCGCCCCCACAAACAGCGTACCGTTCGAAGCGGAGCCTTCGGCCCCTCGGCTGATCACCACAGACCCGACGATCGAGGCCCTGATCAAGGGGCTCTGCCATGACTTGCCGAGCATGGGGCTGTTCTGTGACGAGGGGGGGGCAATTCCTCGGCAGCAGCACCATGAGTCGAGATAACCGTTTGAAAGCGGTTACGACCTTGTCGTCGCTCTGGGACGGCAGTCCGATAGATCGCGCGCGGTCTATGGCTGGTGAAAGCTTGCGAGCTTACGATCGACGCTTAAGCCTGCACCTGATGCTGCAACCGTATTTGGCCATGCAGTTACTCAGTGACCCGTTGCTGCAGGGGCAAGGCATTCTAGGTCGCTGCCTCATTACCTGGCCCACCAGCCTGGCCGGACAACGCAGTTACCAGTCTGTCGACTTGTCCAAAGACCCCGCCCTAAAGCGATATCACCACCGTCTTTCGGCCCTGTTTCATCAGCCTTGGTCACTTTCCGCTGACGGTGCCTTGCGGCTATCACCGCTGACACTGAGTCCGTTAGCCCGCCGTCGCTGGATTGATTTGCATGATGCCATCGAAGCTCAGCTGGGGGAGTTTGGGGAACTGGCCAGCGTGCGGCCTAGCGGATCGAAGGCCGCCGATAACCTGCTCCGAATCGCTGCCATCCTGGCAGTTGTGGAGGAGGGCAGCACGGTGGGGGCCGACCATATCCAGCGGGCCTCCGCTTTAGTCGGCTACTACCTCACCGAGATCCAGCGTCTGACCGAACAGGAACCGGTATGCCGGGTAAAGGAGGAGGCGGACCGTCTGCTGCGTTGGCTGCAGGCCAAGGATTGGAAGTGCTTCAGTATTCGAGACCTGAACCGCAACGGTCCCCGTTTTGCCCGTAAGAGCAGTCGTCATGCCGCCAAGCTGCTGGTCGAGTTGCTTGAGCATCAGTGGCTGATCACCGACGGTCACACCTTCGAGGTGCGCCATGTTCAATCTTGATGAAGCGCTGCGCAACCATCTGGCTCAGCGCCAAAAAGAACCGAAAGTGCGGCTTGTCGCCGCGAGTGTCGCCACTTTGTCGCCACGCTCAAAACCAGACAAGGCAAGGGTTGTCGCCGCTGTCGCCGGTGTCGCCACTACCCACAAAACTATTGCCTCGACGACAGCCATCATCCAATGGTTGGAAGAGCAGGGCGCGCATCTCTACGTCGCCAACAACACGCTTTGTTTCCGTCCGACTGATTGGGCCCAGTTCGCTATTGTGAGTGCACACTGGCAAGCGCTTCTACATGAGCTTGCTGCAGTCGATCAGGAACAGAAAAATGGCTCGCGTCGGTAAGCGAGCGGGGCGCAATTTCGGCTTCGGTCGCCAGCTCAGCTATGCCGGACCGCAAGCCCTGAAAGATCTGTTTGGCGACGGTCATTTTGCTACCGTCAAAGCCCATAGTGATCGTTGGCAGGCCTTCGTGAATTGGTGTCGATCCGAGGAAGGGCCGAGGCTCAATGACGCGCGGCAGATCGACCGCGAGATGCTTATGCGGTACGCCGCCTATATGCGGCAGCAGGTTGACCAGGACAACATCAGCATTGGCACCGCGCAGAACCGACTGTCCAGCGTGAACCGAACTATGGCTGCGCTGCGCGGTGATCAGTACGTCAAAATCCCCAGTCCGAGCAAGGCGCTGGGTTTGCAGCGCTCAAGCGTACGCGGGGAGGCACCGCAAGGCCAAGATCGTGCTCAGATCGAATTGATCGCACGCGCGCTGTCAGAGCGAAGTCAGCAACGAGTGGCCGCAATTGTGCATCTGGCCCGGAAGACTGGTATGCGTCTGCGTGAAGCGATCTTGGCGGATCTGCCCCGACTGCAACGTGAGGCCAGGCAACTGGGCAAGATCAACATCCAAGACGGCACCAAAGGCGGTCGATCAGGCGCGTCAGCACCGCGTTGGATTACGGTCACTGATCAAATCCGTGGCGCCTTGGATCGGGCCTGGGAGGCTTCACCCAGTGGCAGTCGGAACCTGTTGGCCCCCAACGAGAGCTACAAAGAGTTTATGCAATCAGTTGTGCGACCGGCACGGGACCTCCTGCATGAACATGGATTGAAAGGCTTTCATGAGCTGCGGGCGGCTTACACCTGTGAGCGCTATGAGCAGATGACCGGCTTTCCTGCACCTGTAAATGGCGCTCGTGTTTATCGCGAAGATCGAGAGCTTGATCTGCGTGCACGACAGCAGATCAGCCACGAGTTGGGGCATAACCGCATCGATGTGGTGAGTGCCTACATCGGAGGTCGGCGATGACGGCCGAGTTCGACATAGCGTTGTTTCTGCGCCCCGTGCTCAAAGGTGCACATGCCACGCAGCAGCGGCACATCAGGCAAGCAGAAAGGATGCACGAGGTGATTCGTGAACGCTGGGGTTGCGCGACTCCCTGGTCCTGGAGAGAAAAGCACGTGAGATGGTTTCTGGAGCACTACCTGCGATGCTCAGCGCCGTCTACCGTTTATTATTACGAGTTAACAGCAGCGTTAATTCGTAGGCGGCGTGAAAGTGTTAAAGCTGACAGTCAGCTCCATTTGGATAAGTGCTCACCAAGCTGTGGCATTCCGCAGCCTAAATGGTCGACTTCAAGCTAGGCCTATCAGGACGCTCTTTACTGGGCAAGAAGCTAAGAGGCCGTTGTTTTATACGGCTCTGATATTTCCTGCTTCAAGCCCGTCAAGATGATCGGCGTACCACTGCATCATTGTCGTACGTTGCTCCAGATACTGAGCCTTGTTATAGATCCCGCGTACACCTGACGCCTTGTGACTGAGCTGGGCTTCAATGTGGTCCGCTGGAAAACCGTGCTCGTTGAGTACCGTGCTAGCAATGTGACGGAAGCCATGTCCGGTCTGTCGTCCTTCGTAACCAAGGCGCCTTAGCGCCATTAAAAAGACGGTATCGCTGCGAGGCTTGGTTCGATCGCTTCGACCAGGGAACAACAGTGGGTACGCTCCCGTGATTTTTCGTAGTTCAGTAAGAGCGCTTAGCGCCTGCTTGCAGAGTGGTACAAGGTGTTCACGCCCTTTTTTACGGCCTTTGCGTTCAACGGGGACGGTCCAAAGCCTTTTGTCAAAGTCGAACTCAGCCCAGTATGCCTCTCGAAGCTCGCTGGGGCGGACAGCCATGAGAGTAAGCAGTTGGAGGCCTAGCTGGACATCCCTGGCGTGTGGGTATGATCGTATTGCTCTGAGCAGTGCGGGAAGTTCTTCTAGGGAGACATGGGCGTAGTTCTCGGCCTTTCCCGATGAGAGAAATTTATGAACCCCCTCTAAGGGGTTGTTCATCGCCCTGCCGGTTACGCGAGCCAGGTCGTAAATGTCTTTGCAGTATGCCCTCACGCGACTCATCTGCTCGAGGATTCCCTGACGTTCGAGCCCTCTCAAAAGCTCCATCCACTCCATCGACATGATGGAGACATAAGGACGTTTTCCGACAAGAGGGAACACGTGACGCTCCAAGGCTCCAAGGACCCTTTTTGCTGTGCCGACATCCCAGCCAGCCAAGCGAGACGTATGCCATTCACGAGCCAACGCTTCAAAGGTTTCGTTTGTTGCTGCTACCTCCGCAGCTTTTCTAGCTTTCTTGGCGGCTATCGGATTTTTGCCTTCTGCTGCATCCGATCTCAATTCGGCAGCTTTTTGCCGAGCAAAGGCGCCGCTGACTTCTGGGTACCCGCCAAGCCCGAGCCACGACCATTTGCCGTCGGGCTTTTTATAGCGCAACTCCCATGATTTCTGCCCGTTAGGCTTTACTCTGAAATAAAGCCCCGAGCTGTCTAGCACGCGGTAGGCCCCCGCTTCGGGAGCGAGATTGACTAGTGCGGTATCGGAGAGAGGACGGCGTTTGATATCGCTGCGTTTCATCCGTGTATGCCTCCAGTTCAATTTTTATTGAAGCATACATGGGGGCATACAGGATGTGAAGGATGTGGGTGGATCAGTTTGGATGTCCAGACACAAGAAAGCCCGCACGAGGCGGGCTTCTTGAGGTGATTCATAGACTGCTATAGACATCTATGGATCGGTACTTGGTGGCTACACAGGGACTTGAACCCCGGACCCCAGCATTATGAATGCTATGCTCTAACCA
>Ga0255334_1000566_pt1 | contig 26960 bp, 23 predicted proteins | sample EtOH5_35cm_T3_12_FD_202080 | JGI IMG/M metagenome (GOLD analysis project Ga0255334, IMG submission 202080) | Sandy soil microbial communities from University of British Columbia, Vancouver, Canada - EtOH5_35cm_T3_129 | ecosystem: Engineered > Artificial ecosystem > Sand microcosm > Unclassified ... | reverse complement strand
TCGGTCAGTTGGGTGGTCATTGGGAACTCTCCATCGTTGAAAGACTTCGCAGGCCTTCGATTGCCGGGCGATGGAGGTATCACACAGGTTTTGCGGGGGACTGGCTACTGTCAGAAATAACAGGTAGGGGGTGGATTCCGACGGGCGGTTGTGCGGTGCGGCCGGGCATGACCTCTCTCTCAGTTCCCTCTCCACAGGCTTCTCTGATTCAAAACTCTCATTCCCCGATTCCTCTGGGACGGATCTATTTGTTCATTTATTCGGCTCATCAGGAACGCAACACGCCAATCGCCCGCCGATACTTTTCAACGCGCTCCAGGTCTTCCCATGACGGCTGCGCGATCCGCGACAAGTCGCTGTTCTCTTCCAGGTCCGCCAGTTTCACCACCCGGCCTATCGGGTTCTGTGCCGCGCGTTCGACGAAGGCTTCATAGGACTCACCCGCGACTTTAGTGACCGATTCGATGGCCGCCAGAACGGCTTCGCTGAAGCCTTCCTTGCGCAGGTCATCAAGGCTGATGCTGCAGTCCTCGACCACGTCATGCAGCACCGCGACGATGCGTTCTTCCAGCGTGTTGACCCGCAACATGACTTTCAGCGGATGCAGGATGTAAGGACTTCCGCCCTTGTCGACCTGCCCCTCATGCGCGGTGGCGGCGATGGCAATGGCGCGTTCCAGTGTCTGGCTCATGTCGTTCTCGAAAATCCGGGTTCAGCCCAACAGATGCTGTGAAATAAGTTTGGAAATCTCGACCATCGACGTCCTTCCGGTGAATTCAAACTTCACTCTGCCCAGCGCCGAGAAGTAGATTTCCAGCTCAGAATCCAGGTCGAAGGTGCCCGAGGTTTCCACGGAGTAAGCGACGATGTTTTTATAGGGCAACGAAGTGAAGTCTTTTTTGCTGCCGGTGATGCCTTGCACGTTCACCGCGATGATGCGTTTGTTGGTAAACACCACGCCGTCGCGCATGGATTTATAGGCATCAATGACCTGCTCGCCGTCCAGCAGCAGCGCGGTGACTCGCTCTGCGTACTCGTTGTTTTGCTTGAGTTTGAAAAAGCCTTTGTTGTTGAAATCGATCATCCGCCATCCCCTTCCTTAAAGAGTGTTCCCTGGATTGCCAGCGCGTGGCGCGGCGAGCATACCATCGGGCCTGCGCTTTTTTCGCCCTCGCCCATGGCGGATCTAAAAAACCAATGGAACCCCGCGCCCCATCGCGTTTTCGAAACCCTATCAGCGCTGATCTTTGATCAAACAAGGCGCCATTGGAGAGGAAATCCCGATGAACAGTAGACTGCTGTTTTTGCTGGCCAGCCTGAGTCCAACCCTGGTCATGGCTGAAGGCTGTGACGTGCTGACCCGCTCTCAAAGCCCTTCCGTGCCGGTGGTCGAAACGCATAGCTGCTATGAGTACGAAGGCATGCCGGTGAACGCCATCGATTGGTCATGCAGCAACGAGAGCAAAGACATGCTGACCAGCACCAAGAAAAAAGTCGAACAGTGCGCCGATCATGCTCAGGCCACTTGCATCGCCACGTTGACCCAAGAATCGCTGGCCAATCCTCACTCCACCAGCAAGGATAAGAGCAGCACATCGCTGAGTATTCCGAACAATGCTCAGGTCACTACGTATTACTACGGCGCTGAGCATTTGAGTCAGGCGAAGATTGATTGCGAGTCGGGTGGAGGTCACTGGAAATCGCAGTAACCCCCAGCAGCGTGGGTTAACCCTTAACAGCCGCCTCAATCGCAGCGATGTCGATTTTTCCCATCTCCATCATGGCGTCGAACGCGCGCTTGGCTGCTGCTTGATCAGGATTGGCTATCGCGGCGCTCAGAACACGGGGTGTGATCTGCCATGACAATCCCCACTTGTCCTGGCACCAGCCGCATACATTTTCCTGACCGCCATTTCCGACAATCGCGTTCCACAAGCGGTCCGTTTCGGCTTGGTCGTCGGTTGCCACCTGGAACGAAAAAGCCTGGTTGTGCTTGATCCCCGAGCCCCCGTTCAGTCCGAGACAAGGGATGCCCATCACCGTGAACTCGACCGTCAGGACATCGCCCTGCTTGCCTGCCGGATAGTCGCCAGGCGCGCGAAGGACTGCGCCCACAGCGCTGTCGGGAAACGTCTTGGCGTAGAACGTCGCAGCGTCCAGCGCGGTGCCGTCGTACCACAGACAAATCGTGTTTTTGCTGATCATCTTGGTTCTCCAGAATCAAAACGGGTTCGTGCATTCTGGTACGGGTTCTCTCTTCGTGCACCTTGAAGTTAGAAACCCCCAAGCGCTGAGTGACGCCCATGCCAATCAGCGCCCCGCGTCCACCGGATGGATCACCAGGTAGCTGTCGACGGCATCGTCGATGGTTGGAAAGAACGCCGTTTCGCCAAGCCGCGCGAACAGCCCGAATCGCTTCAGCTTGTCCTTGACCGGGTCCTTCATCTCGGCCACGCACAACTTGATACCCGCCGCGTGCAAGGTGTCGTCCAGTTCAGCCAGCATGTCGGCAGAGGTCACGTCCACACTGGTGACGGGTTCTGCCGCAACGACCAACCAGCGCACGGGCGTAGGCGACGCTGCTACGGCGGCAAGCACTCGGTTATTGAACAGTTCGGCATTGGCGAAAAACAACGGCGCATCCCAGCGAAACAACACCATGCCGGGGATAAGGCTCGCGTCGGGATAACGCTGGATGTCGTGGTAGCCCCTGACCCCCTTGGCTTGCCCCAGCACCGCGGAATACGGCCGCCAGCCATCCCACAGAAATTCGATGACGGCGATCACGATGGCCAGCCCGATGCCCTCGATCGCACCGAACACGGCCACACCGACGGTGCAGACGATCGACAACCAGAACTCCCAGCGCTGGATACGATAAATGCGTCGCAGGTCGGCGACTTCAATCAGGCCGATGGCCGAGGCGATCACGACCGCTGCCAGTGCGCTGCTGGGCAAACTCTGCAACAAGTTCGGCGCCACCATCAGCAGCAGGGCAACGGCCAGCGCGCCGACAACCCCGGTCAACTGGGTTTTGGCGCCTGCGGCTTCGGCCACGGGGGTGCGTGACGAACTGCTGCTGATTGGAAAGCCCTGGAAAAACCCCGCCGCCAGATTGGCAAAACCGAGCCCTGCCATCTCCTGGTTCGGATCGACATAGGAATGGGTCCGTGCCGCATACACGCGCGAGAGCACGCTGGTGTCGGCGAACGACACCAAGGCGACGGCGAAACCGCCGATGAGCACGGGGACAATATCGGCGCGGGTGATCCAGGGGATGGCGAACGCCGGTAAACCTTGCGGCAGAGCGCCCAGGACCGACACACCCGCACGCGCGGCAAGGTCCAGCACACCGACGGCAATGGTCGCGCCTGCCACAGCGATCAAGATGCCAGGCACGCGTTTGAAGCCCTTGAGCAGCAGGATCACGACCAAGGTGGCTGCGCCAATCATGAACGCGGTCCAGTTAGTCTTTCCTTCCATCACCGCGGTGATGATCGCCCATATGTTTCTTAGCGGGCCGTCGGACTCAATCGAAAAACCGAAAAACTTGGGCAATTGACTGATCAATACGGTCAGCGCGATGCCGTTCATGTAGCCGTAGCGGATCGGCTTGGAAAGCAACTCCGTGATGAAGCCCAAACGCATGATGCCCGCCAGGATGCACACGCCCCCTGAAACGATCGCCATCATGCCCGCCAGGGCGACGGCGCGATGCGGGTCGCCGCCCGACAGCGGCAGCACGACTGCAAGGATAACGGCGGCCAGTGAGGAATCCGGGCCCAGCACCAGAATCCGGCTAGGCCCGAACAATGCGTAAGCGAGTAGCGGAACGATGGTCGCATAGAGGCCATAGATGCCGGGTACGCCCGATGCCACGGCGTAGGCGATGCCGACGGGCACCAACATCGTGGTGAGCACCAGCCCGGCCATGATGTCGTGACGCAACCAGGCAACCTGATACCCACGCAGCGTGCGAAGCCCGGGAAGCCAGCGGCTCCAGCCCGATTGCACACCGGTATTGCGGTGTGCAATCCGGCCCGGTTCCGGGACGGGAGGTGAAGAATCCGAATCGCTCATAGAGCTGTGGCCTATAGGTGTACAGCGCAGATTCGTTTAAACGTGCCCGTCAGAATTTTTCGGGCACTCGCCGGTGCGGATAATCCGGGTCGCGATAGCCGCCTGGCTTCTGCCGTTTGGGCAATATCACCTCCTCGCGTTCGACTTCCTTGTACGGGATCCGGCTGAGCAAATCGTTAATGATGTTAAGGCGCGCCCGCCGCTTGTCGTTAGAGTTGGCCACCAGCCATGGGGCATGATCGGTGTCGGTTGCCTTGAACATGTCGTCACGCGCGCGTGAATAGTCATACCAGCGGCTGTATGACTTCAGGTCCATGGGGGTCAGTTTCCAGATTTTGCGCCCATCCTTGATGCGCTCCTGAAGCCGACGGGTCTGCTCCTCTTCGCTGACTTCCAGCCAGTATTTGAGCAGGATCACGCCCGAGTCGACGATTGCCCGCTCCACCAGAGGCGTTGTCCGCAGGAAATTGGCCACCTGCTCTTTGGTGCAGAACCCCATCACCCGCTCGACGCCCGCCCGGTTGTACCAACTGCGATCGAAGATCACCACTTCACCGGCCGCGGGCAGGTGCGGCAGGTAACGCTGGACATACATCTGGCTTTTCTCTCGATCACTCGGCGCCGTTAGCGCCACCACCCGAAAGACACGCGGGCTGACACGTTCGGTAATCGCCTTGATCGTTCCGCCCTTGCCAGCGCCATCGCGCCCCTCGAAGACAATGCAGACCTTGATGCCCTTGGCCTTTACCCACTCCTGTAACTTGACCAACTCGACATGCAGGCCGCGCAGTTGCTCCAGGTAATCCTTGTTTTTCAGCTTCAGAGTTTCAGCAGCATTACGCTTAGGGGCTTTCTTCTTGTCCTTTGCCATGACCAAGACCTCATAGATGCCAGTCGCCAATAGGTATTGAGCGTAGGTTGCTTTCTGCTCATCCGCCGAGCGCGATGATCGCGGTGATCAGTACAGCGCCGATGACGGCCGTCGCAAGACCGCCTTGCCACGGTCTTGCGCCGGCGTACTTCGAGAGCATCCAACCGGCGATGAACAGCACTCCGAGACCGACCAGGTTAGACAGGCGCACAGCGAGTGCCGTCTGGTCGAGCAACAGAAACGGCACCACCAGCGGGAAAGTCGAGAACACCACCAACAGAAATACGCCGAAAGCGCCCCTGAAATCGTCCCAACCGAGGCGCGGCTGTACCGGCATGGATGAATATTCGACCAGGCGGCGACGCAACGATTCCAGCTCTTCAGGGCCGGCAGCAGCCGCGAGACGCGGGGGTAACGCCTCGGCAATGAGCGCTTGCCCGGCGGCGGCATCCGTCGCACCGACCAGGTTGGTGCAAAGCGTACGGTTGCGCGTGCGCTCGATCAGGGTTCGCAGCAAATACATCACCGCGTCGGCGAGTCCCCAGGCGAGGTTGCAACCCAGCGCGGCGATCATCATCGTGCGCTCTGCCTCCTGGCCTGACGTGGCCACGCTGATCGTCCCAGTGAAGGTCATTGCCATGAGCAGGCCGAAGATGACCTCCGTGACACGGTCGACCGGATCAAGAACACGGGCCCGCTTTTGCTCTCCAGTGCTTCGCATGCGCTCATCCTCGCCACGGCGGCTGTGTCAGCGTGGTTCTGGTTTTCAGCCGTGCCAAGCCCTGCATCCGCCAGCACACCGGACAGCTTAGTTCAGACTTGACCTGTCACAACGCGCCATATCGACAACGACTAGACTTTTGCGATTGAACCTTGTTTCCAAGGAGATTTCTTTGAGCGCCACTTCCCTGTCCGGACTCAATGCCGCCCTGCAGGCCGATGCCCGCGCCTAGCGTTTAAAGGGCGAGCCACCGAACCAAACGCTCTGCATCAGTTATTTATACTCAAATGCCAGCTTAATAATATTTTACCGATACCAGGGTGATCCCTAGTCTTGACCCCAAGAAATGGCAGGCCGTTACCGACCTAAATCCAACTTCGAAGGGTATAGAGATGACCACTGAAAAAATAAAAACAGATACGCTGATTGTTGGCGCCGGTCAGGCTGGCGTGGCCATGAGTGAACACTTGAGCAAACTCGGCGTGCCGCACCTGGTACTGGAGCGCAACCGTATCGCCGAGCGCTGGCGCACCGGGCGCTGGGATTCGCTGGTGGCGAATGGTCCGGCCTGGCACGACCGTTTTCCCGGTCTCGATTTCGACGACCTCAGCCCCGACGACTTCGCCCCGAAAGAGCGGGTTGCCGACTATTTCGAAGCCTACGCCAAAAAATTCAACGCCCCGATCCGCACCGGCGTGGACGTGCTGAAAGTTGAGCGCAATGTCGGTCGCCCGGGCTTCACCATTGAAACCTCTGAAGGCGTGATCGAAGCCAACCGCGTGGTGGCTGCCACCGGGCCTTTCCAGCGTCCGGTGATCCCGCCAATCGCGCCGAAAGATCAGCCATTCACCCAGATCCACTCGGCCGAATACCGCAACCCGGTGCAACTGCCCGAAGGCGCTGTTCTGGTGGTCGGCGCCGGGTCGTCGGGCGTGCAAATCGCTGATGAACTGCAGCGGGCCGGCAAGAAGGTTTACCTGTCGGTCGGCGCCCACGACCGCCCTCCTCGCGCCTATCGCAACCGTGATTTTTGCTGGTGGCTGGGTGTGCTCGGCGAATGGGATCAGGCGGCCATGAAACCCGGCCGGGAACACGTCACCATCGCGGTCAGCGGCGCGCATGGCGGGCGCACCGTGGACTTCCGTGGTCTGGCCCATCGCGGCATGACGCTGGTGGGTCTGACCCAATCGTTCAACGGCGGCGTAGTGACGTTTCAACCGAACCTTGCCGAGAACCTGGCCCGCGGCGATGAGAACTATCTGGCGCTGCTCAATGCCGCCGATGCCTACATCGAGCGCAACGGCTTGGACCTGCCAGAAGAACCTGAAGCGCGCATGACCTTTTCCGATCCGGAATGCGTGACTCACCCGATTCTTGAACTCGACCTGGCCAAGGCCGGCGTGACCTCGATCATCTGGGCCACCGGTTTTGCCACGGATTACAGCTGGCTCAAGGTTGACGCCTTCGACGACAACGGCAAACCGGCGCATCAGCGCGGCGTCTCGAGCGAGCCGGGCGTGTATTTCCTCGGCCTGCCGTGGCAGTCCCGCCGCGGGTCTTCGTTCATCTGGGGCGTTTGGCACGACGCCAAGTACGTGGCTGATCACATCGCCATCCAGCGTTCCTACCTCGACTACCACGACGCCGCGCAACGCGAGGCTGAAACCGTCCCGGTCGCCCATAAAGCAACCGTCAGCGCTTGAGCCATTTTTCTTTAGGAGCTTCAAATGTCCACGCCAACCCATACCCGTATTCGCATGTTCAACACCAAGGAAACCTACCCGAACCAAAGTCTGGACAATGACTTGTGCCAAGCGGTCCGCGCTGGCAACACCGTTTATGTTCGTGGCCAGGTCGGGACTGATTTCGAAGGCAACCTGGTGGGCCTTGGCGACCCGCGAGCGCAAACCGAGCAAGCCATGCGCAACGTCAAACAGTTGCTGGAAGAGGCTGGTAGCGACCTCAGCCATATTGTGAAAACCACCACCTACCTGATCGATCCGCGTTACCGCGAGCCGGTGTATCAGGAAGTGGGCAAGTGGCTTAAGGGCGTGTTTCCGATTTCGACCGGGTTGGTGGTGTCGGCGTTGGGGCAGCCGCAGTGGTTGATGGAGATTGATGTGATTGCGGTGATTCCTGAGTAGACCGAGTCGCGGCCATCGCGAGCAGGCTCACTCCCACAGGGGATCTTCAGCGAACACAAAATCTGTGAGCGACTTCGATCAAATGTGGGAGCGAGCCTGCTCGCGATGGCGCACGCCCAGACACCCATTTCGCCAAGGCTAACCCAGGAGCAAACCCATGACCTTCTCCATCGCAGCACGTTGCCCCGAAACCGGTCAGTTCGGCATTGCGATCAGTTCCTCCAGCATCGCCGTCGGCGCCCGCTGCCCCTGGCTGCTGCCCGGTGTCGGCGCCGTCTCCACACAAAACATCACCTTGCCGTCACTCGGCCCGGAAGTCCTCTCCCTCATGGAACAGGGCCTTGCACCGGCCGAGGCACTGGACAAAGTCCTGACCCGCAACGGCTACAGCCAATATCGCCAGATCACGGCGATTGACCACCTCGGCCGAACCGCGCACTTCAGCGGCGCACAAACCCTGGGCAACCACAACGCCGTCTCCGGTGACCAATGCGTCGCTGCCGGCAACATGCTGGCGGACCGTGCAGTGATCGAGGCCATGGTCGAGGCGTTCGAGCATGGTGAAGGCCAACTGACCGACCGCCTCCTCGCGGCCATGAAAGCGGCCATCGCCGCGGGCGGCGAAGCCGGACCGGTGCATTCGGCGGCGGTGGTGGTGGTCGGCGAATTGACCTGGCCGATCATCAACCTGCGGGTGGATTGGGCAGATCACGACCCAATCGGCCAGCTTGAGAAACTCTGGGACGCCTATCGCCCACAGGTCCAGGACTACATCGACCGCGCCCTGGCCCCCGACAAATCCCCTGGCTACGGTGTCGCCGGAGACGACCGATGAGCAACAGCCGCGATTTGCTGAAAACCTTGGTGGCCTTCGACACCACGAGCCGCGAATCAAACCTGCACCTCATCGAGTTTGTCCGTGACTACCTCAAACGCTTCGACGTGCCTTGCGAGCTGGTCTACAACGAACAGCGGAGCAAGGCCAACCTGTTCGCGACCATTGGCCCGGCGGACCGGCCGGGCATCGTGCTGTCGGGGCACACCGACGTGGTGCCCGTCGACGGCCAGCCGTGGACCGTTGCGCCGTTCGAACTCACCGAGCGCGACGGCAAGTTATACGGTCGCGGCACGGCAGACATGAAAGGCTACATCGGCTGCGTACTCGCGCTGGTCCCGTCGCTGGTGAACGCCACGCTGCGGCTGCCGGTGCACATCGCGCTTTCGTACGATGAGGAAGTCGGTTGCCTTGGTGTGCGTTCGTTGCTGTTGGAACTGGAAAAGCGCCCGGTCAAACCGATGCTCTGCATCATTGGTGAACCGACCGAGCTCAAACCGGTGCTCGGCCATAAAGGCAAACTGGCGATGCGCTGCGACATTCACGGTGAAGCGTGCCATTCGGCGTACGCACCGCTCGGGGTCAACGCCATCGAGTACGCCGCCGAACTGATCGGCGAACTGGGGCGGATCGGCAACCGGCTCAAAGCGCCCAAGCATCACGACGCGCGTTTCGATCCGCCCTTCAGCACCGTGCAAACCGGTGTCATTTCCGGCGGCAAGGCCCTGAACATCGTCCCCGCCGATTGCCGCTTCGACTTCGAAATCCGCGCCCTGCCCTCGCATGACCCGAGCCACGTTGCGCAGGAGCTGAAGGCCTATGCCGAGCAACAAGTATTGCCGCGCATGCGGGCGGTGAGTGAACAGAGCGAGATTCGCTTCAGCGAGTTGTCGGCGTATCCCGGTTTGGCGACCGATGCGCACAGCGAAGCGGCTGAATTGATTGCTGCGTTCTCCGGCTCCCGAGAGTTCGGCACCGTAGCCTTCGGAACCGAGGGCGGCCTATTCGACGCTGCAGGCATTCCCACCGTCGTCTGCGGCCCCGGCAGCATGGACCAAGGCCACAAACCCGACGAATTCGTCAGCCTCGAACAACTCACCGCCTGCGACACCATGCTCCATCGAATGCTGCAATCAATCAGCTAACTCGCCCCCACACACCTCCCCTGTGGGAGTGAGCCTGCTCGCGATGAGGCCATGTCAGCCAACATCAATGCAGCTGACCCACCGCTTTCGCGAGCAGGCTCGCTCCCACAGGTTTTGTGCCCATCCAACGACTGGAATTCAACCCCGTCTGCCCCCGCGCGGACGCCGTAAAACCAGCCATCACACCCTCCCCACCCGACATACATTTTTTAGCGTCTATACCCACAAACTTACTAATTTATCTCTCACGCCCCACCGCACATCATCAACTCCAACAAGAAAAGCGTCGCCCCCGTGCAGCGCTCACCGAAGTACGTCCACGTACTCAAATTGCCTTGGAGTCCGTCATGGTTACCGCAGCAACAACCTCCGCCCCGCTCATCGAAAAACACACCATCGGCTACGTGCCGCCCGAAGATCGCCACGGAAAAACCCGCGACCTGTTCACCCTCTGGTTCGGCGGCAACATCGCGCCGTTGCCCATCGTCACCGGCGCCCTCGGCGTGCAAATGTTCCACCTGAACCTGGTGTGGGGCATCGTCGCCATCCTCGTCGGCCACCTGGTCGGCGGCGTGCTGATGGCGCTGCACTCGGCGCAAGGCCCGCAGATGGGCATTCCGCAAATGATTCAGAGCCGCGCCCAGTTCGGCTCCCTCGGCGCCCTGCTGGTGGTGCTGATCGCCGGCATCATGTACATCGGCTTCTTCGCCTCCAACATCGTCCTCGCCGGCAAATCCCTGCACGGCGTGGTCGACAGCGTGCCGGTGCCGGTGGGCATCGTCATCGGCGCCCTCGGTTCCGGCATCATTGGCATCATCGGCTACCGCTTCATCCACGTGCTCAACCGCATCGGCACCTGGGTGCTCGGCGCCGGCATCGTGCTGGGCTTCGGCTACATCTTCACCCACGTGCAGACCGCCGACTTCCTCACCCGCGGCAGCTTCAACATCGCAGGCGTGCTCGCCACCGTCTCCCTCGCCGCACTCTGGCAAATCGCCTTCGCGCCCTACGTCTCCGACTACTCGCGCTACCTGCCCGCCAACGTGCCCGTGGCCGCAACGTTCTGGACCACTTACCTCGGCACCGTGCTCGGCTCCAGCCTCTCGTTCATCTTCGGCGCCGTCGCCGTCCTCGCCACACCCGTCGGCATGGACACCATGGACGCCGTCAAACTCGCCACCGGCTCCATCGGCCCACTGATGCTCGTGCTGTTCCTGCTCAGCGTCATCAGCCACAACGCCCTCAACCTCTACGGCGCCGTGCTGTCGCTGATCACCCTGGTCCAAACCTTCGCCTACCGCTGGATCCCCACCGCCAAAAGCCGCGCCGTCCTCTCCATCATCGTCCTCGCCGCCTGCTGCTTCGCCGCCGTCGGCGCCTCCGCCAACTTCATCGGCCACTTCGTCGACATGGTGCTGGTGCTGCTCGTCGTGCTGGTGCCGTGGACCGCGATCAACCTGATCGACTTCTACGCGATTCACAAAGGTCAGTACGACATCGGCTCGATCTTCAAGGTTGATGGCGGGATTTATGGCCGGTACAACCCGCAGGCGTTACTGGCGTATGCGATTGGTATCGTGGTGCAGATCCCCTTCATGAACACGCCACTCTACGTCGGCCCCATCTCCGAACACATCAACGGCGCGGACCTGTCCTGGCTAGTCGGCCTGCTGATCACCTCCCCGCTCTACTACTGGCTGGCCAACCGCGACACCGCCTACAAACGTCGCCTCTCAACCGGAAAACTCGCCAACTCGATCTAACTAAACCCCCAATCCCCTGTGGGAGCGGCGGTGCGACGATTCGACTTGCTCGCGAAGAGGCCCTGACAGTCAACATCCATGTCGACTGTCACACCCTTCGCGAGCAAACCCGTTTGCACAACCCATAAAAACCTCACAAAACACCCCACCCAGATCTGCTACATTCCCCACCCTCAATGTCCCAACAAGGAATGTTCGCACATGAAATTCGGCTACCTGATCATCTACGTCCCTGACGTCCCAGCCTCCCTCCAATTCTTCTCCTCCGCCTTCGGCCTCACCACTCGCTTCCTCCACGAATCAGGCACCTACGGCGAACTCGAAACCGGTGAAACCGCCCTGGCCTTCGCCGCCGACGAACTCGCCGCCATGAACTTCAGCAGCGGCCATGTCTCTGCTCACTCTTCCGCCAAACCGCTGGGCATCGAAGTTGGCCTGGTGACCGACGACGTCCCCAACGCCCACGCCAAAGCCCTGAACGCAGGCGCTACCGAAATAACCGCCCCAGCCCTAAAACCCTGGGGCCAAACCGTCTCCTACCTGCGCTGCCCGGACGGAACGCTGGTAGAACTTTGCACACCGATAAAATGAACCCTGCCCACCACTGCCCACCTAACTGAATGACTATCAGGAGGTGGCTAATGCAAATCGAAACAATCTGGATCGTGCTGACAGCAGCTCTTTTGCTGGTCGAGTTATGGGCAATCAACAGAGTGCGTAAAGCCGAAGGCAAACCGAGCAACAAACTGGTGTGGATAGTGGTGATCGTGTTTGTGCCGCTGTTCGGACTGATAGCGTGGGCATTGGCGGGACCGAAACACACCGATCAGAACCCGCATTCACCGCAGGCCAGGCAATAACGTTGGATGCTGTGCAGTAAGGATTTTTGAACTGCGCTATCGCAAAGAATAAAGCCCCGAAGATTCGGGGCTTTATTGCTTCCAGGCATACGATCAGCGTGGAAGCCACCGAAAGCCAAAATCTTCTGATCCGAAAATCTTGTAGGAAACCACCCTCTGTGGTGAGGGAGCTTGCTCCCGCTGGGTGGCGAAGCCGACCCAAACCCTGCCGATCAGTTAAACAACACCCAACCCCTGTAACAGCTGGCGAAGCCTGCGTTCGGCTGCGCAGCAGCCGCAAACCCGCCACACAATGTCCACCTGACACTAAACAACCTCTGTTTCCCGACTGTTTCTCAGCCGAATACAGACTCCGCCATCAGCCACAAAACCCGGATTTACGTCCTACATCCCCGTTTGCAGCCACCAAAATCGACGCCTATATTCGACCCGTCGCTGACCGCAGTTAGCGATTGGGTTTCGCAGCCCTACAGAATAGAATCAGCCGGCACCGTCATAAGACACCCAGGCGAGCTTCGCCTGCGTCGCAGTTTATGGCGGCTGTGCGTGGGAGACTTTCGAGTCTGCCGGGTTTGATTCTTTCCTGGTCTGCGAACCCGCGCACAGTTGCCACCCATTTTGTATCGCAGCAAAAAGGTGGCAGTTCATTCCCTTCATAAAGAATCTTATCCAATGACAATGAACAATCCGCCTCGCCGCTTCACCCCAATGTCCCAATTCGCCACCGACTACCCCGTCCTGCTCATCGACAGCGATGCCCCGCTACGCGAACTCCACAACTGCGTCAGCGAACGCCTCAGCGCCGTCCTCAAGTACCTCAACCTCATGGCCTGCACCAGCCTCCCCGACTACGCCGAAAACGACATCAACACCGTCACCAACATCGCCCGCATCATGATCCAGGATGTGAGCGATGTGTTTCGGGTGATTGAGCAGCGTGGGTTTGATACTCCCAAGTCGAAATAAGTAAATTTCAGCAAGTAAAAACCCGTCTCATGGCGGGTTTTTTTATTCTTGTTTTAATAACACTATATTTTTGTTCTAGCGCGAAACAAGCATTTTGAGCTGAATGCAGCGTCGAAAAGGTGGTTTCCTAAATCGCGTTAGAAGAAAAGTAATTTTAGTCGCCTAAAATGAGATTGACACACGAGCTTCAGTCTACGATTTATAAGCTACGCTTGATGGGGCTTGCCACGCAGAAACGAAGCGATATTAAAATAAGAAATATCTACGCATTATTTAACTTTTCGGATGAGTTCAACTAAAAAAAATAAAAAAACATGAAGTATAAATAGTAGCTAATGAAAGCGTATAAATAACCAACTAATACAAGGAAGATAGAAAATGACTAAGCCTTTCCAGAGCCTAACACCTAATATTATTGGGAATGATTTGATAAGAGAACCACAGCAGGGGGCGTACACGTCGCTGTTGGATTCCGCAGCGGCTCAAAATCCTCTCGAACGAGAAGTCGGTATTGTCCTTCCGGTGGGATGCGGAAAGTCAGGAACAATTACGCTCACTCCTTTTGCATTCAAATCCAGACGAACCTTAGTCATTGCCCCAGGTCTTTCAATTGCTGACCAACTGGAAAGAGAGTTCAACCCAAGCAATCCAAAAATGTTTTACCACAAATGCAAGGTATTGCTTTCTGGCCCATACCCTGAGCCGGTTGAAATAAGAGGAACAACCACGAACCGAGCAGATCTTGAAGAAGCTGACGTCGTAATTACAAACATCCAACAATTACAGGGTGACGAAAACAAATGGCTACAACAGTTCCCAGAGGACTTTTTTGATTTAATAATTTTTGACGAAGGGCATCATAGTGTTGCTGCAACTTGGGAAGCATTAAAGCAGAAATTTCCAAACGCGAAAATTGTGAATTTCAGCGCAACCCCTTTACGAGCAGATGGTCAGATGATGGCGGGGAAAATAATCTATACCTTCCCAATATCAAGAGCAATAAAAGCAGGTTTCGTCAAACGACTAAAAGCGGTGCAGCTTAACCCTCAGACTTTACGCTACGTCCGTAGAGGAGAAACTCAGGAGATCGAGGTTTCTTTAGAAGAAGTTAAAAGACTCGGCGAAGAGGAGGCAGACTTCAGACGAAGCATCGTAACATCTGAAGAAACATTGACCACCATTGCCGACGCATCTATACACGAACTATACAGACTGAGAGACGAGACAGGTGAAGGCCGCTTAAAAATCATAGCGTCGGCTTTAAACTTTGAACATTGCCGTCAAGTCGTCGAAGCATATAGATCTCGCGGCTTAAGGGCAGATTATGTTCACTCCAGACAAGATAGCGCAGCAAACAAACGGGCAATGAACTTATTAGAAACTCATGAACTAGACGTAATAGTTCAAGTAAGGAAACTAGGCGAAGGTTTTGATCACCCCTACCTATCTATAGCAGCAGTTTTCAGTATCTTTGGAAATCTCTCTCCATTCGTGCAGTTTGTGGGGAGAGTAATGCGAGTTATTGTCCAGAACTCTCCTGACTCCTTATTAAATCAAGGCGTCGTTGTATTTCACGCTGGCGCTAACATAGCAAGACAGTGGCAAGACTTTCAACAATATAGCTCTGCGGACCAAGAATACTTCGACCAACTTCTGCCGCTAGAATTCGTTGAGCCACAACAATCAGGAATCGCAAGAGAAATACTGCCAATACTTGATAAAACAGACCCTCTGGAAGTTAAGGGGCAATCTGACATACATCTTGAAGAGTTACAGTTGCTGGTCGCTGACGAATCTGCAGCGATCCAATTGCTCAAAGACAGAGGAATAATCCCCGATAGCTTTAATCCTTCAAACGAAATTTTACAACCAATTGCAACAACAAAGGTGGCCAAGCGCCAAGCAATGCGCGCAAGCTTGGACATGCGGGTTCGTAATGAAGCAGCAAAACTATTGAATCGACATGGAATAAATCCCGGAGGAAGTGAACTTGATCGCTTGCGCCGCGGCCGCCCGAATTTGATCATTTTAAAAAGCGCAATAGACAAGAAAGTAAATCTATCTGTTGGCAAGGATTCCGGAAACAGAAGTGAACTCACTCAAGCAGAACTTGATCATATAGATGCAATTTTCGCATCAATCGTAGAAAACGCATGGAGCGAACTTCAGCATGGCAGTTAAATCACTTATTGAAACAGTGCGAGTCGAAACAGCCTTAAAGGCTCATAACTGCCAAGCCAACAAAACACACCGCGTGAATAAGGGAGATATTCGTTTGAAAGTTAGAAAGTTAGAAAAGGGCTAGGCTGGGCTCATTACTGCAAAGATTGCGCTGAAAAAATAATCGACAAAGATATCGCAAAGCTAAATAAGCTAAGAAAATTAGAACCTGAGGAAGGCGCCTAACTTTTCAACAAAGGGTGACAGTGCTATTTAAATAGATCTGTCACCTTTACGACGCCTCAGACATAGTTAATGTTTATTCACTTTTCCGAAGCAGCATGAAAGCGATTTACAAACCTCCCCCAAGATGACTTATATTCATCGGCAAACTGAAGCATTAGGCGATATGCTGGATCCTCATCTGGAGAAGGAAACAACTCATCAAATGAAACATTAGTTTTATAGAACCCTGGCTTTAATCTAAATGCACATACAACTGTTTCTGCCAAACGATTCTGATGATCACTGTGTCCACCTAGGAAAAACTGTGCCTGCTGCAAATTTGGTCTCTTAGCTTCGAATCCGAACTCACCCAACTCATGACAGTGGTGAAGTGACCCTTGGATAGAGTTAGTAATCATCTGACAAATGAATACAACAGGCCACTGCTCAGGATTCTCGGGCCAATCGCTCGGCTGCATCTTTGAATACTTCGCAACGCCGGTCGATTCGTCAACTTCGTAGCTGTTTGTGGCGAACCAGATCGCAACATCATCGCTTGTTGTAACATCGAGTCCATTACTCGGCAGCCCATAGTGCTGGGCAAGCGCCATAATAGCAAAATCTAGCTTACATACTGGATCTAAAGACGATTTACGCCAAAGCTCCAAGCGTGATGGAATCTTACTAACTTCACCTGCGTAGATTTTTTTCTCAACGAAGTGCTTCAACGCGAAATGCACCGAGTCATACTCGTAACTAGTATCGCGCGATGCAGAAGTAATTAAAGAAGGCTCAATATTGCATGAATCCGCAAATAGGAACCTCTTGACTGCAATATCTCGAGGGAGTGTATATAGCCTTCGCTGACCACGAAACAATATTCCAGACTCATGTCTCTTCGGAATTTTCTTAACGAGCTCGTGAATTTCATTGACGCTCGAAACTTCTATAATTGGCGCGCAATAATGTTTACAGCGAATCATATCAACTGAACTGATTGAACTATAGAAGTCCTCGTAATGATCCCGCAAGACGTTGGCTGCACCATAGACCCCATGTGCCCCCAAGCGTCTCGCCCAAAAAGGCGCTCGGTAATACTTGTCAACCACCAAGCCTGGCAAAACCGTTTCGTCGCCTTTATCGGCAGGCGTTATGAAAAGGGTCGACGGAGGATTTGCAGCATTTTGCTCGTTAATTGAGATAGAGCCAAAAACATTCAGTTCTCCTTGAGCTTCCGTAAGCGCTCCAAGCAAGCTTGCGTGAATAGCAATAAAGCCGCTCGAGTCCAAAGAGTTTCTTTCTAACTCATTATATCCAATGCGATCTAGATACTTACGATTTAGTTCTGAATGGTGTATCTGCCTGATCGTCGCATAGAGGGAAAAATATTGAACATTTATTGCTCCACCCAACCATGCCCCAAGTGATGCCGCCGCATAATGCGCTCTAGTAGGGAGGTGCCGCGGGTACTCTGAAACAATACATGCATTCTCCCGAGCAAAGCCTTTTTCCTCAAGACGCGAACCTGTTCTTTCAACTTCGCTGCTAATAAGCAACCTATGCAAATCCAAGATTCTAATAAACTGCGAAATTATACTTGAGTAGGCAATCGGCCAAAACCCACTCTCTTCCCACACAAGCCCCCCACCAACCTCTTTAAAGCTTGGATTTCGAGCTCTAGCTGCATAATTTAGTAGTGCGCCCCCTTTTCCCGTCTTCTTAATCGGCTGCTCAGCAATTAAATTTTCAGTGAATACACCAGGAATGCGAAGACCATTAATAAAACCACGCAGACATGCAGCCACTATTACACGTTCTTCCTTCGATGCAGGGAGCGGAATAACGATGTGAGACCGATCATCGGTGCTTTTACTTCTCAATAGGGCCTTACTCAATCTACCCAGATCAACAGAGTAAAATGAAAAAGGAACATCTCTAAAAACTTCATAAAAAATTTCTTCGCGATTCATATTTCCCACAATTATAATTATCCTTGAGCCAGAAGAAGTGGCATTTCTGAAAAGTCTAAGTTCGAATCAAAAATTGTTCTACCAAGTCGACCACCCACTGAAAAAACTATAAAAAACAACTCTCTCATTGACTACACATTAAGACACGGCGACAAAATTATTATAGAGACAATTTAGTTTCGATGAACTCTAAGAGTGCAACTGAATTTTAGCCACAAAAAACCGCATAGCTGCGGTTTTTTATTATCTGCTTCTCTTTCAGAATCAAAAATTCGCAGGCGTATTCGCACTAATAATCTCCGCCTCATCCGCCCCAATATTCCGAAACCGATGCGGCAGCGTCGTCGGAAAGTAATACCCATCCCCGGCATTCAACACACTAATCTGCCCATCCACAGTCAGTTCAACCGTGCCACGGGTAACCAGCCCACACTCCTCCCCTTCCGAATGCACAATCGGCTCTTCCCCGGAACTCGCCCCTGGCGCGTATTGCTCGCGCAAAAGGCGCATCTGCCGACTCGGCACTGAAGCGCCAATCAGCAGCAACCGCAGCCCATGACGCCCGAGATCCGGCTGTTCATTGGCGCGGAACACGTATTGGTGCTCGCGCGGCGGCTGATCAAAGGTGAAAAAGTCCGCCAAGGACATAGGAATGCCTTCAAGCAGTTTTTTGAGGGAGCTGACGGAGGGACTGACGCGATTTTGTTCGATCAGGGAGATGGTGGCATTGGTGACGCCGCTACGCCGGGCCAGCTCGCGCTGGGAGAGTTTGTAGCTTTCGCGTACTAGTTTGAGTCGTGAGCCCGTGTCCATGACAGCCTTATGCGAGGAATACTTAAGGGTTATGGGGGTGGATGGCGGGCGACTTTTGGCCGCGAAAAACACCGCTTCCCTGTCCCGGAAATTTGAAAGGCGGGTATTAAATCACGTTTGGTGGTGTTGCTCAGCAGGTTCGATAAATGGTTGGGTAAAAAGGTTGTTTTGGCCTGGGGTTGGGTGGTTTGGCTGTGCAGACTGTGGATGTGATTGCTGTGTGTCAGTTGGGATTGATGGTGGCTGGTAGGGCCTCTTCGCGAGCAAGCCCGCTCCCACAGTTTGGTTTTGGTTGGTCTCAGATTTTGTGTATGCCATGGCGGTGCGACGGTTCGACTTGCTCGCGATGGCGGTGTGTCAGTCGACATCAATGTTGACTGTGCCGCCGTCATCGCGAGCAGGCTCACTCCCACATTTTTGGCGTGGGCGATCACAGGTTTGTGCCCATCATCGATCTGCTGTGGGAGTGAGCTTGCTGGCGAAAGCGGTGTGTCAGCCACTTCAATGGCGGCTGACAGGGCCCTTTCGCGAGCAAGCCCGCTCCCACAGTTGATCAGTGGTGTTTCCACAGTATCTGCACAGGGGTCAGATGCCGAAACGGTCACGCAGTGCGTAGTACGCGGCGCCCATGGCGGTGAGTGGGGCCTGGAAGGTGCGGCCGCCGATCATGGGCATGTGCGGGAGTGAGGCGAACGCATCGAAGCGTTCGGCGTCGCCGCGGATCATTTCCGAGATCAGTTTGCCGGCCAGGTGCGAGCAGGTGACGCCGTGGCCGCTGTAGCCTTGCATGTAGTAGGCGTTTTTTTCGATGCGGCCGAATTGCGGCATGCGGGACATGGTCAGCAGGAAGTTGCCGGTCCAGCGGTAGTCGATCTTCACGTCCTTCAGTTGCGGGAAGGTCTTGAGGATTTTCGGTTTGATCAGTTGCTCGATGTCGTCCGGTTCGCGGGCGCCGTAGACCACGCCGCCGCCGTACAGCAGGCGGTTGTCGGCGGTGAGGCGGTAGTAGTCGAGCAGGTAGTTGCAGTCTTCGACGCAGTAGTTATTTTTGATCAGGCTGCGGGCAACCTTTTCGGACAACGGTTCGGTGACGACGATTTGCGAGCCGCACGGCATGCTTTTGCGCGTGACGCGGTTGTCGAGGTCTTGCGGCAGGTAGGCGTTGCCGGCGATCAGCAGGTACTTGGCGCGGACCACGCCTTTGGCGGTGCGCACGGTGATCGGTTCGCCGTAGGTGATTTCCACCGCGGCCGATTGTTCGTAGATTTTGCCGCCCAGGCCGATGATGGCCGAGGCTTCGCCGAGGGCCAGGTTCAGCGGGTGGATGTGGCCGCCCTGCATGTCGAGCAGGCCGCCGACGTAGTTGTCGCAACCCACTTCGCGCTTGATGTCCGCCGCGTCGAGCATTTTCAGGTTTTTGTTGCCGTAACGTTCCCAGCTGCTTTTCTGCTCGGCCAGGCCTTTGAGCTGCTTTTTGTTCAGCGCAGCGAAGATGCCGCCCGGGCGGTAGTCGCACTGGATGTCGTAGTGTTGAATGCGCTGACGGATGATGTCGGCGCCTTCGAAGATCATACTGCCGAGGACTTCGGCGGTTTTGTCGCCGTAGCGTTCTTCGATGACATCGACGTCGCGGCTGTAGGAGTTGACCAGTTGGCCGCCGTTGCGACCGCTGGCGCCGAAACCGACTTTGGCGGCTTCGAGCACGGTCACGCTATAGCCGGCTTCGGCGAGGAACAGGGCCGAGGACAAACCGGTGTAGCCGGCGCCGATGATGCAGACGTCGCATTCCACCAATTCTTCAAGCACCGGGAAGTCGCCGGTGAAGTTGCGGGTGGCGGCGTAGTAGCTGTTTACATGTGTTGTTTGTTTCATAGGTTTCTCCGATGGCCGCTGGCACCTGCCGGCGACCGTCGCTTTTTTTATAGGTGTTAGAGCTTGATCCAGGTCGCTTTGAGTTCGGTGTATTTGTCGAACGCGTGCAGCGATTTGTCCCGACCGTTACCCGACTGCTTGTACCCGCCGAACGGCGCGGTCATGTCGCCGCCGTCGTACTGGTTGACCCAGACGCTGCCGGCGCGCAAACCGCGCGCGAAGGTGTGGGCCTTGCTCAGGTTGCTGGTCCAGACGCCGGCGGCCAGGCCGAAGATGCTGTCGTTGGCGATGGCCAGCGCTTCTTCAGCGGTGTCGAAGGTGATCAGCGACAGCACCGGGCCGAAGATTTCTTCCCGGGCGATGGTCATGGCGTTGGTCACGCCGTCGAAGATCGCCGGTTCCACGTACAGGCCGCCGGTGGCTTCAAGAGTGCGGCTGCCGCCGGCGATCAGTTGCGCGCCCTGGTCTTTGCCGACCTGGATGTAGCGCAGCACATTGTCGAGTTGACGCTGATCGACGACCGCGCCGACGGTGGTTTCCGGGTCCAGAGCATGTCCCGGTTTCCAGGCTTGCAGCGCTTCCACCAGCAGCGGTATGAACTGCTCGCGAATCGAGCGCTCCACCAACAAGCGTGAACCGGCGGTGCAGACTTCGCCCTGGTTGAAGGCAATCGCACCGGCCGCCGCTTGTGCTGCCGCGCGCAAATCCGGCGCGTCGGCGAACACCACGTTCGGGCTCTTCCCCCCGGCTTCGAGCCAGACGCGTTTCATGTTGCTTTGGCCGGAATAGATCAGCAGTTGCTTGGCAATCGCGGTCGAGCCGGTGAAGGCCAGCACGTCGACGTCCATGTGCAACGCCAGCGCCTTGCCGACGGTGTGACCGTAGCCTGGCAGGACGTTGAACACGCCTTTCGGGATGCCCGCTTCCAGCGCCAGTTGGGCGATGCGAATCGCGGTCAGAGGCGATTTTTCCGAAGGCTTGAGGATGAACGAGTTGCCGGCCGCGAGGGCTGGGGCGAACTTCCAGCTGGCCATGATCAGCGGGAAGTTCCACGGCACGATGGCGGCGACCACACCGGCAGGTTCGCGGGTGATGAGGCCGAGTTGATCGTGCGGCGTGGCAGCGACTTCGTCGTAGATCTTGTCGATGGCTTCGGCGCTCCAGCGGATCGCGTTGGCGGTCGCTGGAATGTCGATGTTCATCGAGTCGTTGATCGGTTTGCCCATGTCGAGGGTTTCGAGCAGGGCGAGTTCTTCCTGGTTGGCCAGGATCAGGTCGGCGAAGCGGATCAGGATGCGCTTGCGTTCTGCGGGTGCCAATCGCGCCCAGATGCCGGATTCGAAGGTCCGGCGTGCGACGGCGACTGCCGCATTGGCGTCAGCTTCGTCGGTGCTGGCGACGTTCGCCAGGAAGCGACCGTCGACCGGGCTCATGCATTCAAAGGTGTCGCCGCTGAGTGCCGGGCAGTATTGGCCGTCGATGAATGCGCGGCCTTCGAGTGTTAGGGACTGGAAGCGTTGCTCCCAGTCGCTGCGAGTGTTTGTCATGGTTGTGACTCGACGCGGGGAAATTGGGTGGTTGTCTGGCTGATGTGTTCGGCTTGGGATCCAGCCCTCACCCTAGCCCTCTCCCGGAGGGAGAGGGGACTGACCGAGTTGTCCAAGGACATTCAGCGACCTGATCGATCCAGTCGATTATGGATTCGATACAAAAGCATCAGGTCGCAGGAGTTCCCGAGCATCCCCCGGTCAATCCCCTCTCCCCTTGGGAGAGGGTTAGGGTGAGGGCCTTCGCAGACTCAAACCGTATGCAGATACCAGTTGTACTCAAGGTCCGAGATGGAATTCTCAAACTCGGCCAGCTCGCTTTCCTTGCACGCCACGAACACGTCGATGTACATCGGGTCGATGTAGCGCGACATGACTTCGCTGTCGTCCAGCTCGCGCAATGCATCGCGCAGGTTGTTCGGCAGGCTCTGCTCGTTCTGCTCGTAGCTGTTGCCTTCAACCGGTGCGCCCGGCTCGATTTTGTTGGTCAGGCCGTGGTGAATACCGGCCAGGACCGACGCCATCAGCAAGTACGGGTTGGCATCGGCGCCCGCTACGCGGTGTTCGATGCGCACGGAGTCCGGCGAACCGGTCGGCACACGTACTGCAACGGTACGGTTGTCGATGCCCCAGCTCGGCGAGTTCGGCACGTAGAACTGCGCGCCGAAACGACGGTACGAGTTGACGTTCGGGCAGAGGAACGCCATCTGCGCCGGCAGGGTCTCGAGCACACCGCCGATCGCGTGACGCAGTGCGGCGTTCTGCTCGGGATCCTCGCTGGCAAAGATGTTGTTGCCTTCTTTGTCGAGAATCGAAATGTGTACGTGCAAACCATTGCCCGCCTGGCCCGGATACGGCTTGGCCATGAAGGTGGTGTCCATCTCGTGGTCGTAGGCGATGTTCTTCACCAGACGCTTGAGCAACACCGCGTAGTCGCAAGCCTTTATAGGGTCGTTGACGTGGTGCAGGTTCACTTCGAACTGCGCCGGGGCGCTTTCCTTGACGATGGCGTCAGCAGGGATGCCCTGCTCTTTCGCGCCTTCGAGGATGTCTTGCAGGCAATCGACGTATTCGTCCAGGTCGTCGATCAAGTACACCTGAGTCGACATCGGACGTTTGCCGGAAACCGGCGAGCGTGGCGATTGCGGACGACCGTTCACGTTGTCCTGGTCGATCAGATAGAACTCGAGTTCGAACGCGGCGCAAATGGTCAGGCCCATTGCATCGAACTTGCTCACGACCTGACGCAGCACTTCGCGAGGGTCAGCGAAGAAAGGCTGGCCTTCGAGTTCGTGCATGGTCATTAACAGTTGCGCGGTCGGGCGCTTCTGCCAGGGCTCGATGCTGAGGGTATCGGGGATGGGGAAGCAGATTCGGTCTGAGTCACCGATGTCCAGACCCAGGCCGGTGCTTTCCACCGTAGAACCGTTGATGTCCAGAGCAAACAGTGACGCCGGGAGATTGATGCCTTTTTCGTAAACCTTATGAAGACTGGTGCGTTCGATGCGCTTGCCGCGCACCACACCGTTCATATCCGCAATCAGAAGGTCGACGTACAAAACCTCAGGATATTTCTTAAGGAATGCGTTTGTTTCGTTGAGTTGAACGGTACGCAGAGGGACCGACATGATGCACCTATTAGCTGTTAATTATTATGTTCACTACCTTGTTGCGAGCCCAGTCAACCCGAACGGCAAAGTGAAGTCAATAGCGAACACCTGGCCTCTCAACCTTTATTTTCGGGCCTTTCTTGGGCGCTAGAGTGCCAAATCAGTCTTGCGCCCCGTGTAAACCCTGAAGATCGGACGTGCGGCGTTTAGAATTTTTTACATGAGAGTTGTTAATTAAAATCAACAAGGCTAAGCTCCGGAAAAGCTCGTTCAAGTGTGAAACTTCGAGGTGATAAAAATGGCACTCAAGCCATTGATCGGCGTTACAGCGTGCGTCAAACAGATTGGCCTGCACCCCTACCATGTCAGCGGCGACAAGTACTTGCGTGCTGTCAGCATCGCGGCTTTGGGGCTGCCGGTCATCATTCCTTCCTTAGGCGACCTGACCGAAATCGATGACCTGCTCGCGCAGCTCGACGGTCTGCTGCTGACCGGCTCGCCCTCGAATGTGGAACCCTTCCACTATCAAGGCCCCGACAGCGCCCCCGGCACGGATCACGATCCGCAACGGGATGCCACCACTCTTCCTTTATTGCGTGCGGCCATTGCGGCGGGCGTTCCGGTGCTCGGCATCTGCCGGGGTTTTCAGGAAATGAACGTGGCGTTCGGCGGCAGCCTGCATCAGAAGGTCCACGAACTCCCGGGCATGCTGGATCACCGGGAAGCGAATCATCCGGACCTGGCGGTGCAATACGCACCGGCGCATGCGGTCAACGTGCAACCGGGCGGTGTGTTCGAGGCGCTGGATTTGCCACAGGTGTTCCAGGTCAATTCGATTCACAGCCAGGGCATCGACCGACTGGCGCCCGGCCTGCGTGCCGAAGCCGTCGCGCCGGACGGTTTGATCGAGGCGATTTCGGTGGAGCACAGCCCGACTTTTGCCGTTGGCGTGCAATGGCACCCGGAATGGCAGGTGCTTTCGAATCCGCCCTACTTGAGTATTTTCCAGGCGTTCGGTGATGCATGCCGGCGACGGGCGGCGCTACGTAACAAGCGCTGACTTAACACTCGATTAATCAATTTACTGCCCCCGAGAGTCAGGCGGGCGTGCCTTTGCGCGCCGGTCCCTCACGACACCAACAAACGCGATAACAACAAGTACCACCAGGCAGCCAGGACGGCGGCGCCGAATAAGCCCAGGCCGGGCGATGCCAGTGAGTCAAACGCCCCCCCTGTGGGAGCGGGCTGTGGCGAGGGGATTTATCCCCGTTGGGTGGCGCAGCCGCCCCAAAATCTTGGGCCTGCTTCGCAGTCCAACGGGGATAAATCCCCTCGCCACAGTTCGCTCCCACAGGGGATCACCGTTGAGTTGACTGGCGTCGTACGGATTGGGCTTGCAATCAACTATTAAGTCAGGCCGCGTTGGCCCGACGACTGAAACCTGTTGGGAGTTTCACATGGCAAACGCCTCCAGCATCTACAGGAAGGCTCTTGAAGGTCACCAGTCACCGAAAAAGGTGCTGGTGAAAATCGACCGCGTCACCAAGAAATTCGACGAAACCACCGCAGTGGACGATGTCTCGCTTGAGATCCATCAAGGGGAAATCTTCGCCCTGCTCGGCGGTTCCGGTTCGGGCAAATCGACCCTGCTGCGCATGCTCGCAGGTTTCGAGCGCCCGACCGAAGGGCGGATTCTGCTCGACGGTGTCGACATCACCGACATGCCGCCGTACGAACGGCCGATCAACATGATGTTCCAGTCCTACGCGCTGTTCCCGCACATGACGGTGGCGCAGAACATTGCGTTCGGGCTGAAGCAGGATCGTTTGTCCACCAGCGAAATCGACGCCCGCGTTGAAGAGATGCTGCGACTGGTGCACATGACCCAATATGCCAAGCGCAAACCCCATCAGTTGTCCGGCGGTCAGCGTCAGCGTGTGGCATTGGCTCGCTCCCTGGCCAAACGTCCAAAGCTGTTGCTGCTCGACGAACCAATGGGCGCGCTGGATAAAAAGCTGCGTTCCCAGATGCAACTGGAGTTGGTCGAGATCATCGAACGGGTCGGCGTGACCTGCGTGATGGTGACTCACGATCAGGAAGAGGCCATGACCATGGCCCAACGCATCGCGATCATGCACCTCGGCTGGATCGCACAGATCGGCAGCCCGGTGGACATTTATGAAGCGCCGGTCAGCCGCATGGTCTGTGAATTCATCGGCAACGTGAACGCCTTCGACGGCACCGTTGTGGAAGACCTTGAAGGTCACGCGATCATTCACAGCCCGGATCTGGAGCAGAAGATCTACGTCGGTCACGGCGTCAGCACCTCGGTGCAGGACAAGTCGATCACTTACGCCATCCGTCCGGAAAAACTGCTGGTCAGCACCACCCAACCGGATACCCGTTACAACTGGTCCAGCGGCAAGGTGCATGACATCGCCTACCTCGGCGGCCACTCGGTGTTTTACGTGGAATTGCCTGGCGGCAAGATCGTGCAGTCGTTCATGGCCAACGCCGAACGCCGTGGCGCCCGTCCGACCTGGGACGACAAGGTCTACGTGTGGTGGGAAGACGACAGCGGCGTGGTACTGCGCTCATGAAAACACTCAATCAGCAGTTTATGCGGCTGATGCCGAGTGGTCGAAAACTCGTCATCGGGGTTCCTTTCCTGTGGCTGTTCCTGTTCTTCATGTTGCCGTTCTTCCTGGTGATGAAGATCAGCTTCTCGGAAGCGGCCCTGGCCATTCCTCCTTACTCGGAGATCTACACCTTCGCCGAGCAGAAATTTCAGCTGTTGCTGAACCTCGGCAACTACTCGTTGCTGACCCAGGATGAGTTGTACATCTCAGCGTACTTCGGTTCGTTGAAGGTGGCGTTTTTAAGCACGCTGATGTGCCTGGTGATCGGTTTCCCGATGGCCTATGCGATCACCAAAGCGAGCAAGGAAACGCAAAACGTTCTGCTGCTGTTGATCATGATGCCGACCTGGACCGCGATCCTGATCCGCGTTTACGCGTGGATGGGCATCCTCAGCAATAACGGTTTGCTCAACGCGTTTTTGATGTGGACCGGGCTGACGGATCACCCGATCGAGATCCTCAACACCAATACCGCCGTGTACATCGGCGTGGTGTATGCGTATCTGCCGTTCATGGTGTTGCCGCTTTACGCCAACCTGGTCAAGCACGATCAAAGCCTGCTGGAAGCCGCTTCGGACCTGGGTTCGAGCAACTTCAACAACTTCTGGAAGATCACCGTGCCGCTGGCCAAGAACGGGATCATCGCCGGTTGCATGCTGGTGTTCATTCCGGTGGTCGGTGAGTTCGTGATTCCGGAGCTGTTGGGCGGCCCGGAGACCCTGATGATCGGTCGCGTGCT
>Ga0255334_1000565_pt1 | contig 27212 bp, 25 predicted proteins | sample EtOH5_35cm_T3_12_FD_202080 | JGI IMG/M metagenome (GOLD analysis project Ga0255334, IMG submission 202080) | Sandy soil microbial communities from University of British Columbia, Vancouver, Canada - EtOH5_35cm_T3_129 | ecosystem: Engineered > Artificial ecosystem > Sand microcosm > Unclassified ... | reverse complement strand
ATGCCCGAGCATGTCTGCATATAATCAAGTGTGTCGGCATGAATCCAACCCATCCAATCATCATGGGGAACAACGGACACGCCATGACATGCTTCACATCATGTCTGCCATGCCATAAAAACCCGTGTGCCCGTTGTTTTCGTTGTTTTCACACATATACACACACGCGCACGTTTCCACGCATATATACCCCCGGCAGACCCTGCTCTATCGAGGAGAATGAACGCTTACGCCGCGACCAGCTTGGCCGTCATCATTGTCTTTGTAACGATAGCCACGGCGGCCCCCTCTGACGTGAGCAAACAGGAGAACAGGACCAACCGCGCCGTCTCGATCATCACTTTTACCATTACCGTTTGCGGAGATGGCAGCTGCAACTACACCAACCTCGCCGATGCCAATAGAGCGTCCAACGCGCTCCTCGCGCCCAACGTCAGCGCCATCTTTCTCGTCGTCGGGCCCGGAGCCTACGTCATCGACGCGCCGCTCGCCCTCGCGCCCTACGCAAACATCACGTTTAACGACGCCACCCTGGTGGGCACCGTACCTCTGTGGAGCAATGATACATGCCAGCCCACCCTCACCATCACTGGCAGCACCAAGTTCTCGACGGTTTCCATCTATGGCAACGTCACGCTGCGCAACGTCACTGTGGTCGTCGATATGCCCGCAAACGGCGTGCTGCAGCAGTATGCCACGATCACGGCCGTGCAGGACACCATCCTCACAGAGTCTGGGCCGACCGCAAATTGCAGCTATGCCGTGGTGACGATCGTCTCGGCCACCTGGCTTCAGTATGGGTCAGTGTCCATCGAGGCGCCTCTCACAGCCGTCCACCTGCTTGGTGTCAGCATGTGGTACCAGTACTCGACCACGACCATCACGGCATCCGTGCTGACACCGGGCGCCTTTGTGCCGGCGCCCCCGACGATGCTGCTCATGCAAGACTGCAGCAGCTACACGGGAACGAGACCCAGCAGCCAGTTCCCGCGGGGGAGCAACCTCGTCATCACCATGTACGGCGGGTATGGCGTGCGCATGACCCAGAGGGCCGGCACCCTTTGCTCGCCGACGCAGCGCTCGGTGCAGGGCTTTGGGCCCGGTCGCTCTACCATCGTCAACACGGGCACCATAGGGTATCACGACGCCGTCGCCGCATCGCCCTACATCACAGAGGGACCCGTCATCGCGGGCATCTATGTCGATTCCTACAAGGTCAGCACGCGCACCATGTGGGTCTATTATGACGTCGTAAACATCACTCTGGGCGACGACGTGACTGACGGCGCGAGCCGCCTCTATGGCATCTGGTTTGGCAATGGATCAAACATGACCATGAGCCAGTTGGACTCTCTTTCGATCACCATCAACGCCCCAAATGGCGCGCTCGCTGCACATGCCGTCCACGCCGACGGCGCCAGCATGGTGCAGTGGCAGGGTCTGACGCCCTACCTACAGACTGCGCTTGCCACGGCGCACGGGCCCTTTAACACGACCATCGGCATGGGCACCTCACTTTCTGTTACCGTCGCCTCGGGTTCCGCTGGGCCGGCCTCGAATGGCACCTCGCTCGCGGCCATCTACGTCTCTGGCGCCTCGTCGCTTGTGTGGGTCCCACCAACGCCCCCGCTCGATTTTTCGCCTCTCTACATGTGGCAGTCGGTCGCACCTCTGACCCTCGGGTTTGGGCCCATCACCGTCGGCATCACGGGCAACGGTCATGCGCAGGGGGCCCTCTTTGTCGTCGCCGACAATGCGTCGAGCGCCGACTGTGTCTGGTACACCCCATCGGTGAGCCTGCGCATCGATTCGGGTGCCCCGGACGCCGCCCCGTTGGCGATCCTGTCGGCGGCCGATCCCTCGGCAACAAGCTTTCGTTCGTCCTACGCCGTTCGGGTCCAACGCTCTGCCTACAGTGCCGTCATTATCGACGATGACGCGGCGTCCGTGCCGGAACTCACCCTGATCGCCGCCGATCTCGATGGGTTAGCGCTGTCTGCCGCAAACCAACCTGCGTCGGTAACGACACGCACCGTCAAGCTGGTGTCGCCCTTTGTTGGCACGGTCACGGGCTCTACGGTGCTGTCGATGAGCGGGACCACCGTCTCACTCTACCTTGTCGTCTCGTCGCCGGTCAACGTCACCACCCAGGTGCCCTATGTGTTTGATGCCGACGGCCTGCTCGCGGGCCTGTGGACACCGTCGACCTTTGTGAGCGCTCACACGATGGCCACCGCGCCCCAGTTTACCATCCCTGCGGGGTCGAATCGCTCCCTGCCTCTGGCCTTTATGCTCTCGAGTCTGGCGCCGCAGAACGTGACGGTGCGCACCACGCGACTGTGCCTCTCGCTGCTGCCGCCGGTCAACGCCCTGGCCCAGCCCGGCCTGGCGACGGTGATGGCAAGCAACTGCAGCTACTACAACACGAGCGCGTCCGTGCCCTCTGGCATCGCACTTGATCCCGACGCCGCGTGCGTCGTCCTGACCATGGACCCGCTGCCCATCGCGATCAACGACACGGTCCTGCCCTATGCCCTGCAGGTGCCCAACGCCACGGTCGCGGCACTTGCCATGGCTCCCGCCACTGCAGCAAACACAACATCACACGTCTTTGACGAGGCCGCCAGCGTGACGTTTGATCTGGGCACCGTGCGCGAAATTGGTCCCTACGACGGTGCGCTCACGGGAGACAAGATCGTGCGCGACGTGCGCCTCCAGGGAACCTGGCAGATTGTCACCAACCCGCCGGCCATCGTCACTCGAGGGGCCCTCTACGAACTGGTCTTTTGCGCCAACAATCTCGGCACTTTGGGCGATGCGAGCGTGGCCCCGTCCGTGTGCATCTATGCCGCTGCCTTTAATGATACGATCGAGGGCGACTTTGACGGCGTGCCCTTTGTCAGCGATCCCACCATGCTCAAGGTATCGATGCGCATCACCAACTGGCCATGGATCGATCGTGGCAATCGCCTCCAGCTGGCTATCGCCATGAGTCCGCTGTCGCTGTCATGGACCTCGATGCCAGACGTCGATGCCGCTGGAACGACCACCTATACGTTTGCCGGACAGCATGGATCTACGGTAGCGTCGACCGTACGCATCTCTGCGAGCGCGCTCGTCGACGGCATCTTTACGGCGTCTGCCGTCAACACTTTGGTCGACGCCACGGGTGCCCTAGCGGTCACTCTCCCCCCATTCAATGTGAGCCTCGTTTACGATCCTGGTACGATTCCCATTTCACTCTTTTGCTTTTGCCCAAACGAGATGGTACAAACGATTTACTCTTGCTTCCTCCACATAGACCTGGGAGTGCTGCTTACGGGTCAGCGCGCCGGTGCCGGCGGAAGCGACTGGCAGACGCTGGGCATCGCGGTGGGCGTGAGCGTGCCCATCGCCATTATTGGCATAGTAGTTGTCACAACCGCCATCATTGGGACGGTCTGGTGGAGACGTAGGCAGCTGCTCAAGCAGGTGGGCGGCGCCGTCTCGTTTGACCCGCGGCCCTCGGACCCGCAGGCCGCCCTGGAGGATGTATTGTAAAAGGCCGAGAAACGCAGTGGAAAATAAATTGGGAAATCATGCATAGGGCATGTTTTCCAAATCTTTTCCTTTTGTATTTTTCATTCACCGAAAAGATATGATGATTGGTTTGGAACGGTCATCCATGGGGCCAATGCCAACGTCAGAGTGTCCCCATCAATAGGGGAAACAACATGTAATTGTACCCATTCGTCCACCCTAATACGAGTAAGCGATCCATCCGAGAGCAATGTATTGTTATTGTTACCATACGGCGGTGACAGAGAAGAAACCAAAAGTGGCTACGACCATCATCCATTACGTCGCACTCTTGTGTCTATTCCCGTTCATGCGCTCTTCTACGGGATTTGTGAACCGCCCGGCGGTCGAGCGAGAGTGCGTCGGCATGGGCCTCACGAAAGCCGCGCGCTTTGCAAACAGTAAAGAGTACCGCGATGTCCCAGCGGACACACCCATCGACCAGTTCCCAATCTCTGTGACCTTGGACCGGGCCGCGCGTGCTGGCCTGCTGGCGCTGGTTCCACTGGCCTCGCCCGGAATCGTGTTGTCCCCCAAAACGGCTGACAACCTCGTGGTTGTGTACGAGAGGCTGGACTCACTCGACGTGCGCTTTGGAAGCGACTGGCGCGAGGTGGCGGTGAGCCTGACGCAACACAAGATGTCGAAACATGGCGACGTTTACCGCAACGCGGTGGACAACAAACTGCGCACCGGCATCTATAGAAATTTTGTCAAGAGTGGGAACGATCGCATGCTGAATGCCTGTCAGGGCATCGACCTTTTCGATGCCGCCCGTCGCGCTCATCCTTTATCGGCGTTCTTTGTGTATGTCATGCCCGTGGGACCAACCACCGCCTTGGCTGGCATCGTCTTTAAGACGCATTAAATCTGTTCATCTCGCCCTCGTCACTTTAGATCCCGCGTATGCGCTGCATGTTTGTGTCCATATCGCTACCATCGAGAGGTCGATTGCTTTGACACAGAGCACGCACATGTGCCATAAATGCAGCCACCAAACGCGGGACCTTACCGCGCGCATGTTTGTGGGACCCATAGACTGACAAGAGTCCTCCGTTGGGAGATCGTATTGGGCGCGTTGTCCTCGCACCCCAAGCGGTATGTCTGCTGGATCCGGTGCGATCAACTGCTGGCACACTCTGCTTTGCTCTATCCTTTCCAGTAAAACTAGGGTTTTTTATTCGCTCCTTTTCAAAGACAAAGAAAGAGAGGGAGGAGAAGTGTCCATCAATGCAGGGTGGTGTCGGCTTTGCCTTGCCCATCAGTGTTCTTGGCAGCGAGCGGCACGGGACCGCCCGTAGTCTTGCTCTCCTTTTTCACAGCATCATAGAGGGCCCTTTTTATGCTCGCTTCATTCTCGCCTCCGTACTTGTCGAGAGCGTTAAAGTAGACCTCTCTGGCCTCGATACTCAGATGGTGGATGTTGTGGTAGTGGTCGAGTTCCACCTTGGTACACTCGAGTTGCCCCTCGATGTACTCTTTTACGATACCCTCCACCTCGGCAAACGTAGAAGCCGTGTTGGAGTGAGGTTGGCACTTGGCCGCCACCAGGGCAAATGCGCCCAAGGCCTCGGTCAGCTTTTCGCAGGCGGAGCGCAATTCGATCAGATCGTCCCTTTCGGTGGGCCAGACAGAGGCGTAGTCCTTGGGGTCGTGAGGTTTAGAGGCCAGCGACATGTTGTAAGGTAGTGTGTGCGTGCGCAGAGGAGCGGTTGTTGGGTGCGTTGTGTCCATAACCCCATGTGCATTTTGCCTTTTAAGCCCAGCAGCGCCGCTCTGCTACTGGCCAAACCAAACGGACACGGGCCACCAATGGGCACCTCTGGTCGTCCTTTTCGGTTCGCTGCATCACCAGCGACCATCGCGCAACCACGCTTACCGAAAGCGTGCGGCGAAACCATTTGCGGGTTCGCTCCGTGGGACCGGTGTGCGACCAAGAGCGATTCCATCGCACGCAATTGACCCCATTGGGTCATCTGTTTGGAAGGGCCCCTATCAACGACCGCCCCGTGCCATTTTCGCAAAAGGGTGGATTTATCCGGTCATGCTGGAAACGCCGAGCGTGAACCGAAAAGGGAATGCCATGCTGGCAGACATTGAAAGGAACCAGAGCAAACAAATCAAGGGGGGGGGATCATCTATAAACAGGGGTATGCATTTGCAAAGCAGCCAAACAAGTAACAAGGGGGAGGGGAGATGATGGATCGAGGAGTAGTCACATGTGGGCTGCCATGCCGACAAAGATGCGGCAGGCCACGTCGCGACAGGCGTCGGTGATCGCAAACGCCCACCGGGAAGTACGCTCCAAGAGGTAGGCCCCATGTATGGGATCGCGCTGCTCGCTCGGGACACTGAGCCATGCCTCGCACTGCCCAAACAGCCACGTTTGCTCTGCCGTAACCACGTAGATCGGCCGGCACCCGGGAGGAACGTCAGCATCCTGGGATGTGTCCTCAATGGAGAGACACACATCGGGTGACGGAATGGTAGGTGTCGTCGATCCCTCTGGTCCTAGGGACGTGAGCAGTATAGTGCTGGGCATGCACACATGGCGCGCGGCCAGCTTGCGTGCACGTGCACGCCCACACATCTCGGTGGAACCGTCGTCGAGAGCCACGTCCCATTGCGTGCCTTGCGCGTCGTGTTTCCACATGATGAGCGTGGCCTCGTACTCTGCTCCCTCCACCGTTCTTGCCGGCACGCAAGCGTCGATGCCGGCAAGAGACAGCGTAGGTTGCCACACGACCAGCGCGTCTCCGTGCGCGACGCGATCCAACATCCGATCGATCAGGGCAAAGTCGTGCCGCCGCTCCGCGTTCAGCCGATGGTCCTTGGGTGCGACAAAGAGGGCGTTCCATCGTGGACCGCGTCGCGGTCGGTCGTCATCTGGCGCATCGGTTGCTTCCGACTGGGTCGCGGTGGCCGCTGGCGATGTCGTCGTCGTCACTATCGTCGGGGGCGACGGCTGCGGTGCGTCGCCGGTAGACGCGTCGGCCACCGTTTGATCCAGACCTAGAGATGCGCCCGTTGTGCGACGACGTTTGGCCAAACGTTTTGGCCTTGTGACCTCAGTCCTGCCGTTGTCTGCAGATGCCGCATCGGTACGCTGCGTCGGATTGCCATCTGCGCCCGCCCCACTCTCTGGTCCAGGATGCATTGCGACGGTCGTTGTTGCCGTCGCCGTCGGCATCTCGACGGTAGGCGAGTCAGACACCGACTGAGCCAGGCGAGCCGACGACCTCGTTGTGGGGCGGCGGCGTTTGACTAGACGCTTTGGCCTCGCGACTCTCTTTCTTTTACCCGAGGAGACGGTCTCGGTATGATGCATTGCATCTCTACCGCCGTCGTGCTCGATCTGCGTCCCATTTGCTGGTTCGGAATGGGGCGCAGTGGCTGCCGTTGCCACTGTCGTCGTTGATACGTCGCCTGTAGGTGTGTCGGGCACGGTCTCGGTTGTGTCGGATGGTGGCCCTCTTGTTCGGCGCCGTTTGGCCACACGCTTGACCCTCGCTTCCTGGGGCCTTTTGCTCGCGGGTGCAGTCTCTTCGTGTTGCGCCGTGTCGCCGTCCATGTCCGATACATTGGCAGGGGCAGGCACCGCATCGTTTGGTGTACTGCCCGTGTCGTCAACGGCAGCGGTACCGCCGTTGGATGCAGCCGACCCGTGATCCTGGTCCAGAGGCTCTGCGTTTGCGACTGATGAAACGCCGTCGACGGATATATCATTCTCGGGGGGAATGGCGGCAGTGGGAGGGAGGGTGGGAGGAGGAGCAACGCTGTCCTCTTCAGAGTCTGGTGCGGCAAATCGCACGCGTTTCTTGATTGCGCGGACCAGAGGCCTCCTTCGTTTGCCCATGGCCGACTTGCTCCTCTGGGACCGTGGAGGGGACGAGACTGTAGGAACCGTGCGGCCCACCGCCGCCCACTGTCGCGGGGTCATTCCCAACACGGCGGGGTCGTCCTCGTCGCCCGGAAAGTATCGCCCGTACATGATCGTCGGAACGCGTCCCCGCATGAGTGATGTCCTGCTCGCCTGCTCTGGCGCGCATCGTACAGTGTCCCCGACAGCATCGTCCGTCGACGCAGCATCGTCCGGATGGATGACGGCAGCGGCGGGAGCAGGGTTCTCGTGGGCGGCGACAATGGTACCGCCAATGGAAGCATCGGCGTCGTTTGTCGCGGCGCCGTCCTCTAGGACATTATCCAGAGGTGCACTCACGGCAACATCATCCCGGGCGGGCGTGTGTTTCGCAGGTGCATCGACTGTCCAGTCATCGGTAGCAGGGGTACTCTGCACGGTAGTAGTGCCGGCAGTGTCGTCCATGATATCGTCATTCGCTGCGACGTGGGTATCACCGAGGGTACCATCCGCAGCAGCGTCGCCAGAGGCTCTCGGTTCCGTCGCCGAGTCCTGAAGTCCGGGTGGCGGCGGCGGGTCGATGGACACAACCACCTGTGATTCCGCCACTGGAGGCTCGGTTTGCGCGCATGGCTCGCTGTATGGCTGGGCGCTCTCCGGACCTGGAAAAGTGGGAGCAGTGTTCGTGTCTGGAACGTGTTCGCTCTGGCTGTGTAAGAGGGCGGCCATCGCGTCCGTGGGCTCGCTCTGAGGGGGGTTCCCCAGCCCAGAGAGCAACAGCCGATAGGGCTCGCTGTCGAGGTAGCGACGGGCCTGCGCGGCAAAGGCTGCATAGTCGCAGGCGTACCCATCGACGCGATCGGTGCGTTCCAGATAGTCGATCGCGCTCAAGAGAAAGCAGTGGATGTGGTTTACCCTGACCATGGCCCACTCGCCATTGGGCCTCACTCCTTTGCGACTTTCGCTCCACACGATACTCGGTTGGGGTCGCGTGAGGTGTGCCGTCACAAAGCCTGCTATGAGGCATTCGTGGTTGACGTCGCAGCCGGATATCGATGCGAGGATGAGATCGCGCGCCACGACCGAGGACCTGTCCGGCCCATAGCGCACGCCCGCTGCGCGACAGTAGGCGATCTTGGGCGCACGAGTGCGAAACGGCCTGGTCAGCAGGGTGCGGTCGGCGACGACGATTGGAGGCAGGCCCGCGTCAGCCGGCAGAGGCGCACTGGCATCCATGGCGGGCTCGTCCCCGGCATCGTCACTTGCATCCGGCACGTCCTGGGCATGCTCCTGCTGCGGTCGCGGTGGTGGCAACGATGGCGACGGATCTGGGGGAGTAGCGCACGGCGTCTGGTTTGGCTCCACAGGAAGAATAGTATCGTTCCACGGGAGCAGAGGATCGCGGCCTCGACAGGGCAAGTCGTTCAGGTCGATAATGTCATCCTCGTCGGTTCTGTTCCTACCCCCCCTTAGACAGTGACCGCGTACCTCTCGAAAGTGAGAGGGGAAAAGGGCGCACCGTTCGTCTGGTGGAGCGCCCTGTGGAAGAGGCTGCGCACATCCTGGAACAAAGTGTGAGAACCACTGGCCTGCTCAAGATGGGGGCAATGACACGGATACCTTGACTCCCATTGTCCTCATCCTCTTCCATAGGCACGACGTTGAGATCCAGCGTGTCATCTTCGTCTTCTGGGGGGTTGAACGGCATGGCGGCAGACCGGGCACGCTTTCGCATTATGTCCTCGTAGAGTGCGCTGACCCAGGGGGGAGTACAAACGTCGCCTCTACAAAACATCTTGATGAGCGCGGTGCATTCCCAAAACGGGCGGGTGGCCTCGGGCACGAGGCCAGAGTGGGCAAAGCGCGGCAGTTCCGAGGGCCACAGTGTGCCCTGAACGAGCGTCTCGGATGGGCGTCCAATGAGGGCGGCGCACGCGCCCGCGACCTGCCGCGCAGCGCATGGGCACTGCTTGGCCAGTGCGCTCATGTCGGCGCGACTGGGAGAGTGTTCCACCAACAACTCTTGCAAGACCTGCCTGTGGGGCGACCGCTCAATGGGCGATTCGTCGTTTGGTTCCTCTTTGGCAGCCGTTGCGCCTGCGTTTGTGCTACGGTCCAGACTGGCGAGAGGCCCGTTGCGAGAATCGGCAAGCATGTCTGGCTGTTACGGGCGACGCAGGCGTGTGTGTCTCTGTGCTGCCTTTGAGAGCGTCGGCTTTTTCATACGCCACATCTATCCAATAGCGCGCGCTCCGAAATGGGACCAATTGTGATTGGACAATTTAGGGAAATCACCGACACGACAAAAGCGTCTCCCCCGCCAGAGCGATCCAAACGAGACGATACATACGCAAACGGGCCCAAGCACAAACACCTATTGATAGAGATGGCAACGACGACGACGACCAACAATACGCAAACGATGCAGGGAACCAAAGTGCTCGTCCCGCGCTTGGTCATCGCCCTTCCCAACCGCCACACGTGCACCTCGCTGCCCGCGCTCCTCGAGGGAGCCATCACACGCGCTGCAGCCTCGACACACGCTGGCATGGGCATGGACCACTTTTGCATCGAGTCGGTCACGCACGCCATGCACGCGCTGCGGGTGGACCCGCTCCCCGGCGTCGATCATGTCCGCATATTCACGGTCGACACGATGCGACTGTCTACGCTAGAGGCCCTCCTGTGGTGCGAGTGGCAGCGCCACATGACACTGGGCGTCGAGCCTTCGGCTTTGCTCTGCGACTCTATCCGGGTCGTGGTCCGTGCGTGCCTCATGGGCGACGCGACCCCGTTGCATACCGACGCCAACGTGACGCTCCTTCGTAAGACCGTGCTGAACCTTTCCTACGTGTTTCTCCCTCCGTGCACGGCCACATCCGGGCACACGCCCCTATGCAGCGCCCTGGAACAGGACGCGCGCCTCGGCGAGCACCCGTCGTCTGTGGGATCGGACGCTACCCCAGCGTGCGCGCGCTATTGGATGCTGCACACGACGCTGCACGGACTCGTCGACGACCTGGCGTCGGTCGCGCCCACTACCGTTTCCGCCTTTCGCCTGGACTTTGCCTCGGGGCGGTATCTGCCGGTGGTACGGCCGGACACGGGCGCGTCGTGGATCATGCACTGTCCACAGCACATGTCCGAGACGGCAAGCGCTGCATCGTCGTCGTCGACCGTCACCCTGGAACACGCCACACGCGACTCGCCCGCGGCCTGGCACCGATTTAATGCTCCTGCCCTTTGCCTTTCAGGACAATAAAGGCCTTGATCGTTCCTGTGTATGCTTGTGCTCAACCTGGAGCCAGGTTCGAGGCCCCTGCCCTGTTGCGACTGTCTGTGCCGTGATGGGCACCTTTCGAACCTGCTTCCAGATTCATCCTGGGCGCGTTCACGCAGGTGTCAAAGATGGACTAGACCTGGTCCTTTGAAATGGCCAATTTTGGTGCCACCTCCGAGCACTCGCTTTCAGAAGCCGCCGCAATGAGGAGTTGGAAGGGGGAGGGAGTGGTATCGAGAGTTTATAGAAAACAGTGTCGTGGCAAGGGGTTGCAATGTGTGTGTATTAGGGGCGGTCAGAGGTACGCGATACGCGAAACAAGAGTCCGAGTGCACAGTCGAATCCGTCTTTTACGATATGAAAGCACATGTCTCCAAGCCATCGTGCCTCTGTGTCTCTGAGGTGGGCACAGTAGGCAGAGGCCTCTTTGGCAAACATGCTGCCAAATTCGGAGCGGGTCATGAGGCGGCCCTCGTGGGCGCCAACACGGTCCGAGATGTCCTTTGAAAAGAAATCGTCGATCCTGCAGGTCTCACGGAGCACCGACCATGTGGTCAGATGGTGGGGCACTCTATGCCACGTGTCTCGATCATCCTCTGTATCCATGGTTATGATTCGTGCCGCCCACAGGACGAAACAGATTGCCAGTGCCGTAGCGATGTGGGTACGCATTTGATTGTATGGCGGGATCTTTGCCCACGTCCGCACTTTTAAAGCGCTCACGGGGCTCTTGCCAGTGGCCCGGCAGTACCCAATGGGTTGCATAAAGTCGCCCAATTGGTCATAAATTCTGTGCATGGTCAAGGTTTGGTTTTCGCAGTCGCCTTTTGGTGAAAGTGCTGTCCTTATCAAACTCTTATTGGACCGAGCCTGCCTCTTATAACAAAGATTGCAAGCCGAGTATGCACATAACCGCACCACGAGACGGAACAACATGAGTGCGCACACCGAGGAACGCACATGGGCATGGATAGAGGTCTTTGAAAAAGAAGACGGCACCATCCCTGCCTTGTGGTCAGACTTGGGTACGCGTGGCACACCTCTGTCTACGGCCAGCGATGTATCGACCGCAAAACACGCGCACATTCAACCAGAACTGGTCCAAATGCACGCCGAATACGTCCGCGAACTAGATAATGCGCGCACGTCGCGCCACGCATTTGACCAGACCCTTGCAAAGCTTGAGGGGGTGCGTACCAAAATGGCCACGCAGGTCGAGGAACACGGGCCGTCGATAGACATTGCCAGGGCCGAAATGATCGGTTGCGATAGGGGCATTACCGCCATCCAAGAATACGTTACCGCCAAGGATTGGTACATTGCGCAACTCGAGAGCGTTGGCAAAGAGTATGGATGGTGATCATGTGTGTGTGTGTCTGTCTGTCTATCTTCTTTATATAAAGAGCATACCTAATTCCTATATCGACGGTGGTCGTGCGTTTTCTTCTCACGATAGAGACCTATCCAGTGTCCTACTCAGTTTTCTTGCAGAGAAAGAATCATACAATCGGAATCTTGGGGAGGCAGGGGAAGAGCGTGGCATCTTCCTTTGGAACCCATGACTGCGAGAGATAGTACGTCGAGAAAAGTAGGGTTCAGGGTTCACAAGACATCAATATGACGAATGAATGGACCCATATGTATTAGGGGCGGTCAGAGGTGCGCGACACGCGAAACAAGAGTCCGATCGTGCAGTCAAAGCGGTCGTCTACGGCGTGAAAGCAGGCGTCTCCGAGTTGCCGCGACTGCGCTTTCCCGATGCCGGCGCAGTGGGCGGCAGCCTCTTTGGCAAACATGCTCCCAAACTGGGCGCGGGTCATGAGGCGGTCCTCGTGAGCACCGACTCGATGCGCGATGCCTCTGGAAGAGAGGCCGTCGAGCCCGCAAGCATCATAGAGCACGGACCACACAACCAAGTGGTTGGGCACCTTGTGCCAGGTCTCTTCATTTTCCTGCGTCTTGGTGGACATGATTCGTGTGGCGTAGAGGATGGAGAGGATGACCAGCGCCGTTGTGATGTGTGCGCGCATTCAACTGTGCGGAAAGGTCTTTGCCGGCGTCTTTCAAGTGTCCAGGAACCGCCATCAGTGGCTTGCCTATGCCACCCAACAGGCTGCGTTCTGTCACTCGATTGGCCCCAGACGTTTGCGCGTGAACAAACTCTGGGGTTACGTCACTGCTTGGCCAAACTATTGTCGGCACAAAATTTCTATTGGATCGTATCTGCCTTTTTATAACGAACCGCCCTGGATCATATGTACACATAGCCACGCCACGAGACGGAACAACGCTGACATGCAGACCAAGCAATGTATCCTTGCGGCCGACACCACCCTGGTCGACGATATGTGCTCGGCCCCGTGCACTACGCCTTTGCCCGATGCCTCGTTGCCTGCAGGCAAAGAGCACGTGCATGCTCGAAAAGAGGGAGAGCCCCAGACCCGTGCCGTCTACGCCCGCCAGCTGGAGAATGCGCGCGCATCACGCCGCGCGCTCGCCCAGATCGTCGCAAACATTGAGGAGATGCGCGCTGAACTGGCCGCGCTGCTCGAGGAGGGCGGTGCGGGCCCATCGGCGGACGATCTGAGAGCCGACATTGCCGGTTGGGACAGGGACATTGCCACCGCCCGAAAATCCGTCGCCGCCAAGGACCATTCCATTGCGCAACTGGAAGGCATGGGCAACGAGTATGGATGGTGACCATATGTGCCTTTATATATCGACACAAAGAACATGTGTGACTGTCTACGTCCACGGTAGTTGCCCGTTCTTTTCGTGTAGGGGGGGGGAAGCACCAACACAAAGCCAATGTCGGGTTCCCGTGCACGGAAAGATAAACTCGACTAAAACGAAAGAGAGGGGTAGCTGAAAGGGGTCAGGAGGCTCCAAAGCGTCGTTCTGAAGCACGTTCGGCCAAAGTGGCGCTCCGCAAAGGGCGTTTGATTAGATCAACAATCTCCCCCCCGCCCCATCACAAAGGAGCAAAAGCGGGTCACATGAGATGTTGGCAGGGACGTTCCGATCACTGACGCGTGACTTTTGGTTCTCAAAACAGTCTCGAGACCGGCGACAACAGATGCGTTTCATTGCCGAATCTCCCTACAAAGTGTGGAGCAGCGAAAACAAGAGAGACTTTGGTTTCAATTCAATTCTTGCGATCGGGCCCAGAGCGGACGGCGTTTACACATCAGGGCCGGTCAGAGGTGTGGCTCACAGCAAACAGGACAGTTAGCGCGCAGTCAAAGTGGTGCTTTACGGCATGAAAACAGGCGTCTCCGAGCCCATGTGACTGCGTGTTTCTCAGATCGAAACAGTGGGCGGTGGCCTCCTTGACGAGCATGTCCCCAAAGTAGCGATGCGTCATAAGGCGGCCCTCATGGGCCATGATTCGTTGCGCGATGCCATCTGGAGAGAGGTCGTCGAGTCCGCAAGCGTCGTAGAGCATGGACAACACGGTCGCATGATCGGGATATTTCCTCTCCCCGCTGGGCCGTCGTAGTCACCGTTAGGGCGGCGTAGAGGACAGACAGGACAAACAGTGCTGCGGCGATGCGGGCGTATATCAGAGTATGGAGATCTTCTCGCCGGTCCCGCCTTATAAAGTACGTGATGGCTCTCGTGTGTGTGTGGACCCGCGCCGTCGAATGGGCCGCACTGATTCTCCTGATTGGGTGTCGACATTAGTCTCTCCCGCACTCCCAGTCGTAAACGCCGCTGGCTCGAGTTTTGTCGACTCTGTCATATCACCGGACGGTTCGTGCACCTCTAAAAGTCACAAACCTGTGCAAGTCATAGGCGTTACAGGCCGAGGAGCACGATATGCAGACCGAAAGAAGGACCGACGCAGCGCCGGCAGACGATATCGAGACGATCCTACGTCCGACACTCATGCCGGTGATCGATTGCGTGCTTTCAAACGTCCAGAGGCAAAGACAGGAGAATCGCGCGATGCACGCCCACCTACTCGAGAGAGCACGCGCGACGCGCAACTCTCTCGTCAAGCTTGTTGGCGAATTCGAGGAGATGCGCACCCAGGCGTCTGCCCTGCTCGACGAGAGCGCTGGAAGCCTACCGCTCGACGACCTCGTCGATGTAGCCAGTCTCGACAGAGACATTGCCGACACACTGGAGACGCTCACCAAACGGGACAAACGCATCGAGGACATGGAGCGCATCGCCCGCGAGCGCGGCTGGTAGGCGTGTATATTGGCGTAGGGAGCGTACAAGACTCTTGGCATCACCTGTGACTGCCTTTTTCCATTCATCTATGAGAAATCAATACAAAGTCCGCACCAAACTTTCCCTACATATAGTGGGAGAAGCAACACAAGCCAAACGAGAAGGAGGCGGGAAAGGGTGTTGCGCATTGTCCCGCCCTGCCTCTGGTTCATGGTCAAAGTTGTACTTGTCAAATGTAAAGGCTTTGCACCTTGTGGTCGCGTCCTGGTCGCCGCCGTGCAGGCCCCGTATGCAATGAAGCTGCTGTCCAGGCACGAGACAGTTGGCTCGGCCACCATCGTGTGTCGCACGACACTCTCGGCATCGACCGCGCACACACTACACATCATAGGCTAAAGACGACCACCATATGTACCGCGCCTACGCTTTGCGCGCACTTCCATACACGCACACCTTGCATCATGCCACAAAACAAACGGTTCTTTACGATGGCGCGCGAGCACGCATACCCAGTAAACCAAACGTGCTTGTCACTTGGGAGTGGGGTCGATGATCAGAACATTGGACACGATCGTGCGAAACATGGCTCGTTATCCCTCTTTTGGTGTTTGGTACGAAAACGATCACCTTGGGCGCAAAACCGCAGACCCGCACTAGGACACCCCCACCCACTCTTTTTGGCAGTTGAGAGTACAGAAAAGACGCGGCGGTAGGATGAGCAGGCAATGTTATTGAGAGGCAATCTCATCAAAGGTACAAGGCGCGCCAAAGGGGCGAACAGCGCGTGGCGCCGTGATCACCTGTCTACGACCGTAACCGCCGCCGTCGTCGTCGTCACCATCCACATCACTGATCGAGGTCGTACTGTCATCCTCGTCACCATCGCTGTCATCGACCTCGCTGTCTTCTTCTTCTTCCTGGTCGTCGTCGCTGTCGCTGCTGGCCCTCTTGCGGGCAGCCTCTGCGCGCGCCACGCCGTAGAGAAACGTGCGCGTGGACTCGTCGTCGACCCCGTTGGCATAGGCCTCGATGTCCATCTCGCTGTCGTAAAGCTTGCGGACGACGAGAAACAGCTTCTCGTTGTGACTGTCGACGGCGTCGGCGAGGGCCTGGTCCTGATCGTCCATGTGACAGACCCCAAAGATCTCGCGAATGACGTCGTAGCGCGACTTGGACACGGCCTCGTTCAGGCAGTGGGCGAACCGCACCCTCTTACAGGACGAGTCGGTGTTGACATTGGGATGGTCCAAAAAGGTGCGCACCGCGTCGCCCTTGTCGGCGGCGACCAGCTTTGAGAGAACGACATCGATGGCTTCATCCGACTCGTCGTGCGCTAGAAGGAACGCGATGAGGTCGTCGTCTCCCTTGATCGCCGCATGCCGCAGCGGCTTGACGACCGACGGCTTTTCATCCTCGCCGAGGAGCGAGTAGACCAGTTTGATGGCATCAAAGTCGTTGATCATCTCGCGGATAACGCGGGGCGTCACCTCGACGCCGTGCACTCGTAACAGGCAGTGGACCATGCTCTCCCTGCCCCTTTGGGCGGCGGTAATGAGCGCGCGCTCCTTGTCGTGCGAACCGTCCGGAAGGGCCGTTTCCTCGAGGAGGGCTTCGACCGCTGCGGCCACCGTGTAGTCTGTCTTGGACCTTTTCGCTCGACAAACGACGGCGTCCTCGTCCTTGCTCCTGCAATCGTCGCCCTCATCGGAACGGACCTTTCTCTTGCCACTATCCTCGTGGAGCGCCATGTCGTCATTGGGCAGGACCTCGCGTGTTTGGTGGCACGACAGCGTAATGGTCGGGCTGTCCCTGATATCGGCGCGGTGGATGGTGGGAAAGGTCATCGTTGCCATTGTCGTGCTCTGTCTCTGTTTTGCGTTTGCTTGCTGTGTCATGGGACCCGAGTCTCTGCCTTTATACCATCTTTTACCGCCTGCTATTGGTCGCTCCATTATGATGCGACCATTAGGATCACTTCTCATATACGCTCTCCCATTGGTTGACCTATTAAAAGGGTGCAAATAGGAAACGAAAAAGGAAATCTATTTTTCCAGGATGCCTGCGATGGGAGAGGAAAGGAGGGGATACTGGGACTAGTCCTCCCAAACAATGGGCGTCGACTGACACAAGAGGCTGTAGTAGTCGTTGCGCGTGCTGCCCCTGACGTCGTACCCGACCTCGCCCACGGCGCAGTAAAAGACGCCCGACGGGGGCAGCCGCGCGTTGCTGCACCCCTGCAGCTGGCTCGTGTTGATCGGCGTACCGGGCGGCACCAGGCAGTAGGTATGGGTAAACGTGCTGGTCATGGCGACGCCGGGCGGGCCCGACGAATCGTTGAGCACGTTTTGCACCATGTAGGCCGCGTTCGTGTTGCCGCCCGAGAGCGTGCCCGTGTTGTCGCTCCCTCCCCCTCCTCCACCGCCTCCCGGCGGTACCTGTCCACCGCTACCACCACCATTGCTGGGCGGTCGATGGCCCCCGCCCGAACTGGCCCCGCCGCCACCGCCCGTGCCCGACGGCGGTTGGTAGGTATTGGCGGGCGTGGGCGAGTACCCCGAAGGCACCGCGTTGTTCTCTGGGTACCCTGTGGGGTACCAGCTGCTTTGCGATGCGCCGCCCGAGGTGCCCGGACTGGTCGGGGCCCCACCGCTCCCGCCGTTGGCCTGACCTCTGTTATCACCATCAGGCCGCAGATTGGGAATGGCCTGACTCACGGAAACGCCAAAGGGCCGCACCTGCGCGAGCGATGGGTTCACCGTACGAGGCTGTGTCATTTTCCACTCCTAATGGGAACCCTTTCGCCGAGTATTTGGTGCGTGTGTGTGTGGTGCGCACGGATAAGGGCGTCTCGCGGGTCGAAGCGCGCAAAACAAAAGGGGGATGACGGCCTTTCTTTTGTCTCTTGCAAACGGGGAAAACGCCCTGCCAAGGGGCAACGAAAGGGTGCGTACATCGCTCTCGCATCTATAAGCACAATATGCATTTCGCGGACCTCACTTTGCAGCAAATGCAGTATCGCCTCCCTCTCTTGCATCGTAGAGCGAGGAGCCCTTGATCGTTTCCATCACCAAGTGCCATTATGGCAATCGTGGAGCCCGAGGGTCGCCCCTACCCCCATTTCTCCACCCTGACGGCCCGTGTGTGCAAATTCGGTGAATCATGAAAACGTCCAATCAAAAGCCAATTACCAAGGAGTGCGTCCAATCTCGAGAGAGAACGCGGGTTCTTTAGAAACGCCCCAGCGGCGACAGCCAACATTCTCTCATTCTCAATCCGACGAGCCACACGAGTTATAACCGGTGCCATCTCAGCGGAAGAACGCATATGGAACAAGAGAGCCTTCCAAGCTGCCCGCCAACGGTTCACGTCATAGTACCCATGGATGAGCGCCGTGTGATAGACACAGGCACCGAACGCACCTATCATGGATTCAAGGACAGCGGGATAAAAGCCCACATCGCCCAGATGGTGCGGGACGAGACGGTCATCGTGGGCTATCAGATGGCCAAGGAAATGGGCGGAAAGCCTCCCGGCAAGCGCGTGATTGTGTTTTGCGAACAGCCGCCATCGCGCCGGTACTCGCGCTCACGCAATGGCGATGTGGTGCGGCGTCCACCCGACATATGGCGCGGCGCCGAGGTGGTCTACTCGATGACGCAGGTGTTTGCCGCGTACCGCTACGAGAGCGCCATCTACGTGCTCGGCGGGAAGAGCCTCTTCCTCGCCTTTTGGCCCTACATCTCGACCGTACACAAGTTTGTGCTCAACGACGTCACCATCCCGAGCAACCATTTGGCCAAGGGACATGCCTACTTTTACGACCTACCGCACGGGCCTTTGGTGGTAAATAGGCCGTGCGCGGCGTACCGCATCGAGACCTACACCACGAAGCCGGCGTTGAGCATGCCCCTCCCCGGCGTCACCAAGTCTGACATGGTTGACGTTATTCCTCGCCCGGCCGCAGCGAGGACGGCCAACGCATGGCCACACATCTCGACCATGACCCAGTCACGAGCCACGTCGGCGAGCGCACGTACACCGCGTCCTGCCCGCACCGTAGGGAGGGTGTTTGCCGACGAGGATGTAGGCGCGTCCACTGGCCGCGCTCAAGGCGGTGCCGGTCCACTGCCACCATTCAACATGAAGCAAATTCATACGTGCAAAGGCGAAGACAAGGCGCTGAGGGAGGCCATCGAGGCGAGTCTCAAGGATGTTCCGCCGCAAGAGGGCGCCCTCGACGATGTCGACTTTTGGCAGTTTCTCATTCAAGAGGGCTATCGCACGGACCAGCAACATGCGGGTGGAAAAGGCTGCCGTCCACGCACCAGGGCTCCCAAGGACGACATCAAGGGCAAGGGCAAATTGAGCGACGATGATCAAGAAGACGATGCGGCGGACGAGGAGGAAGCCACAACGGCCAAGGGCCTGATTATCCGCCCCATCACCGACGAAAAGGACGGGGAGGAGAGCAGGGATACCTATAATGATATCAAACTGGACGCCGACATCACTTTGGATGACAGCACGGGCGACCCATTGGAGGACGAAGAGATCCTTGTCGCTAGTGACGTCGACTATGATCCAGAGGACTATTCCAGTGGCTCGTCGGACGAGAGTGATGATGATGGTGCAGAATGTTCGTGACCGTACTTTGGTTTTGTCCTCTCAATACATCTTTTGCACTATCAAGGCGATACAAAGGGGGACAACATGCATCCTGAAAAGGCAGGGGGTTTGTCCCACACAACCAAATCTCGACCAATGCCCGCTGGATGGCGCAAGTGGCGGCAAGGAGGTTAATGACTGGCATCTTGTGCGGCAAGTTGGCCTTGCCACAGAGCGGTATCGGTGCGCGCACACGTTGCCCAAGAACCCGTGTCTTTGCCCTATGCGCTATGCCCGATCACTGCGGGACAAACACGTGCTACGATTGGGCAGAACGAATACGGCCAGTCATATGCTTGCATGAAAGGACTAGATAAGCAGAAGAGGGGGTAAACAGACGCCAGAGATCACCCTGAAAGCTTGTATCCCGGACGACAGACGGTCACGAACAGCATGGACGCGAGCACAGCACAGACTCTTTGGACGCTCCCCGAGATCACCCAGGAACCGCGACTCTTTTTGCACGACCTCATAGAGCAGGTCCGCCTTTGCGGCGTTGAGCCCCACACCCAGCCGGTGCGGACCATGTCCGAACGCATAGACCTGTGGCGTAGGATAGGCTCACGTGACCCCGACGCGCCCATCGGATGGGAGTGCGCAAAGCAGGAGCCCTCGCGGTACGACGCGTTCAGCTTTAACCTGTGGGACAGCGACCGTACCCCGCGTACGACGGCCCCCGACAGTGTCCGTACGCGTGTCGACGCACTGTTTGCCTATCTGCGCGATACTCTTTGCGACGAACCTGTTTATGCCGAGGCCATCGTCTATGGCGCGCCCGACATGGATGCGACGGGTATGCTCTGTATGTTTTCAAAGAAACAGTTCTGTGGGACTGACGCGACCAATTGCACAGACAATGACGATGGCCCTCGTGACCACTGTACGCCTGCACACGACATGAACCGAAACCACATGCTCGACTGGGCCCATGCGCGCTACTGGGAGTACGACGGCCACGGCACGCAACAGCGCAAGGATATGACGCCGCACGAGAGGGCCACGGTGGGTGAGGCCTTTTGGCTTTTGGAGCGCGTGCTCGCCGGCATGCAATTCGACGGTTGCAACGCGGGCGCCGCACCCCACACGTGCTCTGACGTTGAGGGTGGCACGGAAAACGTGCAAGAGATCGCCGCCCGTGTCGAAGCCTGTCGGGGGTGTCCCTTGTGCGTGCGCCAGACCGTGCGCCTGCGCGACCTTGTCATAGACTCGATGAGAACGGCCCTGTGTGGCGTGGATGCGCTGTCACTGGTAGTGGCGGGTCGCGGTCGCGGTCAGACCATTGCCCATTTGGGGCGCCTGTACCGTCGCGTCCTTTCCAAACTCGTCTCTGGTGCGTGCCGCGCCTATGGTGCGCTCGCCGACGGCGTCGATGCCCTCGGTGTGCGCGTGTGCGGCAAGGACGAGATCCCCACGCCGCGTTCGATGGCTTCATGGCTTGGACCGTCCGCTCATGACCCGACTCTTGCATCGCTTCTACCCGCTCCCGGTCGAGACGACTCTGCGCCGGCTCCTTTGGAATGGTCGACCGAGGCGATCATCGCGCGCGTCTGGGCGCTGGCGGCGCATCGGTGGCTTGCCGCAAACGATCCGGGTCAGACCGAGGAGCAACAACAACAACACCAGTACCAACCGCAACAAAAGAAGCGCAAAGGGGGCCCACCAAAGGCGTCCAAGAGGGCCATACGCAAGTCGTATTCTAGGCACATTTCCCATCGCAGAGAGACCATTGCAGCACGCATCAAACAGAGACGGTCGGCCTCGGTGGTGATGGGCAAGAGTACAACGGTCCAGATCTACCGACGCCTCGGCCTACACCGGCGCCTGTGCTGACCTTTTGCTCCTCCTTTTAAATGCACTCTTGTTTAGCTTCCCCTAGTGCCACATTGCTGATAAAGAGAGGGAGAAAGAAAGAGTATACTATGTGTGTATATCTGTCCGTGACTTTTATCAGCGTTTGTCAAAGGGCATCGTGCATTGGCGACAGGATTTGCAAGATAGGGCAGCAGGGATGCTGTCGAGTTCGACACACATACATGCATTACTTGTCCTAGAACGATAGAAACGGATAAAACAATAGTGGGAGCGATGGGGCGATACAGGCGCGCCCTACAACCAAACTGGGACGCTTTGGTTGTAGCGCTCAGACCAGGCGCGTCTAGCTGGTGGACCACGCGTAAGAGGCTGGCGCTTGTCGGGATACTGTCAGTGGGGTAGGTAAGGACCGGTCCGTGGGTAAAGGCTCGCATGTGTTCCCGACCTGTGGGTAGACTGAATGGCGCATGCGCCACCATACAAAGGGGGTGTGGCGAGAAGGCCGGCACCGCCGACGTACGTGGTGTACACATGGTGAGGCGGTACAAAGAGGGGCACGCGACCGTCTTTGGCCTTTACGTGCGGATTTCGCGGTCTCATAGGAGGGGGTGGAGGCGCAGAAGGAGGAGGCGTCCACGCACCGCGGGACTTCCAGCGATATGTTGGGAGCGGCGGTAGTGGTGTTTGCGCATCTGTGGTGGGCCACCTCGACAAGAGGGCCGTGCGCAGGCACAAGAGGCGCTCGACGTCGGCGACAGCGTACTCGACCATCCACGAGGGCAGAGGCCGGCGATGCCAGCACCACTGGTCCACCGGGTAGACGGCCTTCATGACGTCCTTGTGCCTGTTGACCTCTAGTCCGTAACCATGGAGCAGCGCATTGAGACCCAACCGCTGTGACTCTCTTGAACGATTCGAACGCGCCTCACCGCCGCCGCTGCCACTAGTATTGAACGGCGATAGGCAAGAGGTCATGCGCGCGTGGTAAAGCTGCGTGTCAAACACACCCGCGAGGCGGCACCCGTAGACCGTGAGCAGGGCGCGCGCGTCCTCGCGAGCGTCGTGTATCACCTTGGTCACACTATAGTCGGACAGCAGTTTGTACAGTCCTCCGGCGTACATGAGCGTGTCGGCCGTGCATGACGGGTTGCACATGTCAAACAGATAACAAGGCCCCACGGGGCCGATCGCCTGGATCAACGCGATGCCGGGCGAACCCACGTGGTGGTGCACCAGAGACGTGCCCTCAAAGTCGAGGGCAAACAGGCCGCCGCGTCTCAGGCGCTCGACGGCCTCGGTACAGGCCTCGACAGTGTCTATGACGGCGACGTTTTCGGACAGGATCTCTGGCGGCCAGCGCACGCCATGGACCATATGGGCACGCGTTGCGCCGCTCAGATCGCGCGACACGGGATACACGACCAAATGGCCGGCGATCCTGTCGACGGCGCCCACGAGCCCCGTGCGGTCCAAGAGGCGCTCGATGAGAGGAGACGTGTCCGACTCTGCACGCATGCACGCGCACGTCCGACAGTCGCCATGATTCCCTCTAGCGAGGTCCGGCAGAGGGGCAAACACGGTGCTGCATCGGCACTGGATCGAACACGCATCCGCCACATCGCCGTGTGCCGCGCAGTCGGCAAGAAGGGCGATCCAGCCCGAGAGGGATCGTTTGGTGGTGTTTCGCACAAGGTGATCCAACGTGTGCATGGCGACGCCTCCGCTATTGCGTTTCAAGACACGACGCACGGCGTTGCACAGAATCGTCCACTCCTGAGCGTGCGGGTCGGGCCTTTTCGCCCCGACATACCGCGCTCTGTTGCGTCGCCTATTGTCGCCCTTGCCTTTTGAGTCCCTATCGGTCGGGGTGGAGGGCCCCTTGTGTTGGCCGTGAAGTGCGGCCTTGGAGCCCGGCTGCACTCGGCCAGCGTTTGGACCAAGGACTTCACGGCTCGCCATGGTCGCACACACAACACGCGTACAGTGTCCTCCTTTCGGCCGCCGCTACGAATCGAAAAGGCCTGCGCGAGGTTTGTGTGTCACGCGTTTCTCAAAAGGCAGAGCACGGGCCCACATACCGGCAACGCCCGATTCGCGCGCACACGCACACCGGTTGGTTTTGTATCGTATCACTGGCGGCGGTCTGCCGGGCGGCTCCCTTGTGTAAAACGTCATTGATTGGTAAAGATGGGGGGGGGAAGGGCAGCAATCCCTTTCTTGTGCGGTCCCTCCCACTGCAGAGGGGATTGGGGGACAAAGGGAGGGCAGAAAAACGGGCGATGCGTAGGTCGCATGCAACATGCGTGACCCGTTTTGCGGCGTTTCCATGATGAAAAGGGAACTCGCTTTGCATCCTGTCTTTTCTCTCACCTCAACAGCGACGCTAGCCGCAACACCAAACGCTGAGAGAGCACGAGACGCAAGAGGGCCCAACCATGTCAGACCCCCTTATGCCAAACGATGCCGCACAAGACCATACCATCGCCGACAGTAACGCCACCCACGAGGTCGACCTGGCAACCAATGGGGCCGTAAACGCGAGCGCAGAAGCCGCCGATATCGAATCGATCGCGTTGTCATCACCGACCGATGGAGTCGACGCGAGACTGTATGCCGCCTTTTCAAACCCTGTCCGCACGGGCGCACGCGGACCGGCGCGGTGCGGCACCATCCTACCGAGTGGGTCCCACCACACGCGCCACACGATCGAAAATGCGGATGAGGGATCTGATGCCCCACTGCATTCTCTCGGTACCGCTGAAGAAGAGGACCACGCACGAGAGCAGGCCCTCACGTGGGCGCAGATCGTGGCCCGCAGTCTGCAGCCCTCTGATCGAGAGGAAGATTGCGACGGTACCGAGGAACCGGAACCCCGCGCCTGCAGTGCGCCGCCATCGCCCGTCACCCTGGGCAACCCAGCGCCCTTTGAAGCCGATCCTCGTGATGGGTCGCTGCTCTTTAGCGTCGACGTCCAACCCCGCCCCGATGATCGGACGCTTGAAGGGCCAAACGGCGAGGACAAGGTCATGGCCGACGACCTCGACTGGAACGACAAACAGTGCCCCGCCTGGACGCTGCCGCTGATTGACACGCCGGCCCACTGCGAGACTCAACAGCCGACGGAGCAAGGGTGGGACATTGACTTTGTCCTGCAAGATGCGCCGCCGCCCCATGCTCACGACGGCGACTCCCTCGAGGAATACGGCCCGTACATCGGTCATCAGGTTGCGCAGGAATGCCAGGATGGTGCCATGAACGAGCCCGACCAAACTCCCATACCTTGTACCGTACTGGAGGTTGATGGCGCGCCGCTCACGGTGACTCTGTGTATCGAGCGCGATCAAGCACCGGTACCCGACCACGAGGACAATGTTTCGATCGGTCTGGATGTGGAATCCATGCAAAACGACAATACGGGCAGTGGCGACAAAGCGTCCACTGTTGAACCCAATGATGGCGACGTTCCGGTCCAAGAACAGACCGATCCTGCTCTGCCCACTGATATCGCGCCGGTCACCGCATCGCAGGATGCCGCCCAACCTGTGCCCGAACAAGAGGACGAAAGGCAACCGTCTGCGGGTGCTGCCGCTTCTGCTGCGACAGGATCAGAAAACAAGGAACAGCAAGAGGGTGAAAAGAAGGACGACGTGCCTCAGCCGTCCTCGTGGTGGTCCCCCTGGTCGTGGTGGTCGGGCGGAGGCAAAAGGGCCCCCGAAGTGCCCGCGCGCACCGGCGAGGCCAAGACCGCGTCGGCCGCCATGGACGCGCGCCTGTGTGCGCCCGGTATCGTGCTCACGCGGGCCGACCTCGAGTCGGTCAAGCTGAGGCCCGTGTCGGAGCGCGGCCCCAAGATCGAAGACTCGTTTGGTCCCAACGGCGTGCTGGGCCAACTGCTGGGTCTCTTTCGTACCACCCCCGGCGATGAACAGCAACAGCAGCAGGTGTCCGACCGTGGCGTCGACTCGTCGCGCCCGCCCTCTGTGCGCCACCTGATCAGCACCATGGAGGCGGCATCACAAACGCGCACCTAAACACAGTAGTGGGCATTTTTTCCTTTTATAAACAGTCTTTTTCCCTAAAATGGTTTTGGCAGAGAATGATATGTGCTTTTATCATTATTATGAGCCTTGTCGGATGGAATATAGTATTGGGGTCACATCGTAGCGGCACCGGTGGCTTGGGCCAGTGCCCATTCGATGGCGTTTGACTGAAAGCGCACACTGAGAAAGGCCCCGATGTGGCTAAAGCCTACAAAGGCCCATCCAGAGTTGAGTTGCATCAAGGTGGGCATCCGGGATGACGCCCTGGTGGCGCGCGCACACGCCCCACTCATGCTCCCGGCCACACGATCGTTGACCAGCGTCTGAAGTGTGCGCTGCGCGTCGGGTTGGACCATGCGCTGAAAGGCCTCGTCGATGGCACTCACAGGCGCAAGATAAGGGTTGAGCAGGTCCTGCACAGCCCTTGGAGAAAGGAGGTGTCCTAGTTGGGCCTGCGTCGCGCTGCGCGTCATATCCAAGAGGACGTCGCTCCCTGATCGATTAAAGTCGGGTGCTTCTTCCATCTGTTCGCGTGACACAGGACGAATGAACGAGACAAAGCTGCGCTGCGTGCCCCAGCCCGTGGCGGCTGTGTTTAAGCGCACGTCAAACACATGCTGCGGCGTCCACCCATAGACCTGTTCGATCGCCCCATTGATGGCTGCTTCGTTTCTGTTCAACGGGTCAAGAGCGTGCCACGAGACCCACGAGTACCACTGTGCTAGTTGGAACACAACATTGCCGCCCAGGGCCTGCGAGATCGGTGCCGTCATATCACCGGAGGGAGACGCTGACGTATGTCCCGTGGAAGGAGGACTCGCGTGAGCGATGGTATGGAGGATGATGTTGGCCAGGGCCTTTACGACGCACAGCGCCATCGCCATAAACAGTTCCAACGCACTGTGGGCATCAAAGTTGGTAGCCAGCCGGACGTACTCGATCAGGGGCAGTCTGATTTCTGTGGGTACACTGCCTGGCTCCTGCACGGCATAAAACGGATGCCGCAGATAGTCGACCGCACCGTGAAACGTCCTGTTTGCTTGGTACAGGGCGATTACTTCGCGCGGTTGCGCATCCACCATCAGATCGATAAACTGCAGACGCAGTTCCGGCGGCAGCGTTTGCCATGCGTTTCCCTCTTCTTCTTCCTCTTCTGGCGCGACAGCAGCAGCCATTAGGTCCTGGCGTTGCCTGCGTTCTAGGGCCGCCTGGCGCAGCACGGCATTTGCCTGTGCCTGGCGAGCGCTCTGGATCTCTCGCTGCCTTGATTGCACGTGCTGTTCCTCGGCGAGTGCCTCTTGGACAGCCTGGCGCCATTCCTGTCCGAGCACGCTCTCCAGGCCACGGCAAAAGGTCGTGGCCTGGACACGGGGATCATGGGGGTGCACACCCAACTCGGCCGCCAATTGTCGGAGGCGCAGTGTCTCGGGAATGATTTGAGGGGAGCGCTGTGCTTCAATGCACAAGCGAGCGGCCTCACGCACGGCCGGCCTGACGGACGTTGGCGCCAAGCGTTTGCCCAGCACCGACCTCGACACTTTCATGGATTTCCTTGGACTTGCGCGAAAGGAGGGAGAGGCCGGTTTAACGTCTGTGTGCCAAAAACAGATTCTCACGCCTCAAGACAAGGACCACCGTGGGACGATTGCTGATCGTGTAGGGATCGACGTAGCCACACCATCATTGTTGCCGATGAGGGGAACCCGACCAAAGACTCACGAAACAGAAATCATCACACATGCTCGAGCCAAGAACGCTCGTGCAAGAACAGGAATCGCGCGACGCATATGCACCGACGTGCTGGCGACCCCCGTTTGGC